>Ga0247760_1002176_pt1 | contig 15599 bp, 9 predicted proteins | sample UWRJL171409R4_FD_179936 | JGI IMG/M metagenome (GOLD analysis project Ga0247760, IMG submission 179936) | Plant litter microbial communities from Arlington Agricultural Research Station in Wisconsin, United States - UWRJ-L171-409R-4 | ecosystem: Environmental > Terrestrial > Plant litter >... | reverse complement strand
CCCCCACATCCCCGTCCTCTCCCACTCTCACCACCGCCCTCCCCTTCGCAAACCCCCCTCCCCTCCCCACAATCCTCGGCCACGCCTGCCCCACCACCCTCGACCCCAGCGGAACCCTCACCGTATTCGAGACCAAGTACGTCCCGTGTGGGATATACACTATCGCCGAGAGATTCGCCGCGAGGGCCAGGATGGAGTTTAGTACGGGGGTGTCGTCTGAGTGGCCGTCGCCGCGGGCGCCGAAGGAGCGCACATTGAAGATCTCGGAGTGGCTAGGCGAGGAGTAGCGCGGGCGGGGGCGGGTGAAGAAGGGCTCCTGGGGGAGGAGGTTGTGGGGACTTGAAGGGAAGGAGGGGTGAGTTAGCGGGGCTGGCCTGGGCGGTGCGGAGTTGGAGTCTGCGGAGAGGGAAGCGGGCCAGGTTGAGATGAGTAGGTCGCCGGAGGGGTTGCCTGGTAGGGTTTCCGCCGAGGAGTGGATTGCGGTTTGGAGGCCGGTGAGGCGGGAGTTGAGCAAAATGAGGCTGGGGGTGTCGCTGGGGGAGGAGGTCGTCGTCAGGTTTATGCCGATGCGTCCGTTGGAGATCACCATGTCAGAGAGGATGAGGGAGCCTGCTGGGGTTTTGGGATTGGCGGTTGAGTTCTGGGTTGACTTTTTGTTAGGGGTATGCTCCAGCGGGAAGGAGAGAAGGTAGCCAACTCACCCCAGCACCTTGGATCCCAACGGTGACACCGGTGTCACAGCCATCGATGACGGTCTTCTGCATGGTGAGTCCCCAGTCCCGATCGATGTACAGCGCCGTCTCGCAGTTCTTGAAATGTAGACTGCTGCTTGTGAATTGCTGAGTTCCTGTATAAAGCCCATATTTGCCGCCGATGAACATCAACTGAGACAGAACTCCGCCGCTGCCGTTCTCCACATATAGTCCGAGTTGTGTTGTGGACGGTTCCGACGCAGGGTTCGTCGCATAGAAGCGGACGTTGTCCAGCAAGCTGCCCCGGTACGCGCGCCAGTGAATGCCGGCGATGCTGGTTTTCTGGCTAGACTTCCGAATGTCGACTACCAGGTTTCGAACGCTTTGATAATGGTTATCTGAGTCCACATACCACTCAGGCTGAGTCCCAGTGTACACACTTGACGCGAGGAGAGCCCCGCCTACAAAACTCGGAGCTGCAACAAGTCGAGGGAGTTCTTCTGGCTGCGTGCTCATCAGTACGAATCCGTTGCTAGCTACTACGCGTATGAAACTTACATTCCCGAGAATTTCAGTACCGGGAGATAGCGAGATCGTCGAGCTGATCAAGTAGCTGCCCGAAGGGAGGTACACTGTCACAGGTCGCACGTCCTTCGCATCACAGTCGATACTGCACCGATCTCCGTCGGAAATAGCTCGCTGGATAGCCTCCGTGTCGTCGGTGTGGCCGTCTCCTTTGGCACCGTACTCCCTGACGTCTCTCCATGCCTGAGTATCATCTGTTAGACCGCCCTGATACGCCAAAAAATGCAAATGAAGAAAGAAGAAGAACAAAATCGAGGAGACAAAAAGGGGCAAATCCCAAACCCACCTGAAAACCACCACCCCCCGCCTCACGCCCGGCCATCTCCTCCACCCAGAACGCACTCCCTTCCCTGCCCTCAAGAATCTTCCCACCACCGCCGCCGCCGCCCGAAGACACCGCATCCATCGGATTCGGCCCCCTCGAGTTCTCATACGCCACCCCCAAGCCATCCTCCCCCCGCAAGGCCTGCGACATGGCATTTGTGTCATTCGACGTAAAGCTTGTCTTCAGCATGCTCTGCACGATTCCATCGTAGTCATCCTCGCCCCCACCAAAAGCCAAAGTCTTCGTCTTGGCCTGAGGGGAAGACTCCGCCGCGAGCTTCGCGGCTGCGCGGATCTCAGGGGGGATGGTATATGACCGGGCTAGGGATGGAGATAGTTCGCTGGTACTTTGGGAAGAAGAGCTGTGGTTGGTGGTGAGGAAGCGCTTCCATGTCCAGATGGGAACGGTCCGCTTTGTTGGGCCGTTACCGATGGCGGCAGTGGTTTGGTTAGCCGTGTTCGCTTCGTTGTTGCCGCCGAGGATGCTGTCAACATCTAGAAAAGGGGCTGGCGTAGCTGCTTGCCCCGCTTTGGCACTGGGTTTGTAAATGTAGTTGTTTTTGCGGGGGTAGGCGAGGATGGCGGCGTTGACGCGCCCTGTGGCTTCTTGGAAGCGGGTGAGGATGTCATTGCCAGTGGTGTCGGTGTTGTTCAGGCTTGCTGGTGTGGATGAGTTGAAATTGAGGCTGCTCTCGGCGGCAAGGGCGGTTTGGAAGAGGGAGAGGGTGGTGAGGAGGAGGAGGATCCGGTTCAGAGAGAGGGTAGGGAACTTTGGGACGTCCATTTTGGCTTGGGCCTTTGGTTTGGGCTGAGGAAGTTCCAATCGTCTTCAAGTTGATGCTCTGGTGCCCGACTGTAAACTTGAAGCTGGAAATAATCGAGGGCATGGACGGCCAACTCCAATGCAAACTATCTGGACCGCTGCGCTTCTAGCTGAGATGCAATGAACTTCGATGAGACGTGACAGCCCGAGGACTGGAGTGCGATGTAATTCGAACCGATCAGTATCTTACGGTGGGTGCAGGTATGAAGGCTTACCGTAGCATTTAGCCTCTAACACCCATATGATGGCATACGGCCTGGGATGCAACTGCTGCCCTACACTGCAAAAGATCCTCGCATCGGTATGTCGTATTCTACTTTCATAGAGGGTTGCGGCGTTGTAACGTAGGGAAATAACCAGATTGCTAGGCAGCAGCTGTAATCACAGCAGTCAGCCCTATCGCTCTACCCCTGAATTTATGACTCTGCCTCGATCTTTGTAATTGTGTTACACGAGCTCGCATCTTGAGCAAGTAATATCCATCTCATTCAACCGGTGGATTACATATCTGCAAGGCAATTAACAAAGGAGGCAAAGGGTGCCAGCGCAGTGTGGCACAGCAAGCAAAAAGACTTCCGCTTGTGCCGCTTTTTGGCAGGTACCTCTGTAGGTATGGTAGAGGTCAATTCGTGTAAGTGACGGATGACGGGCTTGCCCGCCATCAACTACATGGCTCTGGACGCAGATTTAGGGGATAATTGTCTTCCCCAACATCGCTCCTGCTCAGAGATCCCATTTTTTTCCCTGCCTTCACCGGCTTTCGATCCTCACGATGGCCTTAATTTCGGGGAAGAGGGTGTTGTTCGCCCTCGCGCTCCTTACCTTTCTCATTGCCGCTGCAGTGCAAGCCGAAGACTGCAGCAAAACAAAGCTGTGCGCGGCGGGCTGCTGTAGTAAATTTGGCTTCTGCGGCACCACCAAAGATCACTGTGGTGCTGGGTGTCAGAGCACTTGCGATTTCAAGCTCGGCTGCGACGCAGACAATCCATGCAAGGGGAACGAGTGCTGCTCCAAGTTTGGATTCTGCGGCCTTGGCCCGGACTGTACGTTCCCACTGTGAGGTTCGAATTCGCGAGACGAGAGGGGACACGGCTGATTGCTTTGGTCTAGACTGCGCCAAAGACGTCTGCGTCAACAATTGCGGTGCGAAATCGTACTGTGACCCTGGGTACGGGAAGGAGTGGTCGCAGATTGGCAACTGCCCTCTTCGCGTCTGCTGTTCAAAATGGGGGTAGGTACACTCCTGACGATTTGAAGAAGGCGCGGTTGAACTGACAACTCGCCACAGATTTTGCGGTCTAACAAAAGAGTATTGCGGTGACAAAAAGGTCAAACGGCCGTCTTGCAGCGCCGACACAGGCTCGATCAGGCGTGTGGTTGGCTACTACGAAGGCTGGGCGGCCCGCCGCAGCTGTCTCCCCTTTCGCCCTCGAGACATCAAGCCCGGAGTCTACAGCCATTTGAACTTTGCCTTTGCAAGCATCGACCCACAGACAGCGGAGATTGTCCCAGCGGAAGCGGGTGATGTTGCGCTGTACAGGGAACTGACGGATCTGAAGAAGTCGGACCCGGCCCTCAAAGTGTACATTGCGATTGGCGGATGGGCATTCACGGAGCCATGGATGCCGACCAAGACTGCCTTTTCTGATCTCGTGGCGTCCCCTGCGCGGCAGCGGGCTTTCTTCAAATCGCTGATATCGTTCATGGCGACTTACAACTTCGATGGCGTCGACCTGGACTGGGAGTACCCCGGGGCCGATGACCGAAGCGGGCGCGAAGCAGACTTCAAGAACTTCCCCATATTCGTCGCCAACCTCAAGGAAGCGCTGGTGAGCGGCGCGGGGAGCCGCACCGGGCTCACAGTTACCCTTCCCGTGGCGTACTGGTACCTGCGGCACTTCGACATCGTCAAGCTGCAGGATTCGGTCGAGTTCTTCAACATGATGTCGTACGACCTGCATGGCACCTGGGACAAGGGCACCAACTACACGCAGCCGTGGCTCAACTCGCACACCAATCTCACCGAGATCACCGATTACTTCGATCTCCTGTGGCGGAATGACATTGATCCTGCCAAGGTGGTTCTCGGGCTGGCTTTTTACTCGCGAACCTTTTCCTTGGCGGACCCGAAATGTACCGCTGTCGGAGGGAAGTGTCTCTTCGCCTCGGGAGGAAAGCCTGGGCGCTGCTCCAACAACGTCGGCACGCTGATGGGCTCCGAAGTGAATGAGATCCTCGAGGCCAACAATATCCAGCCGACGCTAGACAAAGACGCCGCGGTGAAGATGTTTGTGCACAACAACGACTGGATCACCTTCGATGACGAAGCAACATGGCGGCTCAAGATAAAGTTCGCAAAGTCGCAGTGTCTGGGCGGCGTCATGGTTTGGGCCGTCAGCCAAGATGTCAATGCTGTGGTTCCCGTGAACAAGAGGGACCAAGTCCTCGGAGCGCGAGCAGGGATAGCAGGCACGTACTCGGAGCAGCTGCAGCGTGCCACAGGCTACAATTCCCCGGGCTTCAGGGATGGAAAACCCGATACACGGGTGGGGCGCCCGCACTGTCGATGGACCGGATGCGGCGAACCCTGCGGCCCCAACTTCTACCCCGTCTACCGACAGGACTCGGATAGGCATTCCTCCAGCGAATACATGATGGACAACACGAACTGTAAGGACGGCATCCACCTGCTGTGCTGCCCGGCCTATGTGAACGATGTTAAATGTGGCTGGTACGACTTCCACAACGGCGGCTGCGGCGGCAGCTGTCCTGAGGGCATGACCGAGGTGGGCAGCACCAGTATTGCCTGCCACACGAACAAGCCGCAGGTGGCGTGCTGCACGACCAGGAACGATGTCGACAAGGAGATCACGGCCGTGGCGCTCTACAACAACTGCCACTGGGAGGGAGCCAAAGGGTATCCCTGCGACCGCCGGGAGTCGGATAACTGCGAGGATGGCACCAAGCTCGTGGCCTCGCGCATGGGCAGCGGCGGGTTTTGGTGTGCCGTCAACAACAGAAGGCTGGATTGCTGCGGACCGCAGACCGACGACAAGAAGTGGGACAAGTGTTACTGGCAGGAGAAACGGCCAGACAGCTCGGGCTACTGCCACCCCACCTGCCCGTATCCCGAAGTCCGGGTTGCCATGGAGGACACCCCGCCTGGCTGTAGCAAGGGAGGCTGGGCGTACTGCTGTACACCCATCTACAAGACCGAGGCCGTATCGGAGAACGACAAGATCAACCTGTACAAGGCGGCCTTTGAGTCATACATGAAGGACCCTGTCTGTCGGTACGACAATGGGGCGACTAAGCTGAAGGTGCGCGATCGCGCCGAGTCCAACAGCTCGACAATGACATCGGCAGTGGCCAAGCGACAGCCCGGCCCGTTGGTTCCACATCGGGATGCGCAGATCATCGTGCCGCGTCTCATCGCCCAGGTAGCGATGGGGGCGATTGCGGACGTGATGCTTAGATTGCAGATCGAGGGCCTCATGGACGCCGCGTTCCGCCAGGCCGTGGCGACGCGCAGCAAGAACTACGGGCACATGAACACCCAGGCGCTCACGAATTTCAACAAGGAGCTGGGAGTGAACGACCGCGAGAAGGCGCTCAAGGACGTGGCATGCGACATGGACAAGCTGGCTGAGGCGGCCACCGAGACCGAGGAGTTCACTCGCAACCTTGCCTGCACGTGGATCTGGAACACCGAGAGCGAGTTCAACGAGGACGGTGACGACGGCGGTGACGAGGAACAAGACGGCCGACCCAACAAGCGTCGCCGCCGCCGTCGTGTGCATGTGCCCGACATGGAGGAGTTTGACGATCTCATCCCTGAGCCAGACGAGGACGGTAACTGGCCTGAGCCGGCCGAAGATGGGACTGTGTACCCGCATGAGGAAATTCTCCACGCGCTTTACGGACGATCCACGGGTGCGCCGCGGGGGTACTCGGTCGACGCGAAGCGCAACGACCCCGCTGCACCAGGGCCGAAGTTCTCTGTTCGCTCGAGCGAGTACTGGAACGGCAAGGACGGCGACGAGCTGATCGACCACAACAAAGACAGCGCCCGCTACCTGATCGAGTCAAACGGATGCGGCGCCAGCGACTACAAGCTGCTAAGCAACGCCAAGAAGAGCGATGCCCCGGGCAAGTGGGTTTCCGAACACATCCTCGAGCTCCAGGGCTTCCCGCGCTTTCTTGAGGCCGCCATTTCGGGCAAGTTTAAGAAGCCGTCCATGCGCAACCCAGGGAATCCCACCAGCCCGATCACGTCGACCCCCATCGCCGCTATATATCCAGACATCATCAACACCGGATGGGCGGGTTGGAACTTTCCCGACCCGGCAGCCAGGATCGCGATGGGCGTCATTGGCTCGACAAAGGAGTCCACCACGAGTAGGTCCTCCTTGAGTCCCTTGAGACAGAGTTGAAGTCGGTTACTAACGTGTGAATGTAGTGGTTGTCTGCGAATCGGCTCTCAACGCCATCAAGTCCCGCATATTCCGGTTCTTCCGCCCGGTGAGCGCTGTCGCGTGGGCCAACTGCTGCTCGAGCACAAACCAGAAGGCGGCCGAAAACGCCTTCTCCAATCTCCAAAGAGTATACGGCGTGTTCGACTACTACGACGATCCGAACGTCAAGGCCAAGCACAAGAAAGCATACAACCTCGTCAAGCAAGCGCTTTCCGAGTTCGAAGCGGCCAAGCCCAACGCCTTCCCGTTCCCCACGCTGCAGAACGCCTGGAAGGAGTACATGACGAACCAGGCCAACTCCATGAGCGACTTTGCGCGCTGGTGGGTCGATAACGCCTTGTTTCAACTTCGTATGAACTGGGACGCGGAATACTTCCGGGCCATCGCGGCGAAGGATCCTGTGGCCGAATACTACGCCGCCTTGACTGTCGATGACGTCAAGGGTTTCCAGACCAAAGCAGGGGCCCACTTCCACATCGACACGTCGATTTTTACCTGATGTAGATATTTCTTGGATAATACAGATGAAAGTGTGTTCTGGTCTAGGAGACTGGCTACATGTAGCTGCCATGAATATCACGTCATGTGGGAGACTATGCATTGAATACCTACACAAAGCCCTAACCCTTGTTTGCCGCACTCCTGTTGCCTACACAAACCATCAATCGACATCAGGCTGTTCTCCAGGCACCTATAAATTCCATGATAATTCCGCCTGCGCTCCTCTGCCACAAACACAAACAAACCGCGGTCGCATCTCATCAAAAATAAAATCAAAATGGCCCCCCCTAGCCAACAGGACCTCGCACGCGCCGTCGCCTACCGCGAATCCATCCTCGCCAAGGTCGAAGCCAACAAGCCCCTCACCTGCGCCGAGAAGCGCTTCTTCCTCCGCACCGGAAAACTCGCCTACAAAGCCCTCGCCTTCCCGGAATCGCTCACCCCCGCCCAGCGCAACCGCCTCCGCTACTCCCCGCCGCCCGAAGAAGTCACCGCCAACATTCTCAAAGCCTCCAACGGCAAGCTTTCCACCCCTTCAGAGCTCTACGCCAAAGTCCTGCGCGACCCTGGCTCCCTAAATTCCGACGAATTGACACTCATCACCCGAAACCTATACCTACCCGCCTCACTGCAAGAGGCGCTGGCCCGAAGAAAATGGCAGAATAAAACTTCGGGGTCGAAGGCGTGGAACCTTGCGTTTAACAGGGTCACTACGGAGGAGGAAGCGCAGGCGCATCGCGCGGCGGTGGCGGAGCAGAGGAGGCCTGAGAGGGAAGCGGAGAAGGAGAGGGAGTATAAGGAGCGCGTGGGGCCGTTGGAGACCGGTGAGCAGAGGGAGGGGTATCATGCGAATGAGAGGAGGTTGGCGGAGGAGGCGGGGGAGAGGTTGAGGGCGTGGGAGGAGTGGGATGGGGTGTTTGAGGAGGAGGTGAAGGTGGAGATGGGGAGGATGGCGGATGGAATGGGAGAGGGGGAGTGTGAGTGCTGTGGAGAGGGGGAGGGGGAGGGGGAGGAGGAGTGATCGTGATGGCGAAGGGGAGACGTAGGGGAGGGAAAAATAACTTTTGCTAATAATCCGTCTTTACGCGGTGGATCAATGGTCTGCGAGCTACCTAGCTTTGATCGCAGTTGGGGTCAGCATGTTGCCAGCGTTAGCTCAGGAGAGCTGAGGCGGCTATGTCGCATTTCCTGTCGCCGCACACACACATTACAGATAGCGAGCGGGATGTAATACCCAGCTTGCCGTGACATCCGATAACACATTTGGAAATATGGGGAACGACATATTGAATCTTGGCAGTCAGAAAATGGAAATTACCTGGAGGCAACTTGGCCTGGTTCGCTTTACTACCTTACCTATACGAACTGCGGCCAGGTGTGTGTCGTCTTCTTCAGTCCCTTTGCCGCCGGGTTATACCCGTAAGGATTGCTTTCCAGGTTGCAGTGCAGTAATACGATACCCAGCACCTGCAGCGGCTAAAATACTAGTATGCGCCTCGTGCGCCTCATAAACACCCAATGCCCGGCATAACTACAGACCGCACCTAACGATGGGCGCACTCGGAAACAAGCGACTACTCCACATATTAAGTTCATCTCGCCTGCAAGCCAGCCGTACCTTGGTACTCAGTATTAGCACTGGTCTGCCTTGCCATAGGGCTGGCAATGGTGCCTTGCATGCTTGTGTATACTTAGCTACGCTTTATATGCTCGAGAGTGCCGAGGGTGCTGTGCCACAATGCCCAAGAAACTGGAATGTAAGGCAGAAGGCGAAGAAATCATCGCAGAAGGCGGGATGATGTTAAGAAGGAAGTCATATAAGTACTACTTATATGACTTGCAGAAGGAACAGCCTGAATCAAGCCAAGGATTCAGTTGCGTTTAACGCCAGCTGACGATTACCACCATGTTAGCGATTCTTCTCGTCCTCGCCATTGGGGCACAGGCGGCCCTCGTTCCGCGCGCATGCACCTATTCGGCCACGGCGCAAGTCGGGTCAACTTGCGACAGCATCGCCAGCGACTGGGGAATCACCGTGAATCAGTTCAAGACCTGGAATCCCACCGTTAAAGACTGCTCGAAGCTTACCAGTGGCGCCTCCTACTGCGTCGAGTGGTCAGGCGCGCTCCCCGGTCAGACAAGCGCCCCCACTGCCACCAAGACTTCGACCACGACCACGAAAACCCCAACTCCAGCGAAAACCACTACGACCAAAGCCAAAACCACCACCAGCGCCCCGTCGGGACCTTCGCCCACGCAAGAGGGGATCATCAAGACCTGCAACAAGTGGCACCTGGTCGTCAAAGACGAGTTCTGCCAGACGGTGGTGGATAAGGAGAAAATCTCCCTAGAGAACTTCTACAAGTGGAACTCAGCCGTCGGCACGGACTGCAAAGGCCTCTGGCTCGGCTACTACGTCTGCGTCGGTGTGTCCGGCGGCACAACCACGACCAAAAAGCCAACCGCCACGACCAAAAAACCGACCACCACGACCAAAAAGCCAACCACCACAGCCAAAAAACCAACCACCACAACCAAAAAGGAAACTTCCACGACGACGAAGTCGGCTCCCCCTGCCGTCAAGACGCAGCCGGGTGTGGTGTCCAAGTGTAAAAAATTTCACAAGGTGGCGTCGGGTGAGGGATGCTGGGCGGTGGAGAACAAGTATAAGATTACGCATGCGAATTTCGCAAAGTGGAATCCCATGCTGGATGACACGTGCAGTAACATGTGGTTGGGGTATTCTGTTTGTATTGGTGTTTAGTTATGGGGGTGGGATGTGTGAGTTGTGAGCAAAAGTCGGGTGTGACGGTGAAGAATGAAGCTTTTGCAACTTGTAGGTACATGCACAAACAGCTGAAGCAGCCGTTGACTTCTGAATGGACCTTGGCTCTGTTTATGTTCGAATTTTCACCGCAGCTGGCAATACCTGGAATGCGGGCCGTGACTGCATTGGAAAACCGTCCAAGATTATTCGAGTTCGTCATCCGTTGCGCGGCTCTATTCACCGACATTTGCCAGTGTTGGGCTTGATTCGCACGTTTGGAAGGAGCCACCACCTTAGCCCCAGTCCGGAGGAGGCATTCAGTTTGCTGCCAGTTCTCCTCAATAGCACTGAGAAACATTTCAGCGACTACTGTCTGCTAACTATTCAACTAACACCATCACCCCCGGTAAAATGCCGTCGTTATGTCTCCTCCCATGCTCGTCCACGTCAGATTCCTCCAGCTGACCCGTCCTTCCCCAACAGTTGCCACCGTCTGGTAGATCCGGCCATCGAACCCCACCACGTAAATTCCAACCCTCTCGGGCAGATTCTTTCCAAGCTTCACAGAAATCGGCGCACTCCATCCAACAACAAGGTCCTCCCACTCGGACAGAGCGCGATGGTGTAGATTGCCGTTCGTCCCCAGCGCTACAACATCCAGTCTCGTGTTGTTCGAGGTAGCTACTGCCGAGGCGACGCTCTGAAACGATCCACCCAGGTTCACGAGCTCGGTGTACTTCTGCGTGTCGCTGTTGAAGCCAAAGTGGTGCATCGCGCCGTCCTGGCCGATGCCAAAGAAATGGATCCGGTTCGTTCCAACGCTAATGACAACTGGCTCGCCTTGGAAGCTGCCCCCCAGATTGGCCACAGGCGTCTAATTCGGCTGCCCGAGCCTATACATTATGTGTCGAACTACGCCGTCATCGCCAAACACAACCAGATCGTGGAACCACGTGGCATCGTTGCGACAGATCATGGCCGGCCGCGACGGCAACCGAAATGCAAAGGCAGTCTCGAGCAGGTTCAATTTCGACTGGCCATCCCTGGGATGCGACCACCCACCAGCATCATCGTTCCAGACATTCTGAGCTACCCCCTTGTCCTCTGCCGCATACCAGTCCGCCCGGATATTTTCTCGAAGTGCAAACGTCGCGAGAGGCCCTTTGACGGGACCACCAAGGTCTTCGAAGTCTCCCATGCGATATACCACGCTCCCGCTCCCGTTGCGTGCGAACGAGGTTAGTCCTACACGACCGCTTGACTCTAAAACAGCTGCGACCGACACGTTGGCCCCCTCCTTCCAGGAAACAGCAGTCGGTTGCGTGCGGAACGGGCCGCCTCTGAGACGATTCCATTGCTGGTTGGATGGCCAGCCTGCCTGGGAAGCGAAGCTGTCTACCGGCGCCGAGTTGTACCATAATGTGGCGTTGTCTTTGCCCCGAGCAAAAAGAAACACCTCCTCCGAGGAGCCAGAGGCGCCGTTCCCGCCGAGGATGGCGGCGCTGAGTATCTGCGGACAAAGCGTGTCACTGCAAGCTGCTCCGCGCGGCGCCGGCTTGGGCATGTTTGAGTTAGGGTTGTTGGAGTTGTTGTCCTGGGTCGCTGGCGGCGTAAGAGTCTGGATTCCGGTGCTAAGCATCTTCGTCCCGAGCACTACGCTAGCTACAACCATGATTATCATGGCTGCTGCCGCGAGCGCCAGCCAATACCGCTTAAGTTTCCACCATTGCAACGTGACCGAGGGCGATGCTGAGGCGGGTTGAGGGAACGATGCATCTGAAGAACCGATGGGCGCCCAACTGTCTTTGTGTGGGTCGCAAGCCGAGAGAGTATTTTCGTTGAACACCTGCGGGTGATTTTTGTCTTTGTGTGAATCAAAGGCCTCGAGTTTGTTTTCGTTGATGACTAGGGAAAGTTGTGGAAAATCACCTCTGGAAAGTTTTGTTCAAGAACCTGCGGTAGACTGTTACCTACGGACCTGTGGGAGGCTCGTAGACAGTGTTGAACTGGTGCGGTGACGCAACAGGGAAGAAACCACAAAGAGAACCACACCCACAGAACGTTGTGGTCGGCCTGGAAGGCCGACTCCCAGATTACTAGTCCTCCGATCGGAGGGACACAAATTCAACTGACGTAGAAAAAAACAAACACGTACCTAGTATGGAACAAAACCTAGTATGTGACGGAGCCTAGCATGAAACGGAGCCTAGCATGGAACAACAAAGGAAACGCGACCATGGATTAGGTCATCTTCCTTCGATCGAAGGGCCAGAATGTCACTGGGCTTTCAATGGGAGGTCTTCGTGGTGAAAATCGTCGGATTGATGATTGTTGAAAGAAGCAGCGCGGCGCGGCCCCTTTTTTGACGGTGGCACGCGCCAGAGAACGCATCGCTATGTACAAAAGTGGTTACAGTAATATTACATACAGAGCCCAAAAAGAACGACAGGGTCGGCCTGAACAAACGCCCCGAGTCAATAATTAAGCTACGAAGCCTTTATCTCAGTGTATATATATACTTGTCAGAAGCACTGCACTCTGAATTCTGTGGAATTGAAGGGGTTGCAACTGGGTGATTGTATTGATTTTTGGTTCTCTGGCTCAGCCAGAGAACCTTCCTTATAGCTGCGAATAGTGGCAAGCCGTGTGGCAAAGCCACGCGGCTACAATCGCGCGTCTGTGGCAATGGTTACAAATTTATTGTTCTGGTGATTTCTAGACTCTTCTTTCTGGGCCAGCCAGAACCCCTTTCTTTCTGACAATACTGCCGGGCAGTTAGCAAACACAGCCCTATTGATAAATATAGTGGAGTTCTTAGCGTTCTTAAATAGAAGAAGGTTATAAGTAGTAGCTAATGTGTTAAAGCTGCTCCCTAAACCAGTATGTCTTTAAAGCTGTCTTCCTCGCGAGCCTTATCGTGCCCTTAAGGGTGGTTGTAGTTCAAGATAAGCACCATTGTCTCGGCATAGCCTACTGATAAAGTTATGGTAATATAAGTACTGATTAGGCTATGGCTGGGCGTTAATGCTGGTGCGAATAAGCTTGTATCGTGCCTGAAAAGTTCTTTTGTGGCTTCCTCGATCGAATCTGCCGAATAGATGCTGTCCCTGATGCTGAAGAGCGTCTTCCCTAGCTTGGAGGAGAACTTCGGCCTGCAACATCGATGCTCTTCCGCCGCCAGTTTAAACTCTAGTATTCGATCCTGTATTTCCCCCGAACCTCATCGACCCACTTTCTCCTGTATTGTACCACTTCAGTCTCCTCTTGAAGACCCCAGGGACGATTGCGCCCGATCCTGAAACTTGTCCACCCGATGCTGGGTGTTTTATTAGCCCAATGAATTTCAATGGTCGATTTGCTTGATTGAAAGTTTAGAGATATATATATCTACCAGGAAGATATGATATCATGCCTCTCGGAATCATCATCTCCAGCCGAGGTATCTCACCGCTACGAAGGCTGCGGCTAAAGAAAGGGTCACCTCAGCCAGTGCGAACTTAACGTTCCGCACGCCTCATCGTGGAAATGGTGGGAGAGACACCGCTCCAATGGCCCCAACTTCCAGCCACTTGAGGATGGATTTTCAGTGCCTTCGAGATGCATTTCCAGGGCCTCCAAAATGTGTTTCAAGTGCCTATAGAACGTAATTTCGAGGCCTTTGCTTTTCTTGAGAGGCTGATAATAACCTTGCGAGCGGCATAAGTAATTCCAAAAGCCCCTACTTCGCACTACTCAGGGTAACACTTTCTTTTGACCTTGGCCTTCGTACACTCCCGTCATCCCGGCTCACATCACTTCATAGCCAATCTCAATCGTTGCTTCCTCGATTCTGTTCACCCACAGCGGTTGCTAGACAAAAGCTAGTCAATACAACACCTGGAATAACAGAGCTCCAGGTAGATCACTCACCTCAGCCCTCGCCCAAAGCGCCACGGCGTCACCGCCCCGAAGTGACTCCAAGAAACCCGCCCCATCCCCCATGGACGGGAGGTCTTCATCAATTTTCATCACCGCTCCCAGATCCCAATCAACCCGATAATCCCTGAACTCCTTCGATGCAGTCAAATTGTGATGAACCAGCCACCCGGCCTCCTCACCATTCATCACAAAATCCCAACCCAGTGCGTTAAGTGTCTCCCTGTAGTCGGCGATCTTTACCTTGCCATTAAACTCAGTAACCCCATCCGCGTCGACCCTGACGCCAGAACTTGACAGCAATCTATCGGATATCGTCCTAGGCCGTAATACAGACACCTCAAACCAAGTATGGCTATTCCGATACGTCCCCTCCCCGCCCCAAGTCGCCCACCCCTGATCTGCGCTCCGCATCTGGAACGCAGCAGACTTGATGCGGACCTTGAACCCGCTTCCCTCCGGGGGTTTAGGAAGCGACGGAGAGACGAGGTACAACCCGGCGATACCGTGGCTAGATTCATCGGTCCATATGGTCTGAGTTCCGTGGTATTTGGACTTGTATTCTATTGGCACTGTACGACGACACATGATGCGCGGGTTATAGTCGGCTAGGTTGGCGATATAGAGGGCTAATTCGAAGGGGATGTTGATGTTGATACAGCGTGGTCTGAGGCCGTGGAGAATGTAGCGCGTGACGATGGCGTCGGCGGGGGTGGGGTTGAAGTCGAGGCGGGTGAAGGGGAGGGCGGGGTGTCCCACCTCCTCTAGAGTTGTGGGATGCTCGCTCATCGTACGGTGTCAAGGTAAAGAGAAATCATGAAGTGAATGAATGTCGCTCGAAGGGATTCGTACAACGATTAGGTCTGGAAGGTGAGAGTGGCTACATGTATGAGGCTGGCAATGAAAAATTGAATCCGTCAACGATGCATGCACGTCTTCGGGAGAGTACGTCATTTAATTATCTTCCCCACGTCTGGTCCTACAGCAACCCCACTCACATGCAGCCAATGCCGGGTGCAGCCATGGTACCTCACCCAGAGTCGGGCGAGTCTCAACAGTTCTATACTTTACGCGAAAGTTGCCCCCAGAGATTTCCATGCGTGAAATTTGTCCCTGCTCCAGGGTGACCCATAGGTGAGCCTAGCCTGTACTGCCGCGTGACCCAGTTTTGGTGCCTTAACGAAATTTTGTCATCTGGAAATGCCCTGCTGGAACAGCCCAAATTCGGGCACCATTTCTAATACGTCCCCTGATCGTTAAATGTACGTTTGCAATAATACCACAAATATCAAATCTTCAAAGTCAGTAGCGTTGAGTATTTACAGGGGGGAAATATAATGTCCAAATCTTATTAACTACACTACTATTACAATGACTCCACACGAAGTCCAAGTTTCCAGTACCAAGCATTAGAAACAGTAGAATGTAGTGGAGGAAAGGGGTGTATATCACAATTGGAACTTTTGATTAGGATTCATCCTTACAGATTACGCGTCATCTACTTCCTATCAACAGGA
>Ga0247760_1002175_pt1 | contig 15616 bp, 18 predicted proteins | sample UWRJL171409R4_FD_179936 | JGI IMG/M metagenome (GOLD analysis project Ga0247760, IMG submission 179936) | Plant litter microbial communities from Arlington Agricultural Research Station in Wisconsin, United States - UWRJ-L171-409R-4 | ecosystem: Environmental > Terrestrial > Plant litter >... | reverse complement strand
CCAATCTGATGAGCGCCAGGCCCGTTGCCCTGCGGAGGGTGCTGCTGGGGTGGCGAGGATGGTGGAGGCATGCCACGATTCATCGGCGGCCCCGAGGTAATCGAAGATGTGCTCTGGTGTCGCGAGTGCGTCGGAGGCGGGATCGAGCCGGGCTCGGGAGGATACTGTCGAGACTGAGGATAGTAGGGCGTTGGGTCGGAAGGCTTTCGCGAGTGCAGGTCAGAGTAGGGTGGGTTTGACGAAGGATGGGGCGCAGCATTTGAGTATGACTGTTGAGAAGATGACTGGGTCGGTGGGAAGTTTGGGCGACCAAAGGGCGATGCAGCGTTCCGAGAAAACGGAAGCTGAGGAGGTGGCTGCTGTCTTGGGTCCATGGTGTTCGAAGCGGTCGCGACGAACGAGGATTGCCGAGTTTTCTCGCGCCCAAGACTCGACCTCTCGGCGAGGTGCTGTCTCTCGCGCACAGCGACAGGGTCGGCAAAATTCGATAGGAGCGCTTCAAGAAGCCGGGATGAAGTGGCGGACGGCGGTCTTGAAGCACAACGGTTGGCTTGTCGTTGCGTTGCGAGAAGTAAATTTTGAGTTTTGCGTCGAGCGCCTCTGGTTCCCGCTGGGCTCGTTTGCGGAATGGATGGCCGCTGCGTGACCACCCAACCGGACGTGCAGCCTTACCATCCGGCCCCTGAAAAGTCGTTAGCGCGGGACATTCCCTGCATTGTTTGATGGAGACAACCTCGGCCGCTTTTATTTCGTGGACACTTGCGAAAAGTTAAACAACAACTCAGCCTGTCCATTCTATTATTTAAAGGTTTTCCATCTAGACGCAAGCCCGAAATGCCCCGCACAACTGCACCTGCAACTGCTTCCTCGCGATTTGGTCCCTTGCTAACAACATCTCAGTGGCTTGAGGGTAGCTTCCTCACTGCTGCACCACCCTTGACCAGCTTTTGGTGGCCCGAGCTGCCCAGTCAGGGACCCACGCTGATGATTGGCCGGTGGAGCGGGATGAAAGAGGAGGCGAAGAAAAAGCCGACTGGGGCAGGGATGTGGGTTGGCGCTAGCGCAGTTTGGCAAAGCCGGGGGGGTTCCCTGATGACGAGATAGCTGGTTGATTGCGACACCGGCCGCCCATTTTATTTTTTTTCGTGACTCCGATCATGGAACGTTTGGCATTTTGACGGAGATTGGAACCAAACGGGTCGCGTCAAACAACTACCTTAGCTTGGCGCGCAAACTCCGCCAGCGCACACGTCGGTCAGAAGCGACGGACTTTGTGGAATCGGTCACATGCAGCAAGCAGAACAACAAAAATGGGGCAGCCGAGTTTGGCGACGCGCAGCCAGCAACAAAAGTGCTTAGAGGCACGTCATAATTGCTTTTGCAGGGGTGCCCCAGTTTTTTCAGATCTCGAATCAGCAGCTCCATTCCAACTCGGGAAGGCATTCTCCGCAACAACAAAGCTGCAGAAATGGAGCACATCCGGATTCCCCACGTATGCCCTGCTTCCATCATTTCACGGCAAACTTGAGGGTGTAGGGCCAGTGGCATTTTCAACATGGAATTGCTCAAAAACTATTAAAGGGCAATCGAGTCGTGATTTCGGCCTCTCTCAAGGTCAGGTCTTTGTCTCCACCAATGAGTACACTAGGTCATTTCTTGGTGCCAGAGCTCCGATTGCATCACGTGGGACTTGACGGCGACGACAACTATTTTGAGCACTTTCTCATCCATATTGAGACTCGAAGGATCATCAAAACTACTAATTCACAAGAGGCCCAGAACATCACAGCATCTGTCGTCGCAGAGCACATGGTCTCTGAAGACAGTCATCCCGGCGGCCCGATTCTCTATTCCGAGTCTCCGTTGTCTTCATGTGTGACCCCTTTTCCATGAAACCAAGAGTCAACTCGCTGCCAGCAGGACGGTAAAGGAGAGATGCAGTATGGCAAGATATTAACTCCAGCCTTCTCACTGTCCCGGCTTTCAGAGGCTGAATGCTCGTCAAGCTACACCGACCTACCTATCAGGTATGGCCACGCCACTTTTCATCCAAGCGGCCTTTTGGTTGCCACGGGAAGTAACATGGGATCGCGCGCCTCACGTGGAACGTGGAACATGGAACGTGGAACCGGAGAAGCAAGAGAGCGGCCCGCCCGTCCCACAAGTTCACAACCGACGGGGTGCGTGATACAATATTCGCTTCTCTTCATCTGTGGAACATAATTGTGCCCTTGTCGCTCTTTTTTTTTTTCTTTTTTCCGATATCATCTTACACGGCGCCTGCTTACATATTTATTACATGGAATTATTAGCACAAGTATAGATGTCAAAGGTCGCACCACATTCCCACATGAACACCAAAAAAACCACACATGTGATCTCCCTACAACAACATTGACGATATTCCCGCAGCCAGCGCCACACTCGTCAGCGGCAGCCACCAGCCCGTCTTCAGCCTCGACGAGCCGTTTCCAATGCCATTACCACTATCAGCCCCAGCCGCTCCCCCATTATTCGCTGTGGCCCGCACACAAGTAAGATGCGACCTGGTATCTCCCGCGGGTCCATTCGCTCCCTGTCCTTGAGAGCCCTTGAATGTCCATGACAAAACAACCGGGAACACCCAAGTCTTTATCTCGTCGAGGGCAGCCTCGTCGCCTTTATCTAGCGGGCGCGTGGAAGCTGCGAAGAATGCTGCCCCATTGTTGGCCATCCCGGAGATTGCTAGAGAACAGTATTAGCCATCCAACCATCTCATGATATCTCATCTCATCTCATCTCGCCACTACTTGGAATGACATCCCATCTCGTCTCATCTCATCACAAGATCTCAACATCAACACCTCACCATCTAACATCCGCAAGGTTTGACAAAAAGGGGGAAGAGGGGGGGAGGAAAATAGCCAGGTAGGTAGGTAAGGTAATGTAAGATAGGATACTTACTCCTCGGTAAATTCACCGCCCTCGTAACTCCATCCGTACCATTCGCAAACCCAGCCGCACAGCTCCGCGGCATAGTTTGGTTTTGGCAGAAACCCGCCGTGTTAAACCCGGTTTCCATTTCGGAGATGCATTCTGAAGATAAATATCCCGAGCAGGAAGAGCTGGGTCCTCCGGAAATTGATGAAGGCGCCGTGTCGAGTGCGGCCTGGGAGAGGCCCAGTGTCCAGATGGCGGAACAGACTGACCAGCTGTTCGTATCTTGTGGTGATGATAAGCTAGCTGGCGGGGAAAGAGATAGCTGAGCGGTGTGAAAGACCTTGGGGCCATCACTACCACCACTATTACTAGACGGGATGGCGACATTGCTGGCGATGGCAACTCCAAGACGCCATCCATCGACACGAAAGTTTTGCGTGTTGCCGTCCCCAGTAGGTTTAGAGGTGGTGATATCATACCCCGGTACGGGAAACGAATCTTGCACTGCCGGGTTTGCAGTCACTCTCCGAAAATCTTCAGCCGAATATTCGTAGGGAAAGACATTGTCAATGAGATACCCCTGTTGAGAAAAAGGGTTCGGCTTCGCCTCCGCCTGTACGAATGCTAACAATGCAAAGAATAATAATAACCCTTTACGTGTATCGAGATGAACTCCATTTCGTTTTTGCCGGATCTTCATCCTGTTGAGATAAACAATTTGTGGACGTGGACGTGGACGTGGGTGTGTAAGTGCAGCGCGTACGTGGATGCGTCGTATAAGTGAGCAAGGTACTAGAGTAAACGTCTTGGCTTGGCATGCAATCCAATGCCATCGAATATAGCCGCGAAAAAAAAAGGTGTCAGAGGTCGATCTCCTATTAGTATTATTTATTTATTTTACTACCTAGGTGTACTTCAACTCCTATATCCCCTGTGCTGAACTGGCACATACGTCAATTCCGATCCGGTGTTATGTGTTGCGTGTGTCTTGTGTGCAGCAGTTCCAAAACCTGGATGACACGAATGATACAGATGATCGATCACATCAAAGATCAAGGCCCAGAGAGTACGCTGCGGCAATGGAATGCATTGCGGTCGGGCCTCTGGTTCTGCATCTCACTGCACGCACTGGGACGGGCCGCATAATCCGCATAATCCGCGCTATGATCCTCCCCCCCTCCCCTTCCCTTCTCCCCTCTGTAATATGTAAGGCTGCACACCCGACGATCCGGGTAGTTGGGTTCCAGTTGAGAACTGGGGGATCAGCAGAATATTTTGGAGAGGGGTTGCAAAGAATGGGTACTCCCGAAACATTAATGCCCACTACCAAACATCTACGCCAAGACTTGAAATTTGGATGAGGCGTAAGGTGACTCGATCTTGGCAGGTGTTTGGCTGCGTTGCGAATGTTCGTCCTAACATCTGTTCGCAATCCTGCTGGGTCCAACAAAAGTCAACACGGTGCCCCGGATACTCATGTGAGATCTTCTATAGGCTCTTTATTCCAAGAAAGCAGTGTTGCGACAATCTAGCCGACAACAAAAAGCGATCGCATCCGCAACAGATGAAAAGTGACGCATCACATATATCAGCAATCAACTCGCCTCAATCCGACGACACCAGTCACGTCCTTGCCGCACCTGCCAATCACAAAGCCATACTTCCATCACCATGCCCAAGAACCCGGCTATACAGATGCCGCCGCTATCGCTGACGGACGTTGCCCCCAGACTAAACTCCCGATCCTCAACAGGAACGCGCTCCATAATCTCAGCGAACGTGTTGACGTAGACGGCCCCGCCGAGTAGACCCTCCCAGAAAATGATGAGGAATACCAGGTAAACGGATGGGATAAAGTTCAGTAGCGCATGAAGCGTAAGGAGCACAAGGTTTCCAACTTGAAGCAGCGATGGAAGGTATAACTGATGGATGCGGTAGAAGGGGGTCGATGAACGGGATATGAAGACGCCAAGCTGATAGAGGAAGCCGTAGAACGGGTAGAACGACCGGAACTCCGAGAAGGGCGACTCGTCGAGTGGAAACAACAGCGTCGGGGCAACACCTTGATTGATGGTGTATTCGGCAATGTAAACCAGGAGTAGCGGCAACATGAAGGGAACGAAGAGAGATCTTGCGCGACGGAGATTGGCGACAAAGGAAGTCTTGGCCGACCCAGCGTGGTGGGAGTAAGCCGTGGCGGCTACGGCTGGACCTGGAGCAAGCAAGCTCGACGAGGCGACATCGTTGGGGATATCGGCAAAGTCTTCCCCTTGGTTCTCAAGGAAATCTTGATCGGGGACGGGCTCGTAGTCTATCTGTCCCCCTTTGAGAGGACCATGGGGCAGTATGCTGAAGAAGCTCACCAGCATGCTAAGCGGTAAACAGGCTGACACTAACAGGCTGGTCTTGACGGTCAAGCCGACCCAGTCGGTCATGACTACGTACAGACCCGCCCCGATCAACCCGGCGCCTCCTGTCCCGCTTCCCCACGCCGCCAAACTCATGTGTCCATAGTAATGCGTCAAGCCCAGAAAGCTAAGCTCACCACCACCACTGCTCAGACTTGCCAGCACAACACCAATCAGCTTGACCGAGACGGACTGGGTCGGGGGTGTCAAGGCCACGAGGCCCATGCCAGCGGAGGAAAGCAGGACAAATGTCAGCACTCGAGTGCTGTACGGAATGCGGTGAATAAAGTAGGGGGCGACAAGTTTCGTTAGGAAGCTCGGCATGACATCGGCGAGGAGGACGACGCCTTTGGGGACATTTCCAACGAGATCTTGAGCGGCCGAGAGGATGATTACGTATATAACGTTATTGATCAGACCTACAAGTGAGTTGAAGCCAAAAGTATTAGCAGAATTGCGCCGCCCCGTTGAAGTCCCGTCGGCATACATACCAAACAGCCAAAAGGCGACGAGGACCGATGTGTCGGCGCTCTTGAGAAATGCGCCAAGCCGCGCCCGGTACAAGGCCCATGACGACGACGGCGAGCCGGGGATCGGCAGGAACCCTGACGCAGACGGAGACCTATTCATATTCTTAAAAGTATATTCCTACCTCCGGCGCGGAGCAAGAGGCCGACGAGCGCAGGTCGAGGCATTGAGGATGTGATCAATTGAAGTACAAAGTATTGGAGGATGACGTTGCTTGTGGGAACCGGCGGCAGGCAACTGTTAAACCGCCGCGCATGACCCCGGCACATGGGCCCCTGCCCCTGTAACCCTCCATGCCAAGCACACGACCGTTGCGGGATTCAAACCCGAGTGCAGGCTTGGCGAGAACAGCGTTCTCTTTGTAAACACCATTTCCGGTAAATAATAAAACGCTGCCTGACAAGGGCTCGTATTCTACTGGATAGGGTCGCCCTTAAGTAAGGTATCAAGAGTAATTACAGGGAATTTTATACTTTAAAACCTAAGCGCATCGATAGACTACCTTAACGGGGGGTACTTGTGATATTTTGGCAGGGATAAAGGGGGAGTCTGCAAGTCGCACCGCAACATCACGACCAAGATCAAGGGAATATAAAAAGTAATAACGAGGGGAAAAAAAAGGTATGGCATATTTTCGGGTACCGGGAATCGAACCCCGGGTCTACTGGCCCACGCTGGAAAAGGCAAACGCTAGAAAATGCAAACGCTGAGAAAATCAAGGGCCAGTCATGCTTACCACTGCACCATACCCGATTGCAATTTGTGCCAATTTTGCTAGTGATGGTTCTGGTATATCTAGGGGCACTAGAGGCGGATGTGGCTTGGTAGGTTTGGAGGTAGCCGAAGTTAAAAGGGAAATTTGTCACGAGTGTTGTCATTGACGTACTGGCTGACTAAACGTTTCTCATAGACAGGTTGTAGCCCACCATCTCCGCTGCCAAACTTCCAATGTCACTAATCGCTCGCGAAGCCAGGGTCGAGGGTGTTGAGAAGAGGTAGCCTTTCGCATTGCACACTGAAGACGGCCAGTCATTGTCCATGTCGGTGCTGTTGGTACACGGCGTTGACACGTCCAAATACGTTTGGTCAGCCGGCTTCCCACCCAACCCGTTACCGTCTTCGAGTTTGGCGTTGCGCATCTGCCGCTCGGCCATGGTGCCGAGGACGTACTCCGGGAGATTGAATAGGAATCCATCTCTCAAAGGGCCTTCTGAACCTCTTGCCCGTCTGTCTTTTTCATGGTATTCCTGGGCAATCGTCTTCTCTTTTCTCTCCCTCGCAGCCCCATCAGCTTCAACTTGGAGCCGTTGGATGGCATCGACAAAGTATTCTCCATCCGGGACACCCTCCCCCATGTCCCAGTACGGCCAGCCTTTTGGCTGTTGTAGCCCTAGCTCGTCATCCAGTCCCATGACCCATGCATGCATTTTATAGTATAGGTTTGTGTTCCATTCCCCTGCCAGAATGAAGGCGTTGCGCAACTGCTCGACCTCGGCGTGCGCTGATCTGGACAGCGGCCGGTCTGTCGTCCACATTGGAGACATTGTGGGGTCGAGTACCATTGGTATCAAGATCCGAAACATGATTTTGTCTTGCGCCCCCACGCCTGAGTTGTTTGATGGGTGGGTACCCTGCAAAGTTGACCAAGCGATCGACTTGTCGTCCAGTGCACTATAGTACAGACGCTCAATCTGGTCAAAAATGTCTTGCGTCATCTTGTGCACGGCTGGCAAGCTGAGGTCTAGAGGAAGGGCCGCAAGGGACCAAATATCCCAAGTCCCGACTGTAAACACCCAGAGTGTCTCACGGGCAACAATTCTCGGCTTCTCCATGGATAAAAAGTCCTTCACCTGTGTTTTGAGATCGGGCACATCAGGTGTGCGAGGGAGTGGCTCCGCTGGAGAACAGGGGTCCTTGTCATGGTCAGTGTATAAAGCTGTCAAGTTCAACGCCTGCTCGAGAACCTCGGCATAAATGCCATTCGACTCCAAAGCTCGTCCTCCATCTGATCCTGTCGGGACAAAAGACAGATAACTCGAGCAACGAAGCTGAGCAAAGTGTCAGTATGGGAAATAAAGGTGTGATGTGTGCGCAGCTCTCTAACCTCGTGGCACAGTTTTTCGGTCCAGCCTCCTGGTTTATCATTCCTCCCTTCCTGGTCTGCCAATTCAGGGGTTGCGATATCCCGCCCCCCAAAGACCACGATCCTCAGTCCTCCACCCTTAGCGTCATTGTCGGCATCACGCTCCTTTCCCTTCCCGTCTCCGGAGATACCCTGCAATGTGGCCCATGCTGTGCCTTTGGTCCAGTACCACGACTTGAGCCGCACCGGTCCTATCGTCTCTCCAGACAGCCGCCGCGATAAACTCCCTACACCCAGGAGGGAGACGAAAAGGCCGACGGCAAGGTACACGAAAATCTTTGGGCCCCCGCGCAAGACTCGGTTCGAGACCTTGGTGTGGAAGAATGCCAACAACAGGTGCGGGCTGAGTTGATTGCGGACTCCCATGAAATCCAGGGCGAGTCTTGTCAGTGCACAAGGGAGAGTCTTGAGTGATGAGCCTCTTTTGAAGTCAAAAAAAAAAAGGAATGACGAGAGATTGTGTTTGTGTGTTATCTGGGCGCGTTCAAGACCTCGAAGATATCGCTACACTCGGGAGTTCTCTGATCTCTCTGATCGCGAAGCACATATATGTGCAGGCCAACAATATAGTTGACTGGTTGTTGTAAAAAAAAAAAAAGTCTTTCTCGGTGGTATGTCTGTTGGAAAGCCATGTTCAACGAGCCACCGATATAGGTAGGTAGGATGGCGGGTAACGGGCTCGAGAGCCACCCGACTGGAACTGGACTGGAGCTGGAGAAACGGCGCTGCTGCAGACAGATGTACAAAGCGCAGCAGCGTGAAGTCATAGCGAGATGCAACCAGCTCAGCAGTGCATGTATGTGACCTCAGGGCAACGGGGAGAGTAGGGTGATCGGCTCGAACGTTGCCAAATCGCACCGTGACAGCCTGGCGGCGTCCTGCGCATCTAGACGCGGAAATCGTCCACGCAATTGGGGCCTCGGCATGAATTCGACTGTGCTAGTTGTGTTTAGCCCAAACGGCTTACAGCGGTAACTTCGGTCCACTGGTGAGCGGTGTTTTGGCCATGTCCACCTGATTGCAAACGTCATGGGCTGGAGCACAGATTCCACACAACAAGGCGTTGGACACCGTGGTGGGCGGTAGCGATATTGCGTACTACATCCTCTATTTTAAGCCACATGCCCAACCGTTAGAGATCGTCAGCACTTTGTTGAGTCTTCATGCAGTCTGCGCTTTGAGACGACGGCAAAATCGCTGGGAAACGGATGGCGCATTCTGAAGCCGCCTTAACTGGAACTCGAGTTCTCAAACCTCGCATTTTTCACACCGAGACTTCGAAAGCTGAGAGATTGACGCGATCCAAAACGTGGCGATTGAAGGATTGTGCCTTCCATGTGTCGGTCTGGCATGGACTTGTTGCCATCAGCCTCCGCCATGCTTCACTCTCCGGCCTCCAAGTCTCACGAATCCCGTGTTGGCAATGTTTTCCCCCATCTTCCACTCCCCTTAAACTCAAGGTAACTGAGCACCGTGGTGCCTGACAACCTCCCCTCCCCACCCCACCCCACAGGCCGGAGGTTGCCCCCGGGAATAACCTACTTCCTTAAAAAGTTCTCATACGCGCAGCCAAACAAGGCCATCCCAGCAAATGCCGTGAAGGGCGGTCCCTGCGGAAAGCCCGGCGGCCCAAACTCTGGATCGATCCCGTCCGTGCCGGGGTACAAGATTGCTGCCAGTGCCGCCAGCCAGTAGATGCTGCCGGTGAAAGCGGCTGAGAAGAGCGAGTCCCGGGCGACACGGGCAGCTACCGGCGGGGACGTCTTGGAGGACAGAAAGGACGAGCGCCAGGTGTGGAAGAGTGTGGCAACGCCAAGGGTGACCGAGAGGGTGATGGTTTGACCACAGTGGAATCTGGAGTGTTTTTGTCAGCAAGATAGATGTTCATATTTGTTTCGGGTTTGGGGCTCCCACTTGGCGTGAGGTGTCCAGTTTGGGTTGAAGATGTGCGTGTGGTTGTAGTCTGCGAGAGGCGCCCCGACAATCAGGAGAATCGCATCAAGCGTAAGGAGAACTTTGCCGAGCATTGTGGCTTGATTGATGAAGTGGACGCAGAAACCGGGCTACTGTCGCCGCTAGTAATAGGTCATTCCGAGAGGTGTACGGATTGCAGAAAGTTGGATGATATCGTTGATGTTTGCCTCTCCCCGCTCCCGTCGCAAACATCTCTCGGACTGCCCAGCAGCAGCATGGTTAAAGAAGGTCCGACCCACCATCCATGACGCAGAACCGCGGCTGGATATATGAGAGCGGGATAAAGTCGCACTGTAATTGCAGCGGTATGCAGTCGACCCTGGTTGGTATTGTTCTTCATTGGATCATGTCCTCGGTTGGCACCGCTGTGCCTCGCGCTCGCTCGATGGATGTTCCAAATGGCGTGCGCCAGTTATAACCATCGAGAACCCTGCATGATTGACACGATCCTATAGATTGGATAAACAAACTGAGGCATAGGGCAAATCCGGGGAATATTGCGCTGCCAAATGGTCATATTCACTCTAGACTCATCTTCACAGCGGTAAAAGTTGCTGAAGAACGGAGGTGAAGTGGTGGGACGTTAACGAAAACCCCGCCATTGTGGACTCCAATTCTGGACCTCGTGCAGCGACTTGGCTGCTTATTAGTGGGGGGTTCCGGCTCCCACTTCCCGTCTTCAGTAGACATTCCTGCCCCCCAAGATCTGCCCCATGCAACATCTGCAGCCCCCCAACCTGCATTCCACTGCCCTCCTGAAACTTTGAGTCTTGCTGCTTAATATTACCAGAACTTTCTTGCCGCAGAGTCATTTCAACTTCATCCTCGTCCCAATTCCATCTCCCTCGAGGGCTTCACAGCCATCTATTTTCACATGTTCGCCTACTTTAACTTTTTCTTCCAAGTTTAGGGTGGACTCTAGCAGCCAATCCTCCGACCACTGCCCAGGTGGCTAGGCAGATTTGACCGACTTGTCGTCCAAAACCAAAGGGCCTTCCCAGCCCGATCCTCGTTCGATGGACGCGCTGCCCGTGATCGATTGTGATATATCAGGTCTGATCCCTATTTACATTGCTTATTACCTCTCATTTCGTCTCATCTCCCAGCTTTCCTTCGACTATCTCACCATTTTACGAAGCCGCCACGCCTCCATGCCCTCTTACCCCAGACATCTCGGTCGCACTGCCACTGAGCACTTGACCAGCCCCTGAAGTGGAGCAATTCGGCCTTTGTCCGAATGGCTTTGTAGCCGGGGGGGTGTTGTGGGTCCGCCTCATTTAGGGCGAGGGAACTTGCCCCGCGGTGAACTTTCTTCTCCCCATCCATCTGTCTCCGACGCAATCCGCCCGTGGATTCAGCTTCACCGTTACCAGCGCGTCAGCGGCACGCGAAGCTGGCATTTCTTTGGAGATATGCGCTCCGGCACACTCAACACACCCGGGGCTTACGACTGCATTCTTCAGCTATGACGCAGAAGACTTCCCTCGATTCGGTTTGAGCCTCATCGCTACGTTCGCGACATGTATCACACCTCGACCGCGATCATTGAGACAGAAAAGTAATATCCCGCCCTCGCTTTCCTGCGCTGCTAGTCCATCCTTGATATCGTGTGTTCATAGCTAACAAGAACTCCCAGTTGAGCGGTTTAGGCCGACACACAATCTCCATCGATGGGGCCAGCGCCCTCCACGGCTTACGCGGGGTCCGCCCGACTGCCCCGACCCATTAGCGTCTATACCAACACCGATATCTTATGCTCGAGTCGAGTCGAAGATACATCAGGACGACTCGGTGGGACAATTGTGACGCACCACTTACAGAACCTCTGTGCTAACCCCACCCACCTACAACGTCTCAGGTTGACAATTGAACCAGGTCGGCAGTGCGGTCAACTTGAAGGTTGCTGCTGGAGAGCACTAGCGCTGAACGACGAGACACGCGATATTTACAAAGACACGAAAGCAGTATCACGACGAGTGGGAAGTAGTGTATCTATTCCCTACTTTCTTTCACGACTTTGTACCAGTCCAGGACTAATGCGCTACGACCATGAGCCACGACCATGAGCCACGACCATGAGCCCCATGGTGTGGTACGCTGAATCCAAGGGAGCCGGATGAAGTAACTCCAGTCCGAGAGGGAAGTGACCCTCTGTGGCTGATATCAGAGTTCCCCACCGATCTCAGAATTGGATAAGTGGGCAAAAGTTTGCTCGTCAACCCCGGTGCGCCCGACTCGAAGTATGCGAGTCTTTCTGTCCACCCCAGTCATCAATTGCAATGCATATTTCTCATGCCCCTGTTTTGCCGCCCAAATTCTCAGCACCGCATCCCACGGATGAGAAGGGGGATGCCCAAGGAGCGTCGCCATCGGGGGTTTAAGCAAGTTTGAGCCAAGACCGTGAGGGGAGGGTAAATATGGTACAAGGACAAATATTCCTACACGTCGAAAGGGAAACAAAACGGTCTTGGCCCCTGCTGTCCGTAAGGCATAACTGGATCGATGCACCGTCCTTGAGTGGGTGCGGGGAATCTTCACGCGTCGATGTGGGTGTCATCGGCACGTCGTTGGGCGTGCATCGACCAGACGGGTTCCCTAGCATAGGTCGCGGGGATGATGACCTGGCTAAAGGCGCGGTCCCAGAAATGCTGCAGTCTGTCAGCAGTGGCGCTGACAGACCAAGCTGCGATTGTGGCCCGAACGGGCAACGCTAGCGGTCAATGACATAAACCATACACTGTTGGCTGCCTCATAGGCACGCCAACGAAGCCACATTGTTGTGAAATGCGGGCGAGATGAAATAACCCGCTCGCGGTTACTCCTCTTCGGAGCTTTCCTCGTCGTCACTGTCGACATTTGTGTTGGGATCCATCGAAGCTCTGGCATTGCCGTTGCCCTCAATAGATTCCATCGGCTCTTGACTTCCGGAAGCTTGACGGCCAGCTTGCGCGCGAAGCTCCGTAAGTTGCTGCAAGCGGCGCTCCTGCTCCATTCGGCTCATCGGCTTGTTCTTCTTGGTTTTGGTGACGCCCTTGGGCTTGGGGGCTGGCGGATCAACAGGCGGAGGCGCCGCGAATGACTTCTCCTTGTCCGCCTTAAGGTTAGGAAATGCCTTCGTGACGAGGTCGTAGAGCCTAACTAGCGCTTCATCCGAAAGCTGCTCAATATCCAGTTCCAGTTCACCAGAGTCATTCTCGCCCTGGCCCGTGTCTTTTTTGATAATCTCGATGGCTCTCTCGAGAACATGGCCGTCAAGTTCAGCTATGCCTGACGCAATGACCTCTTTCTCGAGAACGCCGATCTTGCGCTTGGGTGGCTTCCTACCGCCACCCGCTTTCTTGGACGCCCCAGCTCCGGTGCCACCAGCGCCCCCAGCCGCCTTCTTGTTCCCCCCCGCTGCGGTGGACTTCTTAGGTTTGGCCGGCTTAGCCTTAGCTGGCTTCTTCGCCTGCAAGGTTGCGAGCTTGGCGCGTTCTCCCATCAACTGCTTCTGAAGCATGGCGACCACGGACTGGGCAATCTCGACATCGGCCATTTCAGAGGTGCCGGTATTGATCATCTCATTCACTTTCTTCTGTTCCTCCTCAAGCCGCTTCTGGATAGTAGCCAGGCGGTGTTGGGATGCCTTCTGCTCCTCATCAACCTCGGGCTCGGCCTCGGATTCGTGCTCTTCCTCATCCGACTCGTCCTTGGGCGCCGGGCTCGCGTTACTCTGAAATGTGGCAACGGGGGCGTGCTTGGCCATCCAGTCGTCCTTCCTGCTGAGCTCCTTCTTAAAAAGCTGCAGCAGTTTCAGAGCCTGCCCGACAACAGGATGCTCTTCGCCATTGAACAACTTGCAGTTCTTAACTATGAGATCGAAGTCCTTTTCGAACTCCTTTGCAGAAGTATATTCGCCGGCCGACATCTTGTTGCCCATCGTCTGAAGATCCATCGGCTTTTTGACAATCTTGTGATAATGTGGAATGTTGAGAGCAACAGGGTCAACAGGGTAGAGAAACGGATTGTTGATGTCGTAATACTTTTGCTTTCGGATCTCAGTAAGCACTTCGTCGCAGAAGCGCAACTCGGGCGGAAGCTTCTTTTTCCGCTTCGTGTCGTAAACGAGATCCTTTGGCAGCGCGGGCTTCACTGGACGTTTCGCGCGACCGTCTGCCTTTGACGAGTCGCGACGAATGAGCGGCACGCCGTTGCTGTTCGCAGGGATGGCAAAAGCTGGTGAATCGACCACAGGCTTGGGAGGGACGTCTGCAGGTTTTGGAGGACGCCGGGGTGACGCCGCTGGCGCGGGCTGCGCGGTCGAACGAGGCTCCGCGTGCCGCGTCGTGTGCTGTTTGGTGGTTTCCTTCTTGTCGGGCTTCGCTGGCTCGACAGCCGATTGTGCCGCCATTCGAGTGAGAATGGCATCGCGAGTAGACTTAGCCGAGAGGGTCACGTCATGTTGCTCTCCGTTGAATGTGACTGAGTTCGAAACAAGAAGCTCAACGTCGCTTTTAAACTCGGCCATAGTTGAGTATTTGGGTAGCTCTCCACGAAGCTTCTTCTCCATGGTACTGATATCCATGGGCTGTGTAATTTTGCCCGAGTATTCGTCCCAGAGCTGGGGCCAAAGTTCTCTGACGGATTGGCGGAATCCTAGGCCAGCCTTCGTCTTTTTCACACCAGCTAAAATGATCCGAAGCTGCCTACTCATGTAATCGGTGATAATGTTGCCGTCGATTGACGGGTCTGCAAGATTCTTTGGCTCGCCACTCTTGTCGTGTAGGGAGCTCGAGCCTGGGGCAGACTTGTCAACCTCCGTCTGGTCCGTTCGTGTGGTCTTGACCTCAACCTGGTCTGCACCCGTCTCAACCTTCGCTCGTTTGGCAACTGGCTCATCCTCACTGTCGATGTCCCGCTCCCGAGATACCTTGGTGGGCTGGGAAGGTTCCGACATGCTCGTATCTGCTGTCGGAGGCGCAGTGGGTGAAACCTGGAGCGCGTCGGCGGCGGTGCTCGAAGGGGCCGCTATCTGGTTGTTTGTAGCTTCAGACGGTGTAGCGGGCGGGACGTCGCTGATCGCAGTCTCCTGAGTGCTCTCAGTTGGCTCCTGTGGAAAGATCTCAGGCTGCGCTTCGCCCATAACAATATCATCCTTTGGCGCTGGAGAGAGTATGGAACTGATGGGCGAATCGGCGGCCGAATGCGTGGAAATGGCCAGACGCGCATCGACATCTGCCGCGACGCTCTTATCGAGGGGTGAGAGTGGCGACCTTGCAGGCGCATCCGTCATGACGCTGTCGTCGGGAACTGACTCCCTCGCGCTTGTCGCATCAGGTCCCTTCGGTGAACTGTGCATTTCGTCCTCCAAGAAACTTCCCTTTGGATGCGCTGTGCCGTTGGTTGCGGCATCGACACTCTGGTTATAAGAGAAAGAGTCTTCGTTATGTTCGAGCTTGGACTCATCCTTATGGTTGGCAACACTATCCGTTCCCAACATGTCTGATTCGCCTGGGGAGGCGTGCCTGGACGGGGTTAGCGAGGCGCAAAAAAGGTAGGCGCGGTCGCGAAACAGCCCGAATCAACGCGATAAGATGCGCAAAAGAAACGGGGAGCAAATCGAGACTGAGGAAGGTGCACGGCTTACCCGTTGACTTAGATCGGA
>Ga0247760_1002173_pt1 | contig 15624 bp, 7 predicted proteins | sample UWRJL171409R4_FD_179936 | JGI IMG/M metagenome (GOLD analysis project Ga0247760, IMG submission 179936) | Plant litter microbial communities from Arlington Agricultural Research Station in Wisconsin, United States - UWRJ-L171-409R-4 | ecosystem: Environmental > Terrestrial > Plant litter >... | reverse complement strand
AAACAGATACGTACCTAGTATGGAACAAAACCTAGTATGTGACGGTGCCTAGCATGGAACGGAGCCTAGCATGGAACAACAAAGGAAACGCGACCGTGGATCAGGTCATCTTCCTTCGATCGAAGGGTCAGAATGTCACTGGGCTTTTAATAGGAGGTCTTCGTAGTGAAAATCGTCGGATTGATGATTGTTGAAAGAAGCACAATTTAAAGAACCGCGCAGCGCAGCCCCTTTTTGACGGTGGCACGCGCCAGAGAACGCATCGCTATGTACATAAACGGCTATAGTAATATTACACACAGAGCTCAAAAAGAACGACAGGGTCGGCCTGAACAAACGCCCCGAGTCAATACATACCTGATATAAAATAAAATCTAGTTAATAACAGTGCTTAGTATAAAATGAAGCTTAGCATATAATAATAAAAGAAACGTAACCATGAACTAGGTTATCTTCCTTCAATTAGAGGGCTAGAATGTTATTAGGCTTTAAATGGGAGGTTTTCGTGGTGAAATCGTCAGATAATAAAGTAAAGGAAGTATGGTTTAAGGAACTGCACAGCGCGGCCCCATTTTAGTTAGCTTAAACACGTGCCCCGAGCTAATAATAAAAACCAGCTGAGATATAATTAATATTATAAGTCTTATTTATAAAAGTTTACCTGTTAAAGAATTACCTGCTGGAGTCCTTTACAGTTGCTATTAATGCCACCCCCCATTTTACCAGCAGCCTATTTCTAGCTACTTTATAATATACTTTTTAAAAGTCTTATATTAGTTTATCTCCTATATCTATTAGTATATACCTTACTTTTTAATCTCTAATAAGTATAATCCTTAGGCTTAAAATATATTAGTAGTTTTTAAAGCTTTTATACTATAGGGTGTCTACTTACATTATGTTAATATTGTTAAATCTCTAATTACAGTATTAAAAGTTAAAGCGTTAACGATTAACAGCTGGGAAAGGCTGTTAAGTTCGGCACAGGTGCTATTAAGCAAACACACCCCTTTACAGCTCTAGATTAAAGTAGTCTAGAAATAAAACACGTTAATACGATTTGAAGGTAACACTAAAGGCTTTACATATTTAATTAAAGAGTTCATTTCCCATATACTTCTTATACCTGCTAAGAGTATAAGTTCTTTTATATACCTTAAGTAAAGAATTTCGTGTATATATAACTTCTTCTTTTCCAAAGTGTATAAAAAGGTAAAGAAATATTTACCTATTTATATTAAACAAAAAACAGAACTGTTATAAGATTATATATATTATGTTTTCCATATTATAAGAGGAGAAGGTCGGTTTAAGAAGCTAAGCAGTGTTTTAAGCTTTATTTAAAAGCGCTCGGGCTTATTAAATCTAGATAACTACTAATCTCATCTATTATAATAAACCTGTCGAACTGTAGCAGCAGTTCTTGGCGCTCAGGCGCGCAGGGGCCTTACCGCTCCAGGCTTGGCTGGAGCGCAGGGGCCTTGGATCATGTGCTCTCCCTACACATAGGGAGCTTCCATTTGTATATAACTGGAGAGTGCGAAGCACTCCCCTTTTCTACCAAATTAAATCACTTTGTAACTACACTTCCGCTGCTCCTAAGCCCCTTGTTCCTCAGTCAAAACGTTCCACAAAACCTTTATTATTAATATAGCCAGCGTTATACAGAAACTATAAAGCTAAGGTCTAACATTTTTCTTCTCCTAGCTGGGTATTAGCTAATAGAAGATATGTAAACTTTTTACAGTCGCAGGCCTTTTAAAGGATATTAACAGGTATTTCTCTTTTTAATTGAGATAGAGATCAGGTTAGGCTATAATAAAGAAGCTTATCATTATGTTAATAAGCTACTCTGTATGTATGACAACTTAATTGCGCCAGATATCATCGACTAACTAAGACACATAAGGGCGCTTATAGCTGCTGCACGCATCTCTGGTCTTAAGGATGCTGAGAAGTTCTAAACTGATACTCTTTACTGGAATAACTTCTACAATCCTTTAGAGGAGGAGGTATTTACCTGCGGTGTAATATACATATGGTGCGGGAGAATCCCAGCGAGGGAAACTGCACGACGATCAAGCGGGCCAGGGATGCGATTTGGTACTGGAAGTGTCAGAAGCACTGCACTCTGGATTCTGTGGAATTGAAGGGGTTGTAACTGCGTGATTCTATTGCTTTTTCGGCTATCTAGCTCAGCCAGAGAACCTTCCTTATAGCTGTGAATAGTGGCAAGCCGTGTGGCAAAGCCGCGCGGCTACAATTGCGCGTCTGTGGCAATGGTTACAAATCTATTGTTCTGGTGGTTTCCGGACTCTTCTTTCTGACAGTTCTGGCCTCTGGCCAGAACCCCTTTCTTTCTGACAGGAAGTAGCAGGCGCATGCAAGCAGGAGGTCTCCGCAAAAGACGTCGGCAAGGTGGGCGCCGTGTCCGCCGTGAGGAGTCGCCCAGGTGAGGGGGTTGAAGGGGAAGGCGATGGAGAGGAGGAGGAGGAGGAGGACGAAGGAAAAGCCTTTGCGCAGCGCGACGTCGTTTTGGGACAGCGGGAGGGGGGTTGCTCTCGCCGGCCAGGGGGTTTGGTGTTCTTCGCTTGTCATTTTGTTGTGTTTTTGTCGGAGGGATATGGGAATTGTTTGAGAATAGAGGTTGTGAAACGAATGGTCGGGTATGAAGGCAGTCGTAGCGCAGGTCCCGACGAGACAAGCTCAACCGCCATGCAGCGAGCGGAATCCACTCATCTTAAATACCCCATTTCCTTGTTCTGGCACAGTCCCACGATCTAACGGTCTGTTGCGGCACAGTAAATTGTTGTCAAGCGCGTCCCGAGCTCACGGGAACACTTGCGCGACGGATCACACACATCGCGTGTCGCGACGTAACCTCGTCTGTCCCAATTGGTGCTGCTGCCTGAACCCGACGCAACGGTTGGCCCACACTTTGCGCATTGGGCTGATGGTGCCTGGAAGAGTCATTCATCAGATCCATATGCATTCCACAACACGACCTACCTTGGGTGTGAATTGTTAGGATTTCTCTATTTTGTAAATGGCGGAGTTGGCCTGGGTCCTTGAGGTGGGTAAGGTAGAGGGAACAGGGGTGGTGGACCGTGGTACCTACCATTGCGACGGGTCAACTCCCGAGACGCGACCGACGACTCCACATCCGAGGAACACAAGGCATTCCCAACCAGTACACCAACACAGAGGTACTGAGTGGGCTGCGCCTTCCCGTCATTGTTCCACGATGGATGGTAAAAGGGCCACTGACCTGGGTACGAAGGCTCCCGTCAAACCTACCTACCTTAGAGAAGGGCCCCTTTCTTTTCGCCTTGCACCGCCCTTTTCTTCCTACACATAATCATTCTCCAATCATCTCCATCTCCAGCTCGCTTCAGTTTGTCCAATGTTTCACTCACACCTAAAGGGCTTTGCACGGCCCACACTGGACAGAACTTGAATAGGAAAGCACGACTTTCCAACTTCACCGTTCCAACGAATAAGCCAAGTTGTTTGTCCTCCTAGTTTCCGACATCGGCGATGTTGGCAACATCCTTCCAGATCAAGAGGTGGATCGTTAGGTACGCATGGCTTGGAGGGTCTCCTGGCGGAACATCAAGGCATATTTACCTAAGGTAGGCAACCGGATAGTGCAGTGGCGTCCAGACTTCACCCAGCACTACTCAGCTATTGTCTTTAAGCCCCATGGTAGTCGTGATATCAGGGATGGGACATTTGATTGGTCCATGGCGGCGATTAAAAGGCCACATTTTTCTCGACCCCGTGACTTTGTCGGGGCTGAAAAGGGGTGTGGCTGCTGTTGCAATGGCTAATTGGCCCCCCGATCTTGGCTGTAACAGCTCCGGCTCCAGCTCCGCACTTTCCCGCACGCAGTGATGCCCATCTTCTGTCGTTGTGACCAGACCAGAGGGACCAGATTCGGATGATCATTGGGCTCACAACTGCGATTCGTGACGGAAGGCCGAGGTGGCTGTGTATCTCGTATCACCCTTCTGCCGATCTTTTGTTTATGCCGATGTGAAGGTTGCTAAAGTATCACCCTCGTCAACGCCGTGACATGTTGTGGACCGCATTGCCCAGATGGCGTTAGTACAGAATTATCATTGGATCGCAAATGCGCAGGTTCCCCTCCTCCCTTCCTGAGACGTGAAACGAGGCTATTTAGAGTCCGACGGGGATATTGAGCGGCCGCAGTAGTCCGCAACAGGTATAGCGTCCAGCAGAGGGAATGGGACAAAGCACAGGACCGAATGGCAGTGGCGATTGTGATTACCTATGCCGAGGGCAAAGGCGACAAGCAACATAGGTACAATGCAACGAGTCTGGACCCGAGGCCGTCAAGTATAAATATGCTGTCATCACCGCTGCTTATTCCAGGAAATCACTCGCAGCATCCCCCATCACATCTCGGCCTTAGAATCAAAGCCTATGCATCAAATCACCACCTCAAACTCGGCTAGAACCTCACTTCCTCATACCTTTCCAACACTCAAAAGTCCCAACCGGCAACATGCTCAAGCTCATCTTCCTCTCGGCCGTATTCCTTGCTGTTGTTGTCATTGCTCGCCCCCAGGTGGAGGCTGAGCCTACCGTCGTCACAATGGCCGTCTCGACTACCGAAGCCGGAGTCGTCGGCACGCCAAGCGAGACTGCGACGCCAGGCCCCGAGTCCCCAGATACCGAGACACCGGACGACCCGAATATCGTCTCCAAGCTTCCCGGCGTCGGCGCCATCGTCAACGCCTACAACAATGCCGGGGTCATCCAGGAGGTCATCCCCATGATCCCCAACGTCTGCTACAAGATGCCCTACGCCAAGGCTATGCTGACTTACAATCGTAACCTGCTCCTAAAAGGTTCGTGCAACAGCAGTGGGGACTCATGATTTCTCGCGATACTGCCGCTGACAAACCTGTGCACTATAGTCAAGGCATATAAGCCAGAGAATGGTGGGACTGAGTGTAAATGCCTAGGGTTGCCATCGCCTTCTATTTTCCTCACCGAACGGTGCGTCGAGTATAGCGTCCCCAACGGCTACAAGTGCATCAGGCTGCAGTGAGCTGTCTCAAGGTGGATCAGGTGGTTGTTGGTGTGTGTGAAGGATGTCGTTGCTGGGCTGGTCCAGTGACTGTGTTCCTGTTCTGAGCTCTTCCCTTGTTCTTTTCTGCATTTTCTTCTCTTCAGTCATCAAGTCAGTCTTTACCACATGTACATAGGTAACTTAGGTAGTTAGTATACCAACCAGACGAGAGTGCACTCTGTTTGTGTTAACGTGGAATCAGCCCTTGACTCTGTAAAATTAATGTACTCAGGCAAAATGCCTTTGTAACCATCCTCGATTGGTTGGTTGAGGGGGCTCAGATCGATAACTCATGTCGTTCCAAGTCCTTCTTCAAGTCCCCAAATCACATGCAGGTACTTGTAGGTACCTACTTTTAGTTTTCATTATCAAAAGCCGTCCCATCCCACCACCATCCCCGGCCGTTCCCCGCCACACCGCTATGGGCTGCTGGCTCGTCGTAGACTGCATTCGGAAGTGGTTGCGTCGGTCCCCGTAATCCCCAGCCAATCTAGCGATGCGGTGCTGGCGTATGGTGATACTGGCAACGATGCTAAAGCCGAATATTCTCTAGCATCCATGTCAGCACACCGCGGGACCAAAGAACGTGGAAAGCATAAGTGCGGAGCGCATTCCCGAATCGTGGGGATTTCCTTCCCAGATTGTCGGGCCTCTCAATTTTCATCGTGCATCCGCCGACATCGTTCGCCATGGACGGCCTCAAAGAGACCCTGATGCCCGTCGTGCAGGCGGCCATCCTCTGGATCCAGTTCAAGAGCATCCCCGAGTTGTTATCCATTTCGGCAGCTGCTGTCCTCATCCCCGTTATCAGCTGGTTTATCCTGGCGTGGTCGACTTCCCCACTCCACAGCAAAACCCACTACACCTTATTTAGCCAACCCGACCACGAGCCGCATACTCTGATAAAGCGGCCCGTAACAAAATACTACACTACCAGCGCCACACTGGCCCTTAAACCGCAAATGGACCGCGCCATCTCTAAGCTCTTCACTCTGGTAAATGAACGATTCGCCAAGACTTCAAAACCGTACGATTTATAAAGGTGGTCCATCTTATTATCTGACGTGGACACTATAGTGTTCTAGTTAATTCTGTGGAGCAGTAGCCCTACTGGATTTAAGGAGGTTCCACCCTCCTGGATTCTAGTAGGTTCTGAGCACTCTAGGGGCTCCCAGGGGGCCCTAGAGTTGGTTAGAATCCTCTAGAACCCTCCCTGGGGTTTTAGAAGATTCAACTGGTGGTTACAGGGTACGCAACCACGTAATAGCTATAGGCTGTTGCTTGCTGGAGGCCCCTGTAATACAGGGAGCCTATAGGGCACTCAGTAGCTAGAAATTAACAATTATCTATATATAGCTTATTAATAAGAAACAGATTTACCTTTAAAGCATTCTACTTTACTAACACTTTACACTTAGCTTTATAAGTAACTATTATTTATATTCCTAACGTGTATAATAATATTAAAATAAAGACGACCTTTACTTATAGATTTATAATCTTAAGGTAGCTGTTGCGTGGTTACGTACCCTGTAACTACTAGTTAAATCTTTTAGAATCCAAGAAGCGTAAAACTTCCTAAATCTAATAGGGCTACTGCACTACAGGACCAACTAGAGCACCACAGTAGCTACGTCAGTCACTACGTTAGCAGAACTATAAATAATAAGTTAGAATAATACTATTCTATTATTATATTAGTTAGTTTCACTTTATAAAAGGCTCTGGAATTCTTCTAAAGCCTCGTACAGTATATAACCGGCCCTCTCCTCTCTTATATCTAATTCTAGTTAAGTAAGCAACTCTACTCCATTCCAGTCATTAAATGTCAGAAGCACTGCACTCTGGATTCTGTGGATTTAGAGGGGTTGCAACTGCGTGATTGTATTGCTTGTGTTGACTCTGTTCCTCCGGCTCTGGCTGGAAGCCAGAGGCTTCTTTATAGACTATTCTGCAGGATTCAGGCTTCGTCACTCCGGTAGCTGAGGCTCACTAGCGTACTGGCTGTGCCAGGTATCCAGTCAGCTCCGCTGACTAGATGCCCAGGGCCTCTAAACCCCCTTCTTTCTGACATTAAATAAGGCACTTGTGACAACCTTACAGGCCGTCACCAGGGCCGGCGCGGCCTGACGGTTACCCCGCGTGGTGAACAGTGCACACAGTGTTGTACACTGGGCCAGGGGTGCAAAGACACGAAGCCCCTATAACTAATCAAGGTATGCTCCGTCGCTCTGGCTGCTCTGTCACAGAGCAGGAGAGCAAGCAGAGTAGCTGCGCTCTACCACTCTAGCTGCTCTGTCACGAAGTAGGAGAGCAGACAGAGTAAAGGTACGAAGTGCCTCTTAAAGAGTTAGTATAAATAGTCATCATCATAACTACGATTGACGTGATGTTACGACCTGCTCTTAACAAGGGCCCGAGGAGGGTCCGGACAAGATAAGACAGAGCGTATAGCAGGACGCCAAGCTTAAGGGGCGATCTAAAGACGGCTTGTTAAGCTAGCACTCCTAGACGAGGGTACACTGTCACTGTAGGTCGTTGTCACTATAATGCACAGAGGGAAGTCTGAACAGTAGGACATAAATGAACAATGTAATACTAGCGTGAGGAACTAGGAGTCCCTCACGGCAATCGTGGTCACGATAATGACTATCTATACTAGCTATCTAAGAGGTACTTTGTACCTTACTTAGTCCTTTGTGCTTGGTGGCACACCACGCAGTTACCGCTAAGCAGTGAACTGGATGGTGCTTGGTGTTAACGGTCGTTACAGACCACCAAGCGACTTCTGACTGGACGTAGGGGCTTCGGGTCTTTACACCCCTGGCCCAGTGCTTAACACCGTGTGTGCTGCCTTTCTGCACTGTTCCTTCTGCAGGGGATTCGTCGGGCCGTGCCGGCCTAAGTGACGGCCTGTAGGGTCGTCACACGTGAGGGACTCTGGTTCCTTACATTAGTATTACATTATTCATTTATGTCCTACTATTTAGACTTACCTTTGTGTATTATAGTGATAACGACTTACAGTGACATTGTACCCTGTCTAGGAGTGTTAGCTTAATAAGCCGTCTTTAGAACGCTTACTTAGTCTTTAGCGTCCTGCTATACACTCTGTCTTAACCTGACTAGTCCTTCAGGTCGGTACTAGGTGCAGGTTGTAACAGCACTGTCTTCCAGATCGTCTTATTTCCAGTGTTAATATTCGCTGTGACATCCTTATTTACAGTGGCATTACTTTGTAATTCAGGCCTTTATTTACTTTCTATAGCACTTCTTCTTCTGAGCCACACCCTTATACTACAGGACTGTAGGTTCCTGAAGTTTAACAGTAGCTAAAAGGTAATAAAGAAGATTATAAAATTGCTAGGAGCGAAAGTTAGAAATGGAGTGCTCTGCAGCGCAGTGAAGGGCCGTCACGTAATGACTCACGAAGCGACACCAGCAATTTTAACAGAGGTTTTAAGCTATTTTAAATCCTTTAATAAATATTAAATTAATAGGTAAAGGAAATAAAGCGACAGAGACCTGTCTAAAGGCTAGTATATGTATTTAAAAAGATAAAAGAATATTAAAAAAAATCAATTAAAGCTTAAAATAAATAATCATTGAAAAAGTATTTCACTTCTAAAGACTTTATTTTCAGGATTTAAAGGCTTTATTTTACTGGGTTTACAGGCTCTATTTTGAAATTTACAATTTACACTTTTTGGTTTTTACTTTTACAAATACAATTCGAACTGGAAACCTCTTTAATTTATATTACACCATTTACCACTATACTATTTCTTTTATTATTTGTAAAAAACTAAAGGCTTTTCTTAACCTAATATATATAATAAGCAAGTTACGTAGATAAGGAAGTTAAATACCGAATTGACTCGAAGAATCCGGTTTTACTCGGTGAACGTGCACGCTCACGAGCCACGCAAAGCCACCGCTCCAGCCTCTGGATTCTGAATAAGCAACCCCTTTAAAATCGCTAGATTTGGCTTAGTGGAAGCCAACCCCCTGAAGGCGGTGAGACTAGCTCCCCCCACAGAACCAGGGGCCCTGAATTGCGTGGATTCCGTGGATCTTGGTGTTTTGGAGCGCTCTTCTTTGTGCTGGGGCAGTACAGCAATGGTAAGAATGAGGGACTGGCTAGTGGATTAAGTAGCTGGTTCTAGTATAAAACTGCTTATAAACTCGCTGCTCTTGGCACTCTTTATTCTTCGTAATCCACCTCTTCGTCATCAACCTCCGAATCCATAAAATTCTCGTTATCTTGCTCCTCCAGAAGATCTATAAGCCGTTATTTCGTATCTCTGGATTTGACTGCCAAACTACGTGCCTTAGCAATAACTAGGAGGTTACGTTTTATAAGCTTCTGGTAATCCACGTTAAGGTTTTTAAATAAAGGGTTGCCGTTAACAGGGTCTAGCTCGTATTCCTCTAAGGTGTGACTTGTTATCACTATCTCCTAATTAATAAAATTAAGCTTAATATTTGCCTCTTAAAAACACTTAATCTTAATTAAGTGGTCCTCAGACCCGTTAGGGGTGATAGTAATACTGGTATTAATAAAAGACTTTTAAATAAAGTTACCCCTTTTACTAAGAGTTGTATAACCTTTATAATAACGTAAGTGGTGAAAATCTACTAAGTACTAAGAGACTACCCCTTAAAATCGGCACGTGCCTCCCATTCGGCCTCTATACAATCTGTGACCTTTTCTACAACTACTTTAATCTACTCATTAATGTGTGTATCTAAGGGCTGTAATTCAGGGGTTATACTGGCTGGTATAACTGTACAGAGTCCTATATTAATAAAAAAGGGGCTTTATTTACTAATAATATAATAACTTATTTAATTAACTGTATATAAAAGGCCTTTATATTATAAGTGGTTAGATTAAATAACGTAGTTACTTTAAAGCTTTAAGCTTAGACCTCTTCTGGCGTCACGTGGCCCTTACTCTGTAACGACCCTGAAGGCCGTCACCAGGGCCAGGGCGGCCCGACAAATCCCCCACAGGAGGAACAGTGCAGGAGGACAGTGCACACTGTCCAGAAACACTGGGGCAGGGGTGCAAAGACCCGAAGCCCTTACGACTAGTAAGAAAGTGCTTAGTGGCCTATAAGGACTGACAACACCAAACACCACTTAGTTAACTGCTTAGCCGTAACTATATAGTGCACTATTAAATATAACAGATTAAGTAAGGTATAAAGTACCTCTTAGTTAGTTAGTATAGATAGTTATAGTTATACCCATAACTTCTGTAAGGGACTTTAGTTCCTCACACTAGTATTTAATTATTCATTTATATCTTACTATTTAGACTTACCTCTATACATTTTAGTGATAATAACTTATAGTGATATTAAACCCTTATTTAGAAGTGTTAACTTAATAAGCTATCTTCAGAATAACCCTTATCTATTAGCATCTTGTTATACGTTCTGTCTTAACCTACACTAGTCTTCTTAAGGCTTATATTAGGTGTAGGTTATAATACGATATTAACGTTACAGTTTTAAACGTTATTTATTAGATTTCCAGATATTACCTCTCTCCTACTATTAACATATTAACCTTTAGAAAAGGTAAGGAGTTTAAAGGAGCTTAAACTTAGTCCTGGCTCCTTACTGTTAATAAGTTAATTGCACGTTTTAAAAAGTTAAACCTTAATTAGTAGAGGCTAGTTAAGGAACTTAACGAAGCTTTTCTTAAAGATATTAAGAACTGTATTAGTTTTATTAAAAAACTCTAAACTTAACTTAATACTGTTAAGCTGGAAAATAATAACCTTAAAGGCTTATAGAAGAAATGAGTAAAGTTCCCCTTACCTTGACGTTTTAAAGGAGACTTTATGTAATTAGAGTCTTAGATAACCTAACTTTAAAGTTATATTACTTACTATAATAAGCAGTTCGAAGAAGAAGAAGGAAAGGTTAAGTTTATTAAAGCCTTATTAGATAGAGTAACGGCTTATTAGTATAAACCATATATAAAAATAATTAATAACCTCTCTGTAAATAGAGTTTAAAAGGAAGCCTTAAAGACTTAAGCCCTTTTTAACGACTTTAATGTGTTTATTAACTAATTTTAGATAAAGTTTAAAGAATTAGACACTTTAAGGTAAGTTAAATAATACTTTATAACTTTAATATAGATATCTTTAATCCTTAAATTCTTTACGTGTTTTAAGTTAAAGGCTGTAAAAACTAAACTTAATTAGGAAGTGTTAGTAATGTTATTTTAAAGCGGTCTAAAGGAGCACGTTACGGGAGACCTTTACTAAGAAGACTGACTGGATTGCCTTTAGGAGTTAGTTAAAATAGTAATTAAAGCTGATAATTAGTATTATAATTACTATTATTAAAAGAACTTCTGGAAAAAACGAACTCCCCACTAGCTAAATAAATCTAAGAAGGGGAACCAGTTAACTACGACAGGCTATTACTCTAGACTAATAGATATTAGTATAATAAACTGTTAGAATCGGCTTAACTGTAATAAGCCTTAACGATAACAGTAATAAAAACTGTCTAAAGACCTGTCTTAAGTCCAATACTTTAGTTATAGTAAGAAAAGTTATATATTATAGTAGTACTTATTATTAAAGTAAGTTAGTTAAAAATTAGTTTTAAAAGGAGGGAAGTACGTTAAGTTTAATTTAAAAGACATTTACGTTAGGATAGTAGGTAACGAAGAAGATTACACCTAGATGGATAAGTGCGACTTAAGAGATAAGGGAGAAGAAGAGGAAAAACCTTAAGATGTAGTATACCTAATCCTTAAAAGTATTTTAAAAGAGTTAGCTATAGAGGTGTAAGTCGCTATAGACTAACTTTAAGGTGGAAACTTAAGTTAGCTAAAGGTATAAGTTATAGAAGACCGACTTTAGGAAGAACTGTTTTAGTTAGCTGTTATAAGCTTTAAAACCTTTATATTATAAGCTTAAGAACTAAAGAAGTCTAGAAAAGACCTTAACTTAAACCTTATTAAAATAGTAGAAAGAGTTAAAAGATTAACTCTTTAGGCTACTTAAGTGGTAAAATAAGCCCTGGAAAGTGAAAAAGAGCAGGTTAAAAGAGTTAAATTAGAAAAACGGAAATTCTTTATAATAATATCTTTTAAAACTTTTAAATACTTTAAATACGTTAAGTGGATTAGCACCCTTACCTCTTTAAAAGAAAGATAGCTTAAGTAATTACCATACACTAAAACTAGTGTATTTCAGACTGGTACCTTAAGGGTCCCTTAAGAAGGTATAAAATAAGTATATTAGCGGAGGGTTTAAAAGTTAAAGAAGAAACATTAAGAACTGATAGATAAAGTGGAAGACTTATAAGTTAAAAGCTTTACTGTAATGTTTAAGGATAAAGTAGTGGAGATTAAGTTATAACTTTATAATAAAGTTCGTTTTACTAATTAACTTAAATACCGACTTGTTAAAGAGGACTATTTCGTAGAAGAATAAGCTGGTTTACTGTTACTTAAGTTTTAAGAAGAGGTTTAGGAGAAGTAATAAATATAAAAGTAAGTAGAAGAAGAAAAAGAATAAAGTATTACTTCTCCTATTCTATATTTTATAATTACAGTACTTATAGTTAATATTAATTACCTTCATTATAAGGATATACTGTAAATTAACTATATATATAATAACTACACTCTTAATTAGTATAGTAGGCTTAAGGCCCTTTATAATCACTTCCCTAGCGTATAAAAACGGGATTACGCTATTATAAGGGTAAAGTTAGAACCAGCCTATTACTAGGTCTCCTACTCCCTAATAAGGGAGTCTGGTAATAAGTGGAAGGTTATAGTAGTTAATTAGGCTCCTGCTATATATTAGTAAGGAGGGGTACTTAATAACTACCTAATTATAACGTGTTTACTATACCTTAAAGGAAAAGTTAAAGAGTGGTAAAAGTGAGAGGATTACTAACAGATATAAGAGTAAAAAGATATTACTACAATCTAGTCTTATAAAGCGTACTATTAACTTATTAAGGATTTTAAAAACATTAAACCATTTAAAGTCGACTGGACGTTAAGGTGTGAAAACTTAAAAAAGGCTGATTACTAGGTTTATTAAAGTTACCTGTTTTTTTAAAAGGAATTGGGAAAAGGTTACAGGCCCTTTAAAAGGGCTAGAAACTAGTAGTTTACTAGTTAGTAAAAACCCTAAGAAGAAGAAGAGGCACTTAAAGGTTAGGTTAAATAAGACTTTAAGGATAAATAGTTACTATAACTTAATTATTAAAGGAGTATAAGTATTATTTTATTAATGTTAACCTAACAGACAGAAGAGGGAGGCTATTTAGGGTAAGAGTAGTGATTAATAACGGGAGTGCTTTTAACTTAATATACCCCTTACTAGTTAACCGAAGGAAACTCCCTAATTAAAAGTATAAAAAGGCTATTCCTATTTAAAATAGAGAAGGAGGCTTATACTAGTATAATAACAGTAAAGTTACCCACTACTTACCACTTTTAATTAAAGTGGACGGGGATGAATAATAAGTGGACTTTAACGTTACAACAGTTATAAGGTATAATATAATCTTAAATCTACCCTGGCTAAAAAAGTATAACCCTGTGATTAACTAGAGGAGTGGCCACCTCGCTTTCAGCAAGTCCCCTAATAGTAATCACTGTTTAAAGGAAGTTAAGAAGACATTGAACCGCTTTAAAGATATATAAAATATTTAAAAATATATTAAACCTTTAAAATTAAATACAGTTTAGGTCAGGTTTATAAAGACGGTTAAAGGATTAAAGAGTCTACTATATTACCTAAATGACAATTTAAAAGGTGGAAAAAAGCAAGAAGCTAATCCACAGATAAGTAAGGGAGTTAACTTATTTAAGGTACCTGTAAAGTATAGAAAGTTCATCTTATTTTAAAAGAAGATACTATAATTATTAAACCACAGACTATAAGACCATAAAATTAAGTTAAAACTAGAAGTAAAACTCTATAACTTCCAGCCTTATCACTTAAACCCCTAACAGGCTAAGGCCTTAAGGGAATACGTTAATAAAAACCTGGAGAATAGGTTTATTATAAAGTCCTAATCCCTAGTAAAGTACCTAATACTGTTCGTCTTAAGGAAGGGAGATGGTGAACTATATATAGTTATTAATTACTAAACGTTAAATAAAGATATAATTAAAAATCGTTACCCACTATTACTTATTACGGAAATATAAAAACGGATTATTAAAGTAAATTAATTCTCCAGCCTTAACTTCCCTATAAGGTTTAACCACGTTAAAGTAAGGGAGGAGGATAAACATAAGACAGCTTTTCAGACTTATAATAGGTATTACTAATACTGTGTTATACTAATAGGATTAATAAACACCCTTATAACTTTTTAAAGCCTTATTAATAATATTCTCCACCCCTTTTTTAATAAGTTTATCTTTATATATTTAAACGACGTTTTAATTTATTTTAAAACTTTAGAAAAATATTAAAAACATATGTAACAGGTTTTAACAGCTCTTAAAAAGGTAAAGCTAACAGTAAACCCAGAGAAAAGCCACTTTTATATTTAGGAATTAAATTATTTAACGTTTAAAATAACCCTTAAAAAGCTTAAAATATAACTAAAGAAGATAAAGGCAGTTAGGGACTAGCCTACTTTAAAGAACTAAACAGAGTTATAAGCCTTTATTAGCTTTATAAACTTTTATTAATGTTTTATTAAGTATTTTACGAAAATTATAAAACTATTATATAAGTTTATAGGGATAGGTAAACCGTTTAAATAAATTAATAGGTAATAAAAGGCGTTTAAAGACCTTAAATACGCTTTTATTACAGCACTAGTCCTAACTCTCCCTAACTTCTTAAAGCCATTTTAAGTTAAAACAAACTCTTTAAAGTTTATAATTAGTGGAGAACTTAGTTAAATCCAAGATAATAAGAAACGCCACCTAGTTACCTTTTTATTAAAGGGGATTTATAGTTTAACCTTACGTTACCTAATTTATAATAAGGAACTAATAGTAATTATTTAATACTTTATAAAATAAGTACTATACTTAAGTGGTATAAAAGAACTGGTTTAAATCTTTTTAAACTATAATAACCTCTAATACTTCCTAATAAAGGAACTTAATCTACAGTAAGTATAGTGGGTAAAGTTAATAATCTTATTCCACTTCCAGATTTATTATATTAAAGGAAAAGATAATGGAAGAGCTAATACCCTTAATTAAAGATAAGACTATAAGGATACTAATTTAGTTTTAATCCCTATTATTATATTTAATAAAGTAAAAGATAATACGTTAAAATATATATTACAAGTGTTAAATAACTAAACGTTAGAATAAACCATTAACGTCTGTATAAACTTAAAATTGCTGGCGTCGCTTCGTTCGTCATTCCGCAACGGCCCTTCGCTACGCTACGGGGCGCTCCATTCCTCACTTTCGCTCCTGGCAATTTTAGCGTAGGGTATTAAGCTTATTTAAATAAGTGCAGCGAACAAAGCGACAGAAACCTGTCCGGAGGCCAA
>Ga0247760_1002172_pt1 | contig 15630 bp, 17 predicted proteins | sample UWRJL171409R4_FD_179936 | JGI IMG/M metagenome (GOLD analysis project Ga0247760, IMG submission 179936) | Plant litter microbial communities from Arlington Agricultural Research Station in Wisconsin, United States - UWRJ-L171-409R-4 | ecosystem: Environmental > Terrestrial > Plant litter >... | reverse complement strand
AGGGTCCTTTCTACCCTATTCAGCTCAGCTGGTGGCGGCACTTGTTGTTGGGGAAAACTGAACCCCTCCTAAGAAAAAGGGGGTGGGCATCTATCAGGTGATTCTGGGGTCTCCTGGTTGGGAAACTCCACTCCGCTCAAGTACAGCCACGCATGCAAATCGGCATTATCATCTTGTTTTCTTGCGCAACCAGCTCGTAAAATTGTGCCTACGTACTTAGATACTAAGATAAAAAAGTAACATGATGCTGGTACGGGAGGCAGCGATCCGGCACGAGCCGACCCCGGTGATCCAGCGCCCCCTTGTCCTGACTCGTATGTCTGTCTTGAGGAGAAAAGGAGAAAAAAAAGTGCAAACAAAATGGATCCCAGCCAGCCGGCCAGTCAATTCAATCATTCCTTGAGACGAAATAGGGTTGCACAGTGGTACCCTCCGTGAAAGTGAGCCACGGCTTGTGCAGCTACCACGCCGAAAAACAAGTCCCGTCTCCCTTTTGTTTTCACCGAAAACAAACACTTTGTCGTAGAAGGCAAATGTCATGAAATGAAAGGTCATTAAAATGTCATCAAGAGCCTCGAAACCAATACCGACTCAATAGAAACCTATTCCAAAATAAACGGAAGAAAAAGGGTCCCATAACGCTGGTAGTGGCATGATACCTAGCAGTACTAAAAACCAAAAACAAATTTCCCACACCATAATAATTTGGCGTCATACCCCTTTCCCGCCGTGAGGCAATTCCAATCTTACTTGACAATTTGACCGTCCCAAGCTTCCTCCCATGTGTGTTTGTGTGTAAGAGCGGGAAATAAGAAATGGCGCGAGCGATAAAAGTTCGTTGCCATTCAATGGCCCCGGTCGCAGTCGCGTTGGTCATGACGACATTAGAATGAAAACAAAAAGAGGAGCATGACAGAATAGAGCCAAGGCTGGAAACAAGAAAACAAGAAATACGGGACTGCCCAAGCAAATAACCCACCACAAAGCTGGTATAGCGTGGCAATATACGGTAGTCCTCTCCGAGGGAAAAAAAAGCACGAGAAACTCAGACTGAAATATAGTGACAAGGAAATGAAGAACCCCAAAAGTGGGAAATAATAAAACTGGCCAGCAGACGGAGCTTCGTTTGCCCTGCGCTTTTTTTTCTTCCCTTCAAATCAACCTCGTCGATTCAACCGACCGAGCATGTTCTGGTCAATGTCACTCCCCGGCTTGCGATCCCCAGCATCCGGGCCCATCAGACGATCCAAGCTCATAGGGTTGCTAGACGAAGAGCCGGCAGATGACGTCTGGGGCGGCGTTTGCGACGGTGTCTGAAGCTGTGGCTGGACCGGGACCGTCGGTGGCGGCACTTGGCCCGGGCTGTTCCTGTGGGGCGTGGGTGTCCGGCCATGATCGTAGCCACCTGGTTGGTATCCGTGGTAGCTGGTGGGCGAAGTTTCGTTGCTGTTGTTAGAGACAGGGGATCGCCGGCGAGGATCTTGGTCTGCCGGATAGTTAGGAGGAGGCAGTCTCATTGCATGTCCCTCATCCGCAGGGCGGGCCCTGCGGCGTCCCGTTGTTTCTTCGTCGTACGGAGCATACTGGCTCGTCGGCGATTGCAGCGAGGGCGCGTAGTCGGAGGGAGGAGCAGGGTAGGAGTGTTGTTGCGCCTGCTGAGGCGTTGTTTGCTGCTGTGCCTGCTGACCCTGAGCTTGCTGCTGAGATTGCATGGCGAGCTGTTGCTGGAACAGCTGAGATTGGGCTCGCTGCTGCTGGATGGGGCCGAGGGGCTGCCCGTAAGCTCCATAAAGTGGTGTTCCAGGCGGAACACCCCCCGGAACCGCCGAGACAGGCACGAAAGCGGTTGACGAATTAGACGATACGGGTTGGAAGACGCAGTCTATTCTGAGCTTGTCACAATTGGTGCACTTTCCATTGGTCGTGTTCGCATACCCACTGCAGCGAATCTGAATGATTATGTCAGCGTCTGACCAACCCCTTTCACAGAAACAACGAGTGAACTCACCTTCCTCTTTCTGCAGTACCGGCAGGCGATCGATGTGCGCTGTCTAGGCGCAGCTTGAGGTTGCGGCGGCGGAGGGGCCGGGGCGGCCGTTGGCTGGCCGTACGGGTATGGTCGCGGCGGGTATCCGTAAAACTCGGGCACGAATCCCCCGGGTCTTACTGGGGGTGGAGGCTGGTTTGGGTAAAAGTCGCCCCCGTACGGTGGCGGATTCCGTCCGTCATAGCGTCGATCGTCGTATGGCGGTCGGTCGTCGAAACGTCTCGGGTCTTCAAATCTCCCACGATCATCGAGCGGCGGCGGAGGACGTCGATCATCGAATCTCGGCCGTTCTGCAGCGGGCTGTACTGGAGGTAAGTTGTACCGACCATCTGGTGGCTGACTGGGATAACTGCTCCGTCCGTCCTGCGGGGAATGGTAGCCGCCTCTGCCGTCGTGTGCAGGGGGATAACTGCTGCGGTTCTCTGGCGGGGGTGGATAATTGACCCGATTGTCTGGTGGCGGCGGGTATCCATTGCGGTCCTCTGGCGGCGGCGGATAGCCGCTTCGGACCTCGGGAGGCGGCGGGTAGCCACTAGTGTTCGTCGGAGACTCTGAGGACCAGCTTCTCTGGTCTGAGGCGTATCTCGGGTCCGGAGGAGGTCTCTGTTGGGTGGGGTACCGCGAGTCCGGGGGATACCTCGAATCGGGGGACTGCCCGTACCTCGGATCTGGTGCATAACTTCGTGGCTCTGGATATCGCTGCTCCGGATACCGCTGCTCTACCGCGTACCCGTGGTTGGGAGGTTCATACTGCATAGGAGGCAACGTCGAGCCCGGAGCCGGGGCCACTGGAGGAAGTGGGCGGAGAGGCCTTCGATCGTCCTTCTCATCACCTGGGGGAGGGTACTGTGTTTCCTCAGGATTTTCTCTCGGCGGATAACCCCTCCCTCCGCGCGGATCGTCTGCCATGCTAGGTTGAATGGCCACGGGCACAAGTGGCGTGTGAGCCAAGGTCAGCAAAGCGGGCAAGATATCTTGAGCCCGCCGTATGATTCAAGATATAGTCGCTGCTATCAACTTTGTTGTGAGATGGAAACTAGCTAGCGCCAATGATGATAAAGCCTGTGCTGATATGCCAGTAATGATCAGCGCTCTAGTTCAAGAGTCACGGCAATGTTTCACTCGGATTATACTTACTGGAATGTGGTGAATAAGACCAGAGGGCGAGGGAAGGAGGAATGTGAGATCAAATTGAGGAATGTGAGGTGGGTGCCCGAGGGGAAGATTCCGCGCGGACTAGGGGTGAATAAAGGGTAAAAGCGGACGGTGGGGGGGATGATGCGGCGGGAAGGCGATTGCCTTTTCAATGCGCGGGAGTTCCCTTGTTGCTGGCCGCCTAGGTTTTGCCCGTTAGTTTCTGGCTCGAAGCGAACGGACGAGACCGGCGGGGTTGAAAGGAAAAAATAGTGCAGGAGCCGGAGGAGGGACGGTTTGGTTGAACAAGGAACCCCAAGGTCGAGAAGCAAGGGCAAATGAAAAATGACAATAATAAAAACCATGCCCCCTCCCCCTCTCCCCCTCTCCCCCTCCCCATCCCGACCATCCCACCCTTCCCTCTCCGAACTGAGAGCCACTGGGAACAAGGGCCTACGGGGTATGGGGTAGACGCAGCGAATCAAGGCTGTGGACAGCGCATCGCGCCCACCACCCTCAGCGGCTTCCGTCCAGCTTGGGGCGGGTGCTCGAGAGGCGTCTGGCTGGCTGCTACAAGGGAACGGGCGGCTGTGACAGCAGTGACGCACCAGGCAGGAGGGGAAGAGAGGTGTGGTGTGGTGTGCTGCATGCCGTGTGCCTGTGCATGGTAGGACGCAGCAACGGCCTCGACCATCTTGACCCGGGTCAAAGACAGGTATTTCTGAGTCGCTTGCAGCGCTGCCCGTTCCAAAAGCTATTGAGTGTTGTCTCTCTCCCCACACCCCGCTCCCTCTGTGTTCTCCCCGCTCCACTTGGCTTTGGGGTGTTGTGCTCTGCTTCTTAACGACGCGCTCGCCGGTGCAAGAGGTTGTTAGGGAGCGCGATTGGGCTTGAGCCGCAACAAGCTCGCCCCCCCTACCCAAAAAAACCGGGACACCAAAACCCCACGAGTGAATATTGAGAGAATACATACCTAGTTTAGGGTGTGACGGGGTCTGCTATGAAAGAGGACACGGGAGACAAGCACATGCAAGTTGTACAGTGTCTCTGGGTACGGTGGACGGGTACTAGTGCAGCCAAAACGGATGCAATCAACGGACGCGAGCAACCAAGCCAGTTGAGAAGATGCTCGACGGCTGCACCGCGCTGGCTGCTGGCTATGGACCACCCGCCCAAGAGGATCAAGCGGTCGGCTGTAACCCCAACGTCATGGAGCAAAGGACCTTGGCTCTAAAGTGGTGTGGTCAGTCCGCAGATAGCTGCTTGGGGCTTGTCCTCCCCCGCTGCAGGACGAGTTGCGAGTATGGGTTTTTTGTCGTCGTCCGTGGCCCTTTAGGTTTCGGCTCGCGCGTGGGCTTTTTGGCGGGCAGGTTGATTGAGGAAGGGTGGGTTTCCGCCCAGTTCGGCAGGTACGTACCACAAGAAACGGGCTGGTACCAGGCTGTACCTCCGTGACGAAGTGTCGCCGTTTCCCCGCCTGCAGATGCAAGAAGGCGAATTGAGTAGCAAAGAAGCAAGGAAGCCCGCAGCTCGCTTCAGAGCCGGCACACGCTGAATGGCGAGCGTGAAGAGCGTGGGGATGGGCTGCAATTGAGGGTACAGGATAAACTGCCAGTTTGCAAAAGAGAAAACAGCAAACCCGGGGGGGAACGGGGCTAGAAGGAGGGCGGGCGGCTTATGACGGATCGGTCCTGTGTCACTGGGTCACAGGCCCCAGGGCAGCGTCTCCCAGATTTTCACTGGCGATGGGAGTGGCTTCCTGGGCACTGCTGGGCGCTGCTGGGGCGCCTGCAATCGGCGGCGTCGCTGCCGCGGTGGGCCGGGTGGAGCATTGCGGGCCCTGGCCCCTTGTGCGGCAGACTCTTGGGCTCGTGGACGGGTGGCCAGGGTTCCCTGCCAAGGGGGCGTGGGCCACCGAGAGGGAGTGGATGCAGGCGCATTGGCGTGTGATTAACGGGAGGGCTCAAATTCTGGAGGTGCCCACCTGTTCCAAACGCTGCCCTGGTCAGGGCCTAAAAACGGTCGTTCAGCGTCCCACATCCCATTGGCGCTTCAGGCTGCAGCATGGTCGCAGTTGGGGTCGCAGATTGCCGATAATCCCAGCAGTCCCGCAAAAAGAAGGAAGGAAAACCTGCCGGCAATCATCTCTCACCTTCGCTGCCAGAGGCGTTTTTCGTAATTTTGTCTTTATTGCCAGACCTCTTTACCTTGCCGCTGGCTTGGCTACGCGAGGACAACCGCATCAATTGAAGTCACCTGAAGGTGAACTTGCAAGCGACGCTTTGCCGAGCCGTCCATCAGCTTGTCCAGGATGAATACGTAGGAAGCGCACTGCACTCCCTTCTTCCGCCTCCCAGAGCCAGCGGCAACTGGCGGTCTGCAATGATCCCGTTGATGTTCTCAGCACCGATGAGCTAGGAAGTGTGACGATGAGGTAGCCCGGCGGTTCAGGAATGTTCATCAGATCACTGGTTCTCGGGACCCGGGTGGCCTGGTTCGGAACTGCCATATATTTTCTTCCCCGAGCATCCGAACTTGGCCAGGTGACGACGATGGTGACGGTGACAGTCGGCGTAACTGACAAAGCAGGGAACCCTGCGTATTGTGGCGAGAATGGCAGCTAATATGAAGCGTTGAACCACTTGCCGCTCGGCTCGACGGGGTCGTGCGCGAGAATAGGTGCTTGCGCTATAGGATGAATTCTCCCTGGCCTCGTTCGCAATCCCGGTTGGTGAGTGCCAGAACAGGAAGAGGACACGATCTGCCGGGATGGAGGGTCAGAAAGATTGGATCAATCCTCTGCAAGTGCGGCCCGGTGAAGGATTGGCCCCCGCTCCCTTCTGTCGAAACCATAAACCATGCAAACCATGGCTTGGAAGGCGGCCTGACAAAGCTCACCGACGGTTCCCGCCGGCTTGTAATTGAGTTGAACACCCTGATCCATCTATCAACGATTCTATATTATGTTGACATCAGAAACCAACGCGACAGTTATCCAACTTGACCTGGTTTTTTCCCTGGTCATTGAGAATCACATCTGCGACACTATGCCCAATAGGCTGTTGAGGTTGTGTAAGGTGTCCGCAGCGGACGGTGTGGAGCATGTACCCGATCTGGTTTCTGGGACGGGAGGTCGTTTCGCAGACGCAGTGTGCAGCGAGTCTACCTAGGTCCAGTCTTCTTTCGGGTGTAGTAATACACATTTGTTATGCCAAACTTGAAGTTTCGGCTGCTAGATGCAAAAAGCGTGGGCCGTCCCGTCAGCTGCGGTGATGTCAAACAGAAACAATACCTGCCAGTCAATCGATGCGAAACATCGACCCTTCATCATGACGATCCTGGTTCGCAGGTTTCACCGCCAAGCGACCAAGGCAGGCCCTCCTGGTAGTGTAGTTAGCCGAGCATACTCCGGACTCCTGGCCTTCCGTCGTCCAAGCCAGCTGAGGGTAGTGGATTCTCCTCTCTCTCCAAGGGTGAAGGAGGATACCCGACGCCGCCATGGAGGCGATTCTTGACAGTCGCACGGTGGATCATAGACGGCCGGTTAAATGTGGAAAATGCTGCATGGGTGTCGCAGGCGAAAGGTGAGGCCGAGGCAGGCACGGGGAACCTAGAAGTCAGCGAGACTGCAAGGGGAAAGGGAAACTCGAGCTGTCATATTTTTTGGTCGTGGTCAACATCAAACAAAATGAGCTCTGCAACGAGCAGGACATGCGGGTTTACGTGAGACAGAGCGGGCAACGCGCGCTCCGCCTCCTGCTGCCAGACCGACCTTGACAAGCAACGCTCCCAGCCAGACCAGGAAGTGAGAAGGGGAAGGAGCGACGTGCCTACCCGGCGGCTCTTCCGTCGCGGAGGACATCAACGCACATGATGACGGGCTGCCTTTTATTGCCTGTTTGATGTAGGGGCCTTGCATTGGAATGCGGATCTCTGGTGCCGCATCGACCAGCCACCAAGACGCCGACCAGGCGCTGGCTGAAGGGCCGGTGGTTGCACAGGGTGCTTAGCTATGAGTGTGGTCATTTGGGGAAGAATTCTGGCGCAGCAAAACGCCATCGCGCACCTGTCTGGTTGATGGCAAATGGTCATTTCCTAGAGAGGAAGGAACGAGGGAACAGCCGGGGGTTTGGGCTCGTCGCTCCGGTTTCCATTCCCAGCAGAGGGAATGAAGGGACGGGCAGACAGCCTGGATCTGACTCGCACGATTGTATCGATCGCACAACCGCATACACCGTCATCACGTTCGAACTTGAGGATAACTGCGCACACGTCTCCCAGGCACGAAACGACGTCCCGCGGCACCACGGAACCGCAATGACGGCTGGTTTGCACACACCCCCCCACCTTGCGGCTTTGCCGCGTTTTGCCGTCAACTGACAGTGTCCGATCCGTTACCTCCTGCCTCCTGCTTCTTGCCTCCTGTCGATCTGCACGAACCGAACCGGGCCGACGTTGTTTAATATCCAGAACTGCGACTCTCCGACTGTCCAAGAACACTGCACTAATCTATTAAACCGCGCTGCGTAGGTCCGGGCATGAGGGGTCACAATGGCAAATTAGTTACTGGCGGTGTGGGTGGGTGACTTTGCCTATGCTTGGACCGAGAAGCGTCGGATACTGACAGTACAGCTTCCCCTCTTGAAAGGCAATAGCTTCACCGCCCAGCCGACCTATAACATTTCACGTCTTCACCAATGCACTTCGCCCCGAAAGCAACACGAGTGGCTCGCTGCGGTACCCCCCTACCTCCGGCTGAGTGTGGTGAAAGACCAAGGGGGCAAGCCGTGGCGAGCCACATAACCCCTCATTCGGTTCCAAGGTTCAAGGTTCGATGCCAGCCACTCGACACCTGTCTCTCCCTTCGTTCCCAGGCTATCTGGTCGGGGAAATAGTGAACAGGGGTGAACAGCAAATCCATTGGACGTCACCAGGAGCACTTGGGTGCCAGCACAGTGGATAGTCCAGCGGCAACGAAAGCTTGGGAGGTTGCGGCTTGCGACTGGCTCTCCGACCGTTTCCTTTCACACCGCAACAAGCACAACATAACACCGTCGAGTTCACCCGGATGCCGCGCGCTATGTCGATTTCTCTGCCGAGCTCCTTGGCTTTTGCGCTCACCCAGATCTCACCGGCCGCCCCCGTTTTCCCCATCGTGTGTTGAGAAGCGGGACCGCGAATCGTCGCTCGATTCGGTGTAGCGCGGGCAAGACCGGGACGCTGGGGCGGTCCCCACTACAACTTGGGCTTGAAAGCATGGCATCCTTGTCCTACCCATCTCGCCGCATTCCCGATCACGGAGGCTTTTCTGGAATCCTGGGTCGTAGCTCCACCTTTCTACATCAACAACCACCCGCAAGTTTCTTCATTGGGCGACGCTCAATGAATTACTTTTGGACGCTGCGGTTTGCACTTTGCAACACACCTTTATGCTACGTCAGTCACACCACGGTCGACAGCGATTCAACGGAAGGCTATCAGCCTCACTGCATCGACGGCGACATATAGCGTGCATCGCACGCCTATCGACAGCAGATTCGACCCTCCAACATTTCCGCATCGCCCTCTTTTAGGACAGACTGACAGCGAAAAGGAAAGCGACGGCATTGGCGTTCAAGGAACTGGTCATGAAGCGGCAAACAAATTAGGAGGGTGCTCTCGGACGAGTAGCAAACTTGGCCAGCGGTCTGCTGGCGCGGCTTGCAGCACTCCAGACACCAATCGAACGTGAGAAACCCGTTGCCGAGGATGTGAGTGCTCATCTATTGAAGTTCCGACCCCTGGGCCAAAGGTCGCCGCCTGGGCGGGATGTGAAGGTTTGATGTATCAGGTGGGGGAACCTCCCGATGTGAGTGCGCTAGTGAACGGGTGCGCGAAAACTTGCGAGCCTGCCCCTCCCGTGCGTCGCCCGTCGACACTCCCGCCTCCCGCCCGTGTGAGAATCGAAGAGGGGCAGATGCCCGACTCCTCACTGCCGCCAACGAGGTCCACTCGCCGGGCAACATTCTCGGCCCAATTCTTCTCGTCTCAAACTTGGACGGGTAGATCCTGCTCATGCCAAGATCAGTCAAAGCTGGCAATGCAGAAGTCAACCGATGGCGGGACGTTGATTCTCCCGACGCGAGAACAAAGGCACTTAGCCAAGGGCCAGCGGAATGATGACGGCACGCAACCCGCTCCCCTTTTAGGCTCATCCCGTCACTGTCTCCGGGCCCGGCTTTTCATAGGCTCGCTTGGTCTAGTTCTAAGCGTCGTTGCTTGCTGCACCGCATGTGGACGGTTCTGCATCCCACCACCCATCGACGGGACCCTATATCACCTGTGAACCTCTACCATGTCGGTAAGCAGTCAGATGTCAGCGGGATCTCGGGAGGAACTGCGATCGTGGCCCAGCAGCGCGGGAGAGCTTGGTCGCGGCTAGACCCAACATGAGGCCCGTCAACGTTAGGTTTGGGGGAGAGTCTAGAGCTTCGTCGAGAACAACACAAGTATGGTGCCACGAAGCGGTCACGACCACAAGCTAGGGCTGGCGTCTTGTGTGCCGTGCATATCCTTGTAATTGGGCAACCACTGCTGCGATGCACGACAAATACTCCGCAGCATTCCGTGGTCTGTCGGTCTCCGTCCACCCGCAACTCTCTGTTTTCGACGACTGCAACGCCGGCGCAGCGAGAAAAGCTTCGGACAGGATGAATTGGGCCTTGGTCGGGGCTGGGCCTAGATGGCGCCCAAACAAGACGCTGTGTAGCCCACCTTGCAGGTCAAATTCCAACCCGCCCAGAGTTAGAGACAGTGTCTCTCCCTCGGCAGTCATCTGCCAGTGACGGCGAAATCCATGGTCACACCCGGCCGGGTTGATAATGTGTTGAATTTCAGCCTGACAGGCCGGGCTCGGCGTGCACAAGCCCAATTTTCCGCCGCATTACCTATTGAGTTCCAAGGATGTCAATCACCGTTCGGGAACACCCGCCTCATAAACTAACACGGAAAGGACCGCTGAGCGGGTACCAAGACATGGCTTTACTACGTAGTGCACGACGTCCAGAGACACAGTACCTTTGCAACTCAGCGTTCCAGTGTCGGGATTCCGGCTCACAGCCCATAACCGGCCGGCCACTTCCCTCTAGGTCTTCTCGGTTTTCCCTTCCATGTAACAAGGGAACGCCATGGCGGACATTGCGCTACAGCAAAACCCCAGCCCCCCCCCCCCTCACAGACAGCTTGCATGCCTTCGCGCAAAGCTGGTCATAACTTGCGGCTAGTGTCGTGTTGAGGCACGCTAATCTGCGAGGTGTCCACGCCGATATTGCATTTAGGCTCATTGAAGTCGCAACTGTGACACTCCCACCCAGTCAAAGGAGGTCAGGACGGCAGGGTTCCTCACTCAATGTTGGCCGCTGATGCACTCACGCCACGGTCGCGCACGGATTTGTTTCTTCCGAGGCCCCGCTTTTCCAGCCAGCTTCCCGACAGCTCATTCCTCTGGCACGTTCTGCACGCAAGGTTCGATTGGGCATGGCGCGATAGGCAGTTAGGGCTCGAGAACCGAGTTGCAAACTCTGCAGTACCCTTCTCGAAATGAAAACGGTCACGGCCCACCCCACGCCGCCCTCAGGTGTGGATTAGGATCTGTTTCTGAAACGCGGTTCTCCCAAGCGCCCAAGAGAAGATGGCCATTGATGGGACAAACAAGACGAGAATAGTGCCGAATCAGACCTGTTGTTGTTGAGGATTCGTCGTTTGGGAGTGCCCCCCGGTCGTGGTCAGTTGCGCGCCGAGCCACCCCCGCCAACACTGCCAGGAATTGGAGATCGGCGGGCAGCGGCAGGATGAGGAACGTCCCGCGCCTTTCTCCCGTGTCGGGTCTGCTAGCCTTGTCCCGATGTGGACACCCCTTGTCGGGGACACAGCGTTTCATGGTTCTCGCCAACTCACGACTCGGATATTTCTCACAGCATACTCTGCCTTCCGGTCTGCGAAATTGAAGGTTGAGAAGGTTTAAGCAGAATCACGATACCTACCAGAGCTCCCCAAGATGGGACGGGGTTGTGGATCCTGAGTCTTTTTGTCCCGATTTCGGACTAAGGCGTGCATCGCTATCAGTCGGTGGCTTCACTAGCTGTCAGTGCAGCCCCAACGCCTCTTTTCAAAGGTAAACCAGACAAGTTTGCTTGTAGCCCCGTTCAGAACATTCCTGTCGCGGCTTTTCCTTATCATTCTCTTGAACAGAGTGCCGCAAGCGTCGGGATATGCCCAGTAGGCAACGCGTCCGGTTTGCGCGCAGTCAACAAGTGGATTAAAGATGAAAAAAGGTCCCCCACCTGACAGATGGGCAGTGCAACCAGGAATAAGCTCCAATAAGGTCAACCGGTGCAGCTGCTTTTCAATCCGCTCTGAATTTGGCACCCGGCTCATGCTTAGATCCGAGCTTGACATGTGTCATCGAGCGGCCGACTGATTCTAGAAGACATCGGGTTCGGTAGAGCCCGCCACCGCTGAAGTTCAATGCGAGCCTAGTGCCATTTGCTGATTCCGCCTCCCGGATCCTTCGAAGTTTTTCCCTGACGAACAAGCGCCTTTGAGACGAATAATTAGGGCAATAATAATTAATATAGGACGAGTTCGAGTACCTCGCAGTTCAACCCGCTGACAAACGGGCTCGGGTACAACAGCATTCCTGCGAGAAGCAGTATGATTGGGTGTCTCGGAGTTCAACAGAGACAAAACATGATTGTTAAGATGCACGACACCCAGGACCCTGAATGCGTCCATCTTTTGCCTCAACCGAATGAAAACGATGGTGGAGGGTGAGTGAGTGACAAATGGGGCTATCTTCAAAGAAATCAGCGCAAGGCGGCCGCAGGTGGCTTGTCGGCGGGCCGTGTCAGGTTCGGTTTGGGCGACTTCGGCATATCGGAACGAGCAAACGGTTGTGGCGCTACATTTCGGGTGGGTTTTCGATTGTGTCACAGGCGATGAGATCAGCCAGCAGGAAGCAATCGTGTGGCACAGGCATAAGCAGAGTGGGAAAAGAAAGGCGGTTGTGGAGGAGCACAAAGGGTAAGCTTCCTTCCAGTCAAAGCAGACCACGAGGCGAATCGCGAAACGGCGGTCTGGGAGAAATTACTCCAAATAGATTGCACATGGACAAGCCAAGCGTCGTTTCGATATTGCGTGCGGGCGCGAGACGACGGCGAACCGAGAAGCGGCCATGGCTGGTCTTGTCGTCGCAGCTGGTCAGGGATCGCAGTTGATGGAGATTTCGTCCACAGTTGGCCAATCACACGAACGGGAAGTCGAGTTTAGCGTGCGCTGGGTCGATCACGTGGGGGATTCTTGCTGTACTCCACCCGCTTGTTTCCGCGCGCGCGCTACCCGTCCGGAATTGTGGGCGAGACGAGGGTGTGTCTCCTTTCACGCCCTGTCAAGACGGCGAGAGCGTGGACCGGGCCAATGGTGGCAAGCTACGCGACCCAGAGGAAAAGTCGACGAGTGAGTGTGACGGCCTTTGACTCGAACCCGTCCCGACATCGGGGCTATTCGAAATCCCCGGCCCCTAAGGGCTGGAAGTTGTGCAATCTGTCAGGCGGCAACAGGCTGTCAACGCGACCACTGAAGACCACGGTCCTATATGCACCATGCAGAGACCTGTTGAACGTCAACAATGATTGAGCCACGTCGACAGCCCGTGGAATTTGCCGCGTGGGTGCTGACCACAACTGGGATACCTGAGGGTGTGAAGGAAATCGGGCTGCCAGCCTTTGCCCTCCCCCTCTCTCTACGCCTCCCACACACATTATGCCCGTCATTCCCCTGCCCTGTCTGGTCGGTTTGAGCTTCCAGAACGAACGCGGCGGGCCCAGGGACAAGGCGGATGAAAGCGGCTTTATGATCTATCACCCAATAGTTATTGGATTACCAACTTGGGCACCTAAACGCCGGTCCTCAGATCAGACAATTTATTCAACCAAATTTCTATTTCTGGAGGCTCACCGTCCACTTCCACAACACAGTGCTGACCTCAATTGCCAGTCAGAGGACACTACCCAAGACCCGGCCTAGCTGCCGCCTTGCTAACGACCCGAGGAGATGCAGCCCAGCCTGTTCCGGGTGGCCGTCCCAGTCAGCGCGGCTCGGGACTTTATTACCCACCTCTCCATCTTTCCTGAACTGGGAACCGTCAGGTTAGGTTGGGCTGGATCCCACACGCCGTGTCTCCATGCTGGCTGTTGTGTTTTGTGACGGCAGTCATGCGCGAGACTCACGGAATTGACGAATCACATCATGGCTGACCGGTTTCCTTTTTCCCGCCAAAACCGACACGCACTCGGGCCCAATTTTGGGTCGTGTCTCTGCTTGCCGAGCGACCACAGGGCCCTGGCTCAAGAGCAGACCCCCCCCTTGTCGCGCACTCACGGACGCATCCACCTCCAGACGGCAAAGAGATTGCCAAGCTGCGCTCTGGGACCAACGCACTGAGGCTGGCAGGAGCCAAGGATCAGGGTGGGTGGTTCGCGACAAAAGGGCGGTGAGTTGGTCACTGTTCCGGCTCGTTTCCTCATGCCATCTCGACTTTCTCTTGCCCCCTCCCTCTCGCCTTCGTCAAGACAGATGTGAAGTGTTAATAGTACGCATTGTGTGTGTGTGTGTGTGTGTGTGTACACCGGTGGTGACCAGAATGGGTGTGAAGAAGTGAGCTGGTGGGCAGTTACCGGGTGTCCTGCTCACCTTGTGGGCTGGCAAATCGATAGTCAACGCCCAGAATTGCGAGACTTTGCCAGTTCCAACAAGACAAAAAAAACCACGGCAATAAAAAAAGGACATGGATCCCCCGTCCGGTAAATGGCAATGTTGCCCCGAATTTGACGGGACAGGCTGACATTTCGTTCTGCTCCTCTCGTCGTCATCAATAATCTCGACAGCAAGCCCGCGGAAAGCCGGTCATCTCTCATCGACCCACACCGGGGTACCAAGTATCTCGTGCAGGACGAAGCACTCACAACAAGGTGGCGGGGAACACAAGCAGGATTCTCTAGTGTCCGTTCGATATAGGTACGGGGCGGCGCGCGTGTGATATTATAGTGCAAATATGGCTGATGTGTCTGCACACAATAAGATGGCGCCCAAGCGGGGGCGCGCGAACAGAGACCAAAAAAACTGATAACTGACAGTTTTCTGCGCGTTGTGAGCCTGACGAGCCTGGAATACTGCGTAGGAATTCAGGCAAGGATACATCAACCCGGGGCCGGAAACTGGTGTCTGCGATACCCCGGGAAAGGAAGGGGGAGGCACATCATCAAGACACAGACATCAGACCTTTGCCGCTTTGCCCCAAACAAGACAAAGTCCCGAGGTGCTTCGCTGGGCTGATGCCCTGGCACGGGCTCCCGCACCGCACCGCACCGCACCGCACACGGTGCCTTGGGATTTTGGATCAAAACGATAGGTAGGCAAGACGGCGACACCCCCGCATGGCAAATGGCCTGTTTTTGCAGCGGGCTTGCAGATGAGCCGGGGAGCTTGAGGGAATTTCTACATACTAGTATGGGAGCACTATCCTCTTTCCCAGCCCTCACACCGGTCAAGATCGACGACGGGGAACGGCGGGGTGAATGTAATGAGAATCGCAAGTGCAAGGGCAATACCCCATGGAACCATGGCCCTAAGATGGCGAAATTGGGAACTTCCCTCCTTCATCCAAGACCCCAGCTAGTCTTAGATCGGTCACCGGTGAGATGGCGGCCAGTAGCAACGAGAGCCTGCTAGGCGAGGCGAGGGGTGCAGTAACCACTCTCCGTCCAGCAAACTCGGTTCAGAGTAGACTGATGATGTACCGTAAACATTTTTGTGACGGCGAAGCGAGAGGAGGCCCAAAGCAACATCTCCTCGAGGCAGGTACGTTGTTAGTTACTCGACAACAAAGGCCCCAAGAAGCGCCATACCCGCGGCAAAAGAAAAAGGGCATGGCGTTTTTGGGGTCCATCCATCGCGCTGGGGCAAAGATGGACGCATTTGGGGCCGGCGACCCAACTGAAAGGATTCCTTCCGCGAATCCGCATGGGCGGCTTTCCCTTGTGACTTGCGGACCGATGCGAGCGAGATGGGGGGGCACTGAACGAACTACGGGATCGCGCTAGTCAACGAACGTTTTAGTTTTGTTACCGAAGCGTAGGCGACATGCCGCTTTTCCCCATTCAGAACAAACGCGCGCGGAATGGGAAAACCAAGGGAAGACCAAGACGGCAAAAAAGAACACAAAGGAAGGAATCCGTGGGTTTCTTTTCTTTTTTTCCCAGGCTCGAAATCCGTTCGAGTCTTGGGGGGCAAAGGAGTTCGTTCCATGAATGGAATGGAAACGGAAAGGGTCTGGGGTAAGTTATCGAAGGGGGGGGGGGGGGGGCGGGGGAACGGGGGGGGGGGTGGTGGGGGGTGGGGGGGGGTTTTTTTGT
>Ga0247760_1002168_pt1 | contig 15658 bp, 8 predicted proteins | sample UWRJL171409R4_FD_179936 | JGI IMG/M metagenome (GOLD analysis project Ga0247760, IMG submission 179936) | Plant litter microbial communities from Arlington Agricultural Research Station in Wisconsin, United States - UWRJ-L171-409R-4 | ecosystem: Environmental > Terrestrial > Plant litter >... | reverse complement strand
TGCATGCAGCTTGCTGATTACGCTCGCTCTCCAGCCGAAGCCATTGCGACCTTGCTTGTCGACAGCGAATCAGTGCCAATTCAGAGGCCCCTCCTCGGGAACGGTCATGCCGAATCGAGGCATAACCTTCGATCGGATTTTACATATTGGTCCCATTTGGCGGTGGCTGATTCGAGACCGTTCGACGATGCACCAAACCGACGCCCCATGTGCGCGGCGATTCCACAAACTCGCATGTCTGAAGCATCGGGACATGTGACAGCGAAGTGATTGGGCCCACGAATGTCATTGTTCGTTAATGTCATATTTAAACGTTTATGTCCAGACACAGTATCTCCCATCCAGTCGGCATCTCCTACCATTTTCGATCAAGCTCCCACCTACTCGCCCGAAGCGGGGCCGCCGTTGCTGGCTGCAGAGAGCTGATATGATGGGTCATTATTTTGGCGGTGCCAGACACCTCTGGCGTTCTGACACGGGAACGGGGAGCCCGAGGAAGTTGCTTGGCCAAGGGCTACGTTCCGCCTCTTGGACTTGGCTCGGCTGGCGGTGGCGAGTTTCGTTCAAACTGCCCTATGGTGAGGCTCTGTTCATGTACTTATGAGAGCAGGGAACAACACCCTTGTTTGCTGGATGAGCACCTGGGGGAGCAGGACCATTCCTCCAAGTTGTGTGCTGGACGAGTGTAGGTAGCGTAACCGGCTCGGAATCTAGCCCCCGGCCGACTTGCAGAATGGTGCTCCTTTCTGCACAGTGTTGGTTTCGATTGGTCTTCAGCTTGGATCTGGAGCCCAGACAGAGCTCGGGGAACGCTGTTGCGGCAGAGGAGGCATGGGCCAGCCATTTTCAGGGCGGATGGGTCGGCAATGGGTGCGCCACCATTGGAGATGGGAGATCTGGTTAGACACTGTGATCTCGTTCTGCTGATATATAGCGATGCAAAATCCACAAATTTACCCGCTCTTAAGGACTCTGTCCAGCTAACTGAAATCATGCTTAAATGAGCCCTCGATTTTCTCGACCACGAGTACAGTATCTGCAATAACGCACGCCGCCCTGTCGATATTGATATCTTCTGTTATTGGCAGACTTCCAATTGTCCAATGTCTTCATCGCCCAGCAAAAGGTCACACTCAAACAACGGGTGCGTCACATCATATTTACCACCTCCAAAGGCTCTTAAGTGGCTGTGCCAAAGCTGACCATCTACTGTTCATCACAGAACAACAGGCAGAACATTCTCTACTAATACCTCCCGAAAGCCCCGCAGGATTCATTCCTTGAGTCTCCGATCCCTTGCCGGTCGGCGCGTTCTGCGCTACTTGGACGAACCCTCGACACTCGGCAACGCCCTCGTCGGCCTCCCCAGCAGCACAGCAGATAGAACCATCGCCGAGGCGGAACATATAGAGAGGATTACCAAGGAGGTGGCAACGTTGATGAGCACCTTGTTGCCTCAGACTTGACACCATCAAACGTTGGGAACGCCTACGCTCTCTTCTAGGAGACGCACCCTTAGAGTATTGTTGAGGGTCGTTTGGATGACACCCTGGAGGGGGCCCTTGGACTTTGGCCTGGAGAGTCTAGAGGAAGTGCTGTGGTGCCAACAACATGGCAACCAAGTCAGAAAACTTACACGGCAACATCGCGGTCAACTTACATTTCAAGTCGCTGCAAATCTCATCGCCTGCATTGTTCCTTCTTTCGATTCCCAGCCCAGTTGTTAGTGAAATGCAAAACATGCCCGTTCTTCCGGGTGCTGTTCCCCGTCTCGGACCACCGGACATCGGCAGGGGGACCGTCGGACCCACTATCCTCCGGGGGTGTGGGACCTGGTCCGGCCTTTTCCTGGCGATGGCCGAACTGCCCCAGATATTACATGAAAGTGTTTGCATGCACACCCGAGGGGCGCCTTACGCTTGAGGCGATGCAAGTCAGAGCCTGACTTGCCGTGATTGGCTCGAAGCCACTCCAAGCTCCAAAGAACAAAAAGGCGAGCGCAACGATCAGGCCCGCAGGTCGGTAATCGCGCAGATGCGCAATTCCCAAAATTAGTAAAGAGGTACGTACCTCCAAGTTAAAACACAGACCAGGACAACCACCTAGGCTTGTGACGTCCATCGCTCCAAGCACCGTGCCCAACATCTGCAAGAATTGGACTTTTCGAACTCACCGGCAAAACACCATTGAATTTGGCCAGGAGGTATGCGCCCGTGATCTTCGCTTTATCTACCCCTCACCCCTTGTCGACTCCATCCCCTCTGACTTCCGGCCGCAGCGACACCTGAAAAGGTGTGGCGGCCTTAGACGCGGAACGGGATGGACCGATCCTTTTGCTACAGCCCGTTGGATGGGCCTGATAGTATTAGGCTCCTCCAGTTTCTCTCGCCGAACGGTTCTGATCCATTAAGCTGTAGAAGTCGCGACCCCACAACCGATCGACCTGATTGCCGATCACAATTTCCACCATTCCTCCTCGACCACCCCCCCATTTCCACCACCACCACCACTCCTTCAATTCTTCACCAAAACACACCAAATTCAAGATAAATACTGTGCGTGAGCAGAATATTACGTCGGCAATCGATGAAGTCAAGCGCGGAGTCACACAGCAAGAGGCCGCGCAAAACTAAGGCATCCCTCAAACAACCCTTTAACCCTATCCACGGCGTAACCAACAAGAAAACCAGCAAATTAGCCAACTGGAGGCTCTCTCCTAAAGAGGAGTCATTCCTCGTTAACTGGTGCCTTAATAAGGAAGCCTCCACGCGGCCTCTAAGTAAGGCCCAGATTACTAAAATGGCTATAATAGTCCTCGTTAAAGGAGGTGATTTTACCCCTATTAGCTACCATTAGGTAGACCGCTTCCTGGCACGCCACACGTGTGTTAAAATAAAGAAGTCAGTACTGTTAGAAAGTGTGAGGAAGCGCGGTTTTACAAAGGAGGCTTATAAGGAGTTTTACGGCCTTCTCAGCTTTCACTTAGAGTTTAAAACTATCCGTCACACTAACATCATTAATATAGATAAACATGGCATGTAAAAGGGTAAGACAGCGGCCGGGACTGTTATAAGCAATTCTCTTACACCTAAAGCCCTTGTTTAGTCCTCTAATAAAACCACCTGGGTATCTATTCTAAAAATAATCACTGCAGACGGCCGGAGGCTGACTCCAGTCATCGTCTTTACAGGGGTAAGTCTCTAGGGATAATGGTATCCCAAGTGGGTTAAAAACTAGCCTAATATCCGCGATTAGAAGTACAATTACTTCCCTACTAGCTTTAATAATATAAGGATAGCCTTAAAATAGTTCAAGGAGGTTTATCTACTGGAAACTAAACCTGCAAACCTTACAAAGTGGCGCCTTCTTATTATAAATCCCCACTTAAGTTACAAACCAGAAGAATTAACCTACTTAGCCTTTAAGAATAAGGTTTAAGTACTGTTTTTACTAGCCTACACCTCTTACAAAACTTAACCTTTAAACCGCAGCGTTTTCTTAACTCTTATAACCTACTATAAGTAACAAATAAAGTTATTTATAACTTATTAAGGCTTAGCACTAGCCTATAAATAACACTTCCTTCTAGCCTATAGGGATACTTCCAGGGAGGGTGTAAACCCTACTAATATAAAGAGTGGCTTTAAAAAGACTGGTATATGGCTATTTAACCCCTCCTAAGTCCTTGGTGATCCTGAGGTATTGATCGGAAACTCACCCCCCCCCCTAAACGGCCGCAGACCCCTAAGATAGCCCTTATCTCTGCAGACAGTGCCGTTAAAACTCCACAAAAGAGCCGTAATATTCTCCAGGCCGTTAATAACACTAAGGGGTACGTAAGCCCTACTAATCGAACCGTAAGGAGTGTTTTTCGTAAGGTAGGGAAGGTGCTGGATTAAAGTAACGTAAAGATGGCCTTATTAAAAGCTGAAAACGCGCATTTAAAGGAGGATTTAAGGGCTACGGAACCATATAATAGGAAGAAGGTGAAAGAGCCTCTAAACGGTAAGTTTGCAAGGATAGGTGACATCGTTACGGCCAAGGAGGCTTCGTAGAAGCCCCCAAAGCGGAGGCGAGTCACCACGCGCGTAAACCCCACCCCTACAATAGAGGAGGCTCAGGAGGTTATATACTATGGCTTGGAGAGCCTTCGTCGCGCCAAGGAGATGTAGAAAACATGTTATTTCATAGAAATTAGTAAGGAAATGGATGTTTTGTGGCATGGTTACAATTGGGGGTGCACGTGGTCTTCATGATCGGCGATCAGGTCGATCGGTTGTGGGGTCGCGACTTCTAGTCTCTTGACCGCTCGGCTAGACGAGAAGCCTTCCTACGAGGCGCTATCTTACTGTTGGGGGGGCGGGGAGACGTCGAGCATCATTCAATGCAACGGCAGGGATCTCACTGTTACTGCGAACCTGTACCAGGCGCTCCGGTCTCTCCAGCGTCTCGAAGATTCGGCTTGTCGACTTTTCTGGGTCGATGCCGTGTGCATAAACCAAGGCGACATTTCAGAGCGAAACTCGCAGGTGTTACGGATGCACCAAATCTACAGCACTGCAAAAAACGTGATCGTCTGGCTTGGAGATGCTGTCGAAGCTCCTGCACTCGACGAAGGCCAGCGCACAAAAAGAGACAGGTATCTTCGCAGCAGCGTTCTGAGGTACCTAGAAGCGCCAGTCTTCCGCCGAGCTTGGGTCTTCCAAGAGCTTCTTTTTTCAAGGAAGGCATCTCTGCTCCTCGTCGACGGAGAATCAGAGTGGGAGAGATTCTGGGAGCGCGCTGCCATCGAAACCATCAGTTCGACCATTCTCAGCGGGCACCGAACTCTCCCATTGGTCAGCATGCCGGCGTTCCACTTCTACACTGTCGCGTCCTCAGTCAAGCTAATCACGTCTTCACGCGGACGTATCCAACCTGAGAATGAGTACAAGAAATTTGGAGTATCTACCTCGGATAAGGTGCTAGCGAGCCAGTGGGCCAAGATGCTTGATTTCGCCGCAACGCTTAATACAACCGATCCTAGAGATCGAGTTTTTGCACTGTCAGGGCTCACTGATGCTTTCGGGATTGAAGTTCCCAAACCGGACTACTCAAAGTCGACGCGAACGGTATTCCGGGGGATCCTAGGGATACTGAAAGCAAGAAGCTCGAACAACAACCGCTCTCTTCGCCAACGAGGTCTTGCACTACCCTCGCATTACCTACACCGAGGCCTGGCCCTCCTTGTTCGCAGCGGGAACGTCAACCAACATCCAGAAGGCAACCAGCAGCGCCACTCAGGTATTTCCAGTTGCCCCGAGACAACTGGGATGGCCTCCGTCGCCGATACCGAGCAGAGCTACCATTCTTTCTTTGACCACATTCTCCAACATCATAAGGGACTTCTCCTCAGCGAGATTCTTCTTCAACTCGGAGCGAATGCGCCTTGTGGTCCAGCCACTTGCCCCTTGACGGGCGGAGATACAGGGACAACGAGAGATGACCAGCATACGTTGGGCTCACAGTTTGGAGCAGTAACTGACCACCCATCATCTGCTAAGGATAGATCTGTTGCCAAAAGAAAGCGCGGAGGCGGACCTCGTAAGCGGGGCGAGGACGACGAGGACGACGAAGATGACGAGGAACCGCAGCATAAGAAGCAGACAGATGACCCCTGGAATCGGTTGGCCTGTCCATATTTCCAGCGGGATCTGGACTCCCCTAGGCTTAACATGTCTTGCCGGGGACCTGGGTTTGACAGGACATCGCGTTTGAAGTGAGAGCCCCTCCCCCACGTCCCCCAACCTTTCCGTCGCTCTTCGCTGCGTACCTTAGCAATGCTAACAAAACTACGACGCTAGGGAACATCTCTACCGTGTACATCACATTCATCCCTGCCTGAGATGCGGGCAGATATTTGAAAGCCGGGAAGCGTTGAGCCAGCACTTGCAATCGATCCAACCCTGCAACCTCGTGCAGTGGAGAGCAACGTTCAACCCTTCCCAAGGTTTCGAAGACTCCCAGAAGGAGAGACTCGGGAAGAAGACAGTTCGAACCTGGCACCAGATCTTCGGCATTCTGTTTCCTCGCGATGACCCAGACTCCTATCCCCCACAGCGTAAGTTATAACCCCGATGCGTTCCTTACCTGTTTACAGTACAACTAACAATATCAGATTACTCCAACACGGGTTTTGTGCAACTCCTGGATCGGTTTCACCAGTACTACGTTCTTGAATCCCAACGAATTCTCATTCAACGTCTCTCCAACGATTCCTCCACTTTCCAAGACCTCCACCGAGGCCAGCAGGCTCGCATGGAGGCGTATGCGCTTCAGCTGGTCAACGAGATTTTCGATCAAATCATCGGCTCCTTTCGCAGAGAGCTAATTCGCACGCCCTCTGACCGCGTCCATCAGCTCGCCCTCCACGTAGGAGATGAGCTTACCCCCGCACCAGCGCCTTCGCCACAGACAGAGCCACCGATGGAACCTATGCTGCAATCTGTGAATCAGCTCGGTCCCGAGAACGCGGTTCTCAACCCGGAGCCTATCCTACAATCCATGCCCGAGCTCGTTCCCGAGGACGCGATTGTCGACCCGGTTCTTGCTTTTGAGGAATACCTCCGCCGCGTTGCGCCGGTAGGGACTTTCGATCAGCCCCTTGATTTTCTCGGTGATTTGCGGGATGCAGAGCATGAGCGTGAAGAACATGAATGGACGCGGGAGGATCTTAGTCCAGGATCTGACTGATGACAGAACACTCTGGGGGACTATATTCTAGTAGGGACTGAGCTGGGATAAGGTGGTCGCGTATCCGGGTGAATGGAGTGCTGAATACGTTGAATTAGGCGTAGAAGATCTGTCACTAACTAGGTGGTATTACCGCCAGACTCTCGATGGTACCAACGTCAATCTTCTGTCACATTTCTTTAACAAAGCATAAATCTTGGTAGCTTTCCATTTCTCAACAGCCATGGCTGTCTTTCTGTTTTGGCCCTCTCCGGATTTGTGTCGGCCGGCGAAATGACCCCTCTCCCGCACTCATTCCAACCGTCCAAAAACAAGGCATCCAAAATACCACCTAAGCTTGCTATGCTAAGCAGCCTCGTATAGTAGACATACCACCTATCAGACAATGACGTTTCGTCGCGCCCTAGTGGCTCGCCAGGCTGTGATACAATTGGAAGAAACGTACCCAAACCTGTAGGACGGGGCAGCATGGTGGACAGCTGGTATGCATCCTCGCCTGTTCAACACGGTTAGGGCACCTCCGGAGAGCGAAGCGCGGTGTCACAAGCAGGCATAAGCTTGCGAAGACAAAACATGGAAGGTGGAGGTGGTGGGAAGATGTTTGCATTGCGGTAAATAGAGGGTTTTTTTTTCTCCGTTCCCCAATGCATCACCGGTGTCCTGACATAGTTCTACGCTTGAGCAGGAAGGCCTGTTTCACCATATCACAAGTTTTGACTATGTAGAAAAAGGCCTTGTTTACATTGAAATAGTCCGTCGGAGAATGCGGAGAGGCCTTTTCAGAACAAGAGCGGGCCCTAATAATAAGAGTCTTAGACTGCCTTGGAAGTAAGAACACGTGTTCCGCACCAACTGAGGCGACGCTCTTTGCGAAGACTGTCTGCCACTCCCAAGCCTGCGTTGGTTCACTCGTAACCGCACGGAGCGCTATTAAGACCTAACCAGAAACCCCAAACACTACTTTAGCCATACACAAACCTAGAGGAACAGGTCTATTCAACTCTTTACATCCTAAACCGGGGCTAACACAGCTAGTGAGAATGGGTTGAGTGAACGAAAGCAGCGTGCTTGAACATAGTGGCATACAGAATTAGCTGGAGGTGCCCGCTATCCGATTCCACTTTCATGTCCCCAACGAATGATGCAAGGCCGGCAACTGCAGTGTTGTGGCCTCCAAAGGCGGCGACATCATTGGGGCGCTGATACACCGGAATCTGGGAGAGGCGACGGGCTCATCATCGTATTCTGGCTCGGGGAGGTGAGTGGGTTTGATGTATGTCGGCATGTTCCACCAGCCATCTAACTAACAACATTTACCCGCACAGCACAGGGGTGGCCGTGAGGGATAAGTATTGTCATATCTACCAACAAGTTCGCCACGTTAGTAGAGCAAATGTAGGTATGATCGTTGGCCAGGGTCGCGGAGAAAATACCGCGCACAGCTGTCGAGTGGAGCGCAAGTGATCAGTTGACGCCCCAAGTCGATAGTACGGTTCCAGGGCCAGAAATACCGGTTTTTCGCTGATCAGGTAGTGTTCCATCAAACACATGCAATCATAGAATGGCGGCAAAGACTTTTAGCTGACACGTACCAAATTTCATCTGCCTAACAGGATGAGAATGCAGCGAAGACCGTCTGTTAATAAGCCAGTTTGCTCACCATTCGTGGCAATGACGAGACTGATCGTAAATCGTCCGTTCCTGCAGACAGTGTGCGTGCCCAATCCGTCCATGGCGAAACCGGGAAAAGGTAGGTAACTTCCAGTTCGTTATGAAGGGCGGTGCGTGCGATGGCCTTCAGCCCCGTCCCCGAAATTCGCGCTCAGTTTGACGAACGGGGGTGTCCCGACCAGTGTACGTAGATCATTCTCAAAATAGACATCAGTACCCTGGCCAACCCGGTTGCCAAGAACACCCTCTGCGTTGGTCGCCGCCAGGTGCAACGTGGTTGCTGCACAGGTTCGCTAAACCGGCGCCCTGAGCCTGGATGCCCAACCGATGCTACACCTCAGCATGCCAGCGTCAAATGAGTTTTATGAACAAACTCCAAGACGCTGCAGGAAAGTGGGCAAGCGCGAGACGAACGACCAGTTACCAATGTTTTGTCACGGAAAGCGCTTTGCCTGCCGGTCGACCCGTGCCGGCCGGCCGGTCTGGGCTAGGGTTGGCGAGTTGGGGTTTTGGAATCGCACACACGCCCACTGAAAATTTTACTGCAGCTCTCCCCCAGACAGAATTGCAGGAATTTTGCTTCACTTGTAATGTTCAGCATGTTTAACATGCATTCCAAGTTTCCTACCTCCGGCTACCATCGGATTTTCCCGTTCTCATGCCCTTAAGACTGGAAGAAAACGATTAAACACCCCAACCCCAGTGTAATGTATAGATCACTCTCCCCTTTATGCTTGCCGTAAACGCCGGAACGTGACATGAACAATATATTGGCCCTGTATTTACCAGACGGCGCTATCCTTGCTTTGCATTGGTATCTCTAGGGGTTGGAGGCATAGGTATACGTACCTTCGGTGCCTAAGGTACCCCTGTATACCTACAAACTCGAACGAGCACTTTCCTCGCCGGTCACAGTATGCCTAATGCATGTTGGGCATCAACAGTGGGATGAATAGTATCGTGATGTGGGTGTAATCGGATGGCGATGGCCCAGAAGAGCAGTCTCAGCTTGCGTATAAGCATCGGCGACATTGCGCGGGTGGGTCAGCATGTAAAAGGCTAGTGCTTTTCGGGTCCTGCATCCTCCAACAACTAATAAGTCACAATAGCTCTAGAGAGGAGGCGCAGGCTCAAGTTGGCCAGACGGACCCATTTACGAACGAGTGCATCACACAAGGATGGCCATATGAGTACGGGGGTGGTGACGGGACTCGTGGTTGCATCCAGTCGCAGTTGATGCACTGATTTGGTAATGGGAGTCCTGTTATCTTTGCACCCACCTAGAAATATGTTTCTGCTAGCTAAGGGCACAGGTGAATGCAGGCCACGCACATGGATACGTTCCCCGACATGTCATGTCCACCACATCGACTGTGTCACGGGGGGGTAGTCCCGGACACTCACGGACTCCGCAGGAGACACGCTCTGCTAAGCCAGAACAATACCAGTCACGCTCACTCAACGGTCAGGGGAGTGGAGAACCGGAGGCTCAGAATGGAACATTTCCAGGCAAAAGACAGGGACGCACGCCGCTGGACGGATGTAGCTACGGTGATATTCTATCCTTCGCTCGCTGCCTCGCGGATCATCGCCGGCCTCATCCTGAACTCCCAATCGGTTGCTACACTCGCCCTGCACATTGCATGTGCATGAAAGAGAAAAGTCTGGTTCATATTGCAGGAAGTCGGGGACAGATCCGAGGAAAATGGTGTGCTTCGGGTGTGGCCACAGCCCCACCCAGACTTCAGTATCTCCCGCATCTCCCGCTTTCTATTTGCCAACCGATTTGATCAGTCCAATCAACCCCTTGCACGTATGCAGCTAGGGTCAGCAGCCGCTGAAGCCACAGCAGTGTTTTCGGAGCCTTGCCTGTAAATTTGCGACGGATCACTGCAAAAAGGCCCGAAATAAGGGTCCAGGTGTCCAATTGTGGACACCGGCAACGATCTTGCCCGCGCGGCTTGTAAAAGCCGAAAGAACCTACCTCTACAAATATGACCACATCGCCCGGCCCCCTCTCTGATTCTGGTCTTTTGATTCTCACAAGCCTTTTCTTTTCATACGGTGCAAACTTCTGTGCCGACAGGTGTTTTGACCCTCTGGTACCCTCCTCAGTTTGCACCCCTCATCTTCCCGTCCGGCCAGCGCTTGTACTCACACCTGCAAACACAACTCTGCTCACAACCCTCCGCCACTAAAGCAGAAATGCTGTTTTCCACCCCCAGAGGCAACGTCTCGCCATCGTCAAAACCTGCGTTTCAGTCTGTCATCACATGATGAGACACGTGTTTTAGCACGTGACCTCGCTCTCGGGTATTGATCGGCGATTGCCCTTGATGCCTGGTGCAATTCTCAGGCAACAACATTTAGGCAACCATCACCGCCAAGACGACCTTCGGCGAACCTTCGGGCGAACCATCAACACTCGAAGTGAGGCAAGAAGGCAGCGACCGTCCGCCGCTATGAGCGGGGAAACTGCAGAGTGACGAACTCATCACACCGACATTTGAACACGGTCTGTCTGGCGGTTCCGACGCGTCCGGGTATTTGTCGACGTGGTCGAATGGCAGTGGTCGACCAAAATGCGGTATTTTGACCCTTGTCCTGGCGGAGAAGTGGCGGGACGAGACATCAAGACACAAACAGAGACTGGTGAGTAAAATTAGAAGCCATCCTTCGCGGCAGGTTGATGCAGCTTACTGATACCCTGTTTGCAGCATCACTGGCCAAAAATCGGGGTTGACAGTCGCTGAAAGTCCGATACCGCTCGAAATGGCGAAATCCAGTGATGCGCAATTCGGTCTGGACCACGCAACCCATTGTTTCTGCAGCCAGCCTCATGCAAATGAGTGCCAATTTGATCGTGGGAAAGTCGAAAATGAGACCGGAGAGTAAAGTTACCGTCCGGCGACACCGAGGATGGGTCTCGTTGGCAGCCGCTCGCTCAAAGCATGCAGTCGAAGCCTTCAACCCAGAGCCCCTCACACACCGATAATGCAACTGACTCGCATACGAGCCGTCCGATTCGATCATCTCCATCGTTGGAACGCTCAAATCGTATTTGGACTAGCGGATGCCGGCGCCGGGTTCACGTTCGGCGGCATCGGCCGCGCCGCACCCGCAACCGGAATGATGACCACGGGTGCGCAACCAACGAAACCTTCAATAACGGCACGCGCCGTCTGCAGCCTTGAAACAGGAAAGGACACGCCCCTTGTGGTTCCAACATGTCTCAATTCTTCGACCCTTCTGCATGCCTATCACACATCACAGACGACGGCCCTCGAGCGGGGAACATCCCTCAAAGAGGGCCTCTGCCCTGCAGCATTGGTCTTTGGCGGTGTTTTGGGCATGGTCTGTTGCGGCAAAAGAAGATGGAAGAGGGAATTGCAAAAGTGAAGCTCGGGTAGTCAGTCCGGGTGGCCGCTGTCATCCAAGTTGCGGCTCAAGTCCATTGTGGCCTGGGCCATTAGTACCCTTCATTTAAATTCAGCAATTCAGATTACCAAGTGCAACGCAATGAAACCCTTCACAATCGTCCAAGCCAAGAGCTTTCCACGACTTACTGCCTCTCCACCTGCCCTGTTGGGTCTTTGCAAAATTTCGCAAATATTGGTGCCTTGCCGCCCTCTGAGTCCTGACCACCAAAACTTTCCCACTTAACGCAGCCCCTCTCCCAATGTCTTCACCACACACTCAAGGAAAGGGTAAATGGTATAGCGTCGTCCATCCCACATCCCGTTCATTCCCAGTAAGCTGACCCGACTCCAATCATCTCACAGCGCCGTGAGCGGAACGTCATCCCCATCGAAGCCGACCAAGCGCTATACCCTCAATCCGCGATCCCCTGCTGGTCGCCGTATATCAGAATTCTTGGCCGAACCCTCAACACTTGGCAACACCCTCGTCGGCCTCTCGGATAACACAACGGGCCCCGCTGCCGCTAAGGCAGCCCACCTGAAGCGAATCGCCAAGGAGCTCGCGAGACTAGACGACCTGCTGTCCCAGGCCTGACACTCCCGCCCCCTATCTCGCTCTTTTCAAGGCCACTCTCGCTACACAACAAGAAGGGTTATTTGGACAGGCGGCATGAGTACACTGATATGCAGAAGCTTTATAGGGAGTCTGGTTGTACGAAAAGGCATGCGCTTCCCGCGATATGGACCTAGGTGCGCAATAGGTGCTTACGGTCTGGGTTGGATTAGATGGCATCCAGCATTAGACTCAAAAGGTCGATACACATCAAGTAAACACAAATACAGGAGCTCCTTGTTCAGCAGGCACTTGCATACTCCCGTGTCGTTCCTTTCCCTAGGCGAGAGACAATACGCAGTTCCATCATGACCTCCACGCCCTTGCTACCAGGTGAGAATATTTCCCTGTCATGGTACTTACCAAGCCCAGACTCGTCGTTGTACTATCCGTCCAGGCATCAACTCGACACCGATATTTTCGATCAACGTTGCGTAACACTGATTGTGGATGTCTGGGTGCTCACATTTGCCCTGCAGTTGAGAAAAGGTGGGCGATATGGTCAACTGTGTAAAGTGCCCCAAGACTAATATAAGCCGGAAACTGGATGACTGCGGTAAAGGGGGGATTTTGGCAGTGGTGGTCCGGTCAGGCGCGGTGGGAAAGCGGCAGTCGGTACTCCGGACGTCGGCGCAGGCATCCAACGGCCCCACTTCAATTTGGCGGTGCGGGGCCGTGTCCGGGAGTTGAGGTTCCGACCAACAGGTGGATTAGTCATTGATCAGGCCCGGCAACCCGATACGCGTCACGTGCATGCCATCATGATCATGATGCACATAACCAATGCATGCGTCTCCATCGTGCATGGTAAGTGGCTCGTTATTTTTCACATTCCAGGCAGCCTCACCATGAATTCAGCTTTGCACCCGGAGAGCTGATTTTTCGTCCAAGACTTGAAGTTCACATATGTGATCGCATCTTTCTTCGTTTCCACCTGGAGTGAGTGTGTGCGGGACTGCGTGGTTGTGGTTATTGTTCAGGCATATCCACTCTGCTATCTTGATTCAAAAAACAAGAGAATTGGGTTCTTGCAAAATTCAGCCGCTCTACCAACGTCTGCGGCCATCTGAAGCGCAAAACCTTTGAGGTGCTGACTTTTTCAGAGTATAAGTAAGCCCTGCTCTGTAAGGCACGGGATTCCGTCGGGATGTCCCCGGGTCTCGGGCTTCGGCTTGGCATTCCATTCGTCTGGCGGGGGCCCCGCCCACCATGGAAAGGCTCCTATTGGACGATGAAATGGCTGACAGAAACTCGGAGAGAACCCGCAATGCAGGTCGTCTTCAAAGTGTCCGGATCAGAGTAACACACCATAAAAGTGTCCGGGACATATTGTAAGTCGTCCAGCTAAGGCAGTTTAAATTCAACCATATTTAATTCAACTTATCCGCTTTCTCTCAAACCTACCGATCATTCAAACAGATTCATTTGATCACCCGCCAAACACACCCTGCTCAACCAGCCTGAACAACAACACCAACAACAATACCAACAATAACGACAACACCACCAACAACAACAACAACTTGAAGCCATGACCAACACACCTCATCATTCTCGGAAGTTCCTCGGTGCGGTAACCAAGAAACTCATCCTCCTCCAGGTCCTCTTCCTCGGCCTCTTTGCTTATATTTTCGGCTCCCTCTTCCAGCAGGACGCGCATACGCACAACCTCCAAATTGCCTTTGTCGATTATGATGGCGGTGCCATCGGAGCAGCCGTGCGGCAAGCCTACAGCTCGATGCAGGGAGACACCTTCCCCACGCTCGTAGAGAGACCAGCATCCGAGTACACAGCGCCAGCAACTCTCCAGTCGGCCGTGTGCAACATCGACTACTGGGCGGCGATCTACGTCCTCCCTGGCGCCTCCGAACGGCTCCACGATGCGCTGGTTGACAATGCCACCATCTACAACCGCCACAACGCCCTAGCCTTCATCTGGAACGAAGCGCGGTACTCCACCGTCGTCGGCCCGGCCATCGCCTCCAACATCGCCGCATTATCCGCCGCCGCCCGCATCGCCTACTCCACCGCCAATGGCACCGGCCAACTCCAATCCCTCCTTTCCCACGCCCCACCAACACCCGACGCCCTCTCGATCCTCTCCAACCCCTGGGAGCTCTCCGCAACCAACATCCAGCCCACCAAACAAGGCTCCCGCGCCATTTACAACACCATCGCCATCATCCTCGTAATAATCCAAGACTTCTTCTTCCTCAGCATGCTCAACGCCCTGCACCAGAACTTCAAAGTGTACACCACCCACAAGGCACACCCCGCGCGCATCATCGCCGTCCGCACTCTCTTCTCACTCACCTACTGCATGATCGGCTCGTTCTGCGTGACCGGCTCGATATGGGCCTTCCGCTCCGGGTGGGACGTGGACGGGAATCAGTTCGCCTTGACGTGGGTGACGCTCTGGCTGTTTGGGCATATCAACTTCCAGACGCTGGATGTGTTTACGGTGTGGCTGCCGCATCCGTATGTGCTGATGGGTCTGATTTCGTGGATTATTTTCAATGTTACGTCAACTATCTTGCCGTTTGAGCTGAGTCCGGCGTTTTATCGGGTGGGGTATATGTTTCCTGCCCATGAGACGTATCAGGTGCTGATTGATATCTGGTCGAGGGGTTGTAACCCGCAGCTGAGGCATGCACTGCCTGTCTTGCTGGTTTGGGAGGTGGTGGTGTCTGTGATTTCTGCGGTGGGCGTCTTTAAGCGGATCCGGGGTGCTGTGGCGGGTGAAGAGGAGGGGAAAAAGAGCTTTGACGAACGGGTAGAGGCGGCTATGCGCCTGCGGGAGAAAGCTGAAAGTGAAGAGATGGTGGAAGGGGCGGGGCATACGTTGGGTTCAGGGGAATTTGGTGCTGCTGCGGTGTGATCTGAGACGGGCCTTGGATACAATACGCCTAACAAGGAATTAAAATTCATTGACTTATGCGATGACCCCCCTTAAGTTCACCGGCTAACATACCAACTGAAAGCTCAGCAGTGAAGTTGAAGATCTGCCAGGCGCTGAGCCACTTGAGGGGACCTACTGTTATTCCTCAATATACGTCTCAACTGTGACAGCCTCATAAAAAAAAAACGACTGAACATTGCTTTGAAAGGTAGCCATCGCAAAGAAAGTAATGAGTCAAGACCCCACTGTACTTGCTATCTCCCACCTTCTTCTGGACACATTTCATCACATGCCCCCCTCCCGGCGGAACTTCGTACTGTTCCC
>Ga0247760_1002167_pt1 | contig 15658 bp, 9 predicted proteins | sample UWRJL171409R4_FD_179936 | JGI IMG/M metagenome (GOLD analysis project Ga0247760, IMG submission 179936) | Plant litter microbial communities from Arlington Agricultural Research Station in Wisconsin, United States - UWRJ-L171-409R-4 | ecosystem: Environmental > Terrestrial > Plant litter >... | reverse complement strand
AGGCACTGCCTCTGTACCTCAGGCCTTCTTTTGCTTCCTACAGCGCTTCCAGCGCTGTAGTCGGTTTGGAACAGTACCGCTCTACTTCCTCTGAGCAACAGGCCTGTACTACAGGCCTGTAGAACCCCACTGTGCAACAAATCTTACTTAATTAAAAGAATAATTAAAAGTAAAAAAAGCTTCTATATAAAATTTTAGGAGATTTTATATTATCGGAGATTTAATTATAATATACGTAACTTATAGTTAAATAAAACCTAATATTAGATATTAAGAGCTCTTGTTTAATTAATAATATTTATTATATACTTATTAATTAAGTATTTTATAGGTAATCGACGAAAAAGAGATCCTAAGGTTGTGCATAGGATTTACTAGGAAAGGAAAATTTCATACTTTAAGGTTAAATAAAACTATAATAGTTAGCTAAAAAGAACAAAATAAATATATATCTTTAATAAACTACTAATAAAGTATTTTATACAATTTTTTCTGTTTGTTTAGTAAATTCGCTTAATTCATTACGCGACCCTGGTTTTTAGGGTTATGTATGGAATAGGTGTTCTAAAGGCAGGTGTATTCCAAAAGCTAACCACCTGACTTAAAGTCTAATACTAAAGAGTAACTGTATAATAAGGGTAGTATTATAGGCGCTTATAACCGCGTTAACAACGCCTTGTAAGCACTATAAAGGGAGTAATATTAAAGTGTGATAGTTAATAATACCAGTAGCACGTTGATACTTACCTTTATTAAGAGCTATATATAAACTAACAATATGGATTGGCCGACCGATTTTGGCGCTATTATTATCTATAACGTGATAACGAGGCAAACAACTAGCGATCTGTCTGCCGCAACCACTGTCGACCCCCTTTACTTAGACCGTGCAAGGTAGCTTAGCTCTGAACATAGTAACCCTAACCACAGGCAGGGTGACGGTAGGCCAGATATTGGTCGCCCATATCGAGGGACTAGACAAGGCGAACAAGTATAAGGTGCTAGCCCGGCGATCACGCTAGAATATGCTAAAGGCGGCAGTTGATAGGATGGAATTTCCTTGGTGAAGGTGTCTTAACGCCCATCGAGCTAGACTAGCGCTTTCACGGTTAACCCCGGTTCATAAGCTTTAGTTCCGCCAGGAAGCGGGTTGTTTTCGCCATCTCAGAGTAACCACCCGAATCTGAGGAGGCGCTCGAAGCACTTGAGGCAACAGAATCATTGTCCGACTCATCCTCCCGTACTCTCACACTGCCGCTGCTTGCTCGAGGCTCTGACCCTACACATCTCTGTTCATCCGACTGCTGCTCAAGGTCTCCCTTCTCTTGTACATGACAGCCACTGGAATCACTAACTGCCCTGTGCATACCGAACAGCGTGACCCATGGGTCATCCTGGCTAGGAAGCGTATTCACGTGGCCCTCGGGAGTATTATCCTGGCTAGGCTCAGGGCCATTACCTTTGCCGAAGATGTCAGCAACGAATGGGCTGCTCTCCCCTTCCGTGCTTAAACGAGGGGCATCTTGGCCCCAGTCAACGCCAGAGTCAGAACCTCGTGAGTTGTCGTCAAACTCCATGCATTCCTCCTCCTCTTCTTCCTGTTGTTCATCCTCTTCGCCCTCTTCCTCTTTGTCAGTGTTGGTGCCAGCTTCATCGTCTGACTACACATCCATCGCGGCTCGGTAGCTCCAAGCCTTCTCCAATGTGTCTACCAACCCCAGCCCTGCCTCCCTCTTGGATATTGCTGGTGTGGTCGTGGGATCGTCGAGTGTTGCACCTGCGGCTTGGAGAAGTCCCACAATGTCATCGAACCCATACCTGTCCGCCTGTGCTAGTGGCGATATGCCGTATGCGTTCTTTGTATCCACGCCAACTTCTCTGGAGTCGAGAAGCAACTTTACAACCTGTCCTCGGTTTTTCGAAGAGGCATGGAAGAGGGGTGTCTGGCCCCACGCATCGGCGGAATCGACATCGAACCGACGGTCCAGCCAGCAGCGGACGACCTGATCACGACCCTCACCCGCAGCCCAAGAGAGCGCCGTCCGCCCGGTGTTATCTACCTCATCGGGTTTGGCGTTCGCCGAGTCCAGCAGGAGCTGGAGCACCTCGATATGGCCCCATTTCGCTGCCTTCATCAGCGGGGTTTCGCCCGCGAAATCTTTGCAATCGACCTCAGCCCCAGGGAGAGTAAGGAGAGTGTGAAGTAGCTTTGCCTCACCACGCTCGGCGGCCCAGAGGAGCGTGTCTTCCGTATCTTGTGGCCTCCAGCCGCCGTGGGACGCTGTTATCCAATCAACCAGAAGCTTACCCATCTCCTCATTACCGTCCTTGATGGCGTCGAAAAGCGCTATCCGAAGGTCAGGTGGGCTTGGCGGGAACTTGTTCAGGAATACCCTGACGACGTCCAGATGTCCATAGTGAACAGCCTGCATGAGAGGCGTGGATCCAGACGCCACCTTCACGTTGGTACCCAAATCCAGCCCATTGAGATGCCTGCCGAGGAGGAGCTCGACGACCGCAAAGGATCCGTACGTGGCAGCGAGGTAGAGCGGCGTCTGACCATCTTCATCTTCACTCGCAGCGTTCGCGTTACCAACATCCAAGAGCAGCTCGACAACAGATCTCCGGTCGTACACTGCGGCCCACGATAGCGGGGTTCTCCCCTGGTCGTCTTTTCCATCCACCTTTGCCCAAGGCTGGCCCAAGAGCGCTCGGACAACGAGAGTCTCCCCAATGCAGGCAGCAAGGTGAAGCCCCGTGATTTTCTTGGGAGAGATCTGGCTGTAGTTCTTCCACGGAGAGGCGTTTTTGTCCGTCATGAAGGCTTGAAGAGATGACTCTGCTATGAGCTGATTTTGGAGGACAGCCCAGGCTTTTAGGCCCAGCTCCCCGCCGGGTATCGCATCCGCGATATGGTGCGCCCAGTTCGATGCGGCATACTTGTAGAAGGGGTTCTCCTCGAGGCGCTTCTCGTATTCTTCATCGGAAGCGCAGGCTCCCTCGGCGAACGCGTCGAACAACAGATGCGCGACGCACGCTTCCGCCACCGGCGCAGATCCGCCGGGTAGCCAGTTATTACGTGTTCTTTTGAGGTATTCCTGTGCGGTGTAGTGGACAAGACGGACAACGTCGCTCTCCTTATCGAATGAGACCAAACCCACACAGGCCGAAAGGATGTCATCGATTTCAGGCAGCTTCTCCGGCTCCAAGACCGTATCGCCGGGCTCGATAGCGAGGGCGTGGCGGAGCTCAGACGAGGTGAGCGGCCGCCGCGAATATACCACCCATGTGAGCACATCGACCGCGAAGCTCTTCTTAGCGGCCACGGCACATTCGATTCGCTCCATGACATCTGCGTAGGCAAGATCATAGGCTTGCGCGGCGGCTTCTGGGGAGTCCGTGCACTGGGATCCGTCAGGGAGGCCCCGTAGAGCGCGCCGGATGGCGTGAACTGTCGGCTTGCCGTCAATGAGGGATTCGAAGAGAAGTCGCACAAGGAGGAAGCTGTGCGGTGTTAGCGATTTTGATACGGCATAAAGAGGATGCCGAGGCAGACTTACACCCCTTTCGCAGCCCGCAGAATCCTCTCCTTAATCTCGTCAAAGAGTTTGTGCTTCGCCTCCTTCATACGGGAGACGCATTTGGGAAGCCGATACATGTTTGCGTCGAGATACTTGCCAACATCAGCCTCGGGCACTTCGATGTTGACTGTCACATCGTGTTCAAACTCGGCGCTTAATTCCTGGATGGGTCGTGAGGTGATGAACACGTTGGCAGCGCATGCTTCTTGGAGGCAGCTGAGATCCTTTAGCAGCGTCGTGTGGCGGCCGTCGGAGGACTCGCACTCGTCGAGCGCGTCAAGGACGATGAACACCCTCGACAACCCAGCCGCCGTGGCAATGAGGGTCTTCTTGATCTCCCCCGGAGTTGGCCTCGACTTCCTGGGCTCATGCAGCTTATACAGCGCTCTCACTTGGTCCGGGAAGGGTTGTTTGCCCTGCGCCAGCTGCTTCAACAGGCTCGCGAGCACGTCTCCGTACTTCTGCTCCTTCTTCGTCTTATAATTGAAGTAGACGTAGGCCAGCCCCATCTCGCTCTCGCCGCAGGTGTATTTCGCTATGAGATGCTCGATGACCGCCGATGTAAGGATGCTCTTCCCTACCCCGGGATTGCCAGGGCAGAAGAGTGTCTGCGAAGTCTTTTCTTGCCAGGCCTTGAACCGGACGTCGTCAAGCAACCATTGGCAGGTCCCAGCTTGTCGACGAGACGCGTTGTCGACCTGCTGAGCGGCGTAATCGGTCGGCGTGAGCCACGAGAGCATTATCTCTTCCTCTTCGTTCTTCTGGTACGCAGCTACCCCTGCGACCCGGGTTTTGATATCTTGGACGTCATGCAGGATGTCTCGGCAAATGTCTAGCGAATGTGCTACTTAGTACACAGTACCATAACGAGAATTTTGATTATGTTAACTAGAGCGAACGCGATGAAAGATGACAGCGTTGCATGCATCTGCGAGACAAAAGCCAAAAGGGGGTGGGTGGGTGATAAGCCGGACCATTTCTAGTTCCGATCCCAGGAATCCTTACTGATGATTGCCTTCTCCTGCTCAACGGCCGCGACCGGGAGCACCGTCAAGACCTCCTTGCCAAAGGCAGCGGCCACGGCGGCAGCGTATTCCTGCCACTCCTTGTTCTTGTGCGAGTCGGCGTAGTCGCAAATGCCGCGAACCACGATACAGGGGAAATCATTCATCAGCCCAGCCGCTTCCATCTCGAGGCACAAAACACCCCCGCCGAGCATCTTGTTGATGCGGTTGCGCATGGCTGCGTCTTTAACCACCTGGTTGCCGGAAGCGATCAGGCCGTAGTGAACACGAGGCAGGTAGTTGAGCCGCTTCTTCCTCTTCACCACCCTTTCCCTGTCGCAGCCGTCACAGTCCGGTCCTTCGACGTGGAGGTTGTCTGGTTGGAACAGCACATCCACGAGCTCATCGGACCGCAAGTACTCCTCTGCCAAAACCGGAAACTTGTCAACCATCTCGGCGAGATACTGGGGGATGCTGGAGCCGAACTTGGCATGTCTAGTCTGCAGCTTGGTCAAGGCTGTGAGCACTGACGTCGGAGGGTTGTTCAGAGCGTTGGTGCGCTCGAAGCCCCCGTCAGCCTCCCGAGAGACGACGGATTTGCCAAAGTCCCACTGCACCACACCGGGGTACGGCCCCGAGGGCGTGCTGACGACTACATCGCCCAGCCGGACATCCTTGCCGACACCGCCGGCAATTCCGACCATGAGGCAGAATTTGATGGCGGGGAAGGTCGAGACCATGCGCGCAGCGACGGCGGCGGAGGAGCTGTTGCCGATCTTGCCGAGCGGGAGACAGGCGATGACGACGTTGTGCCCGGCGATGGAGCCGAGGGTGTAGGCATTGGTGTCGCTCGCGGGCTGCGGAAGTTCCTCGTGCTCCGGCTGATCTAGCATGGCACTTGCGGCGGTTTGCTCCTTGGGCAGAGCGCAGACCCAGCCGATGTTATACTCCCTGTGAGAGAGTCGACGCGCCATGGTGAGCAAGCCAAGCTTGACGGTTGAGGAGTCTGGTTCAACTGCTGCGAAGACGAAGATGACAAGTCCACGCAATCACGTTGCTGATCCTGATAAGAGAGTTGGCTGAAACGAAACCCAAGTCGCGAGGGTTGGGGGGAGCAAGACCCCCTTCCCAAATTGTAGGCCTGCTCAGTCACAAACTCAGTCACAAACTTGGTCACAAATTTGGGCCTCCTCGCGAGCCCAGTCCCTTGCCCAGACCCAAACACGTTAGGCATCGGTGGCTGCCTCGTCTTGGGCCGCCAAATTTCGTTTCGAGGGCGAGGGTGGGACTCTGTCAACTTGGTGTTGTGGCCGCTGTCGAATAGCGGGGCTCCACATAAACAAACCTGACTGACCCATGCAGGATGGCTTGTGGCTTGAGGAGTCCTTAGAGAAAGAGAGTGAGTAGAGTCTTGTGGTGAAGAGGGGTACTGTGGAAGAGTTATCCTCGTGGGTGTTTGCGCTGCATGTTTGATTCGTCTTTCTTCTCATAGGATCCTACGTGGAGGAGGTAAGGAAGTAGATCATGAAATTCGTCGCCCTTTCAACCTGCGCCACTCCCGCCAGGGTTCTCGTTCTGCGCGGGGTGACCAATCGGCAGCGCTATTACTGCCAATATGCTAGGACGGTGACGATCATTCCCTTCTTCAGTTTCCCTATTTTGTGCCCAACGGCATTCACCAAATCATACATGATGCTCAGCATATTCTGTACCCAGGCATTTACGTGGTATTCCGGGCGCGTGTCGCGGCAAATCTGGCTTCTGAAGCTATTGGCTTCCTTGGAGCTGCGGCGACGTTTGTTAGGAGAGATTGTGCCGCAAACGTGGCGGCGGCGGCGGCGGCAACTTCCGATGGACTTGCAAATTGCTGCCTAATATCTGCAGCGATTTGGTTCAAGGGACTTGTGATAGTTTGGGTGAATTGAGTAGCCACTTGGACGGGACAGAGCAACTGATATCTCCTTCGTTGGATTCTATGGCGGAAGAAGGTAATGGCAACATAAATACCGGGAGAAGTCCGGTTGGAAATAGAGCAAACCGAGGCTCGATAACGCAGATTCTGATCACTATATTGGTGCGCGGCTTTATCCCCCATTCACAACAAGTTCGCTTTCGAGACACCCTTTTTTTTTTTTTTTCTCTCCATCTTCAGGCTTCCCGCAAGCCGTCGCCACCATGTCGGCCGAGAAACGCGCGGAGTATGCTCTGGTGGTCCAGAAGGCCGCCCGAGATGCTATCCTTCAAGTCAAGGAAAGAGCTAGCCTGGACTCGAGCGTCTGGGCGACACCACTCGCTGCTGCGCCTTCCGCTGTGAGCACGATGGCGATTCTCCTTAAGACAGCGTCGAACAGCGCTGCAGCCAACCTGAAGATCACCATCCGCGACGTGACAGATGAGCAGCACCAGGTCATCGGGACGTTGAAGTACGTATCAACTCGACCGATACGAGCCCATGAACCGAGAGGTCGAAGACACTGACTGCCATTGATATTCAAGACACGACACGCTCCATGGCAACCTCCAGGCCTGCACCGACATTGGCCGATTTGCGTTTCAGGAGGCCAGAGCCACGATGAAGACCATCAACAACACGGCCTCACGCATGATCGTTGATGGGGGCAGCGTCGAGTATATCCTCGAGCTGCTGGAGGATCCCGAGGATGCGGCAACCAACCTGAAGCCCGCGATGAGGAGGATGGAGGAATCGTCGCTGCAGTGCAAGGAGGACATTGAGAAGCTGACAAAGCAGTTTGACTACTGGTACTGGGTCATCTGCAGCCTCAAGAAGAACACGCTTGACAGTCGAGGTATGTACCCTATGCATTCAAAGGCTCTGTGGGACTCCGAGTACAAATGCCAGGACACTTACATATGCGCGCGCGTGACCAGGGAAGGTGCAGGATCAGGCAAACAAGAACGAAGTCAGCCAGGCCAACGCCGAGAAGGACAAGATCAAGCACGGTGGCCAGGAAGAGGCTGTGAGGGAGTACATTGAACAGCTGGAAGAACAACTGGTGAAAGCGGAGACTAGCGTTAAAAAGGCCGAGGCGGAGGTTGAGCGGCTGACAAAACTGCCGCCTATTCCGGAGCCGCCCTTCCACGAGGAGCTGAAGAGAGCCCAAGAGGCTATTACCGCCCACGAGCCAGGTATGATCGAGCCGGCAGAGCGCGGCACTGCATCAGCTAACCAGAGTTACAGAGGTGGGCATCGGAAAGAGGATTAAAAAGTTCGTGGCCGGTGACAGCAAGGCAGATATTCAAGCTCGGGAAGCACGCCTCAAGGAGTTGAGGCTCCAACACGACGAGTACATGGCCAAGGCTAAGGCTCAGCGCGAAGATGACCGCAAGATTGCAACAGACGCCCTGCAGAGAGCGCGGGACCACGAGATCAAGCTCAAGAAGCTCAAGGCCGACGCAGCAGGAGAACTGAACAAGAACAAGGATCAGCTAGCTAAGGCGAAGGCCAACCTGGCCAAGACGGAGACCACTCTCAAGCGTCTGGGTGCTAAGAAGATGGAGTTGGTAGGTCGCATGCAGTGCCACCTCGGCGTTCAACGTCTCTTGCAGAATGAGAAAACAAAAGCGCTGACGCCCGCCACCAGGAAGACACATTGGAAATATTGGAGGAGTCCAGCCGGCAGCTGGGCGAGCTCAAGGGGCACGTCGTTGACCTCGTCAAGTTCTTCAAGAATATTCTGAGTGACGTGAAGACCGCTGTGGATGAGGATATCGAGGACTTCTTAAATCCCATCAAAAACAGCATCAGCACCTACAACGGCACGGATATCGTTTCAAAGATCAACCTCCGAGAGAAAAGCAGAAAGGTACGTTCTCTCTCAACCCAGTCTCTCTCTCCTTCGGGTGGCAATAATGAGACCCTGACATGGTACTGCGCAGAGAATCGTCACCAAGGCGCTTCACATCCAAAGCAGCTTCTCTGCAATAATGGATGTCACGGGAACCTACGTCTTCATCTCAGATCGATACATCCAGCCGGCCATCAACAAGATGGAAAAGCTCTCCCTCCTCAAGGATGAGGAGTGGGCCGAGGAGAGCGAGCATTTCGCGTCCTGGTGCAATCAGGCCGTGGAGGAGATCCAAATCAAGGCCGAAGATGCCGCCACGAAGATGGGGCCCAACATGGAGGAGCGCGTGAAACATCTCCACAATTCTGCCCTGGCGGCCGTATGTGCCCATTGAAATGTCGCACGCGCATTTGTGGCTTCAGCCCCAGCCCAATAGTAGGAAGCGGTGGAATACTAGGCATGGACCCAAATTGACACAGTGAACGATGCAATACCTAAGTACGTTGATGATATCTGCCTGCAGTGTGAATAGGGTACAATAAAATACAGTTGTCAGTTTGTGTGATTGAGCTTGGGCACGCATGATGCAGGTCTCAATCTCAATGGACTGCATCTCGGTGCCGAGTTGAAACCAGTTGACGCGACGCACGTAGCCACCCAGCTGGCACTGGGCGCGTCCCACGGCAAGTGCGGCTAATTACTGACCTGATGGACCTGAATAAATCTTGTCGGCACCTAGCGCAGGCTCCAGTCATCCGCCCCGACATGCTTCACCAAGATTCCATTCTCAGGCTGCCTGCACGCTCCAGCCCTTCGCACAAACCTGGACACCTAATTATGTCGCATACAGCCACTATTACCCACTCAACCACAGTCATACATTGTAAGGCCGCAATATTCAAGCCGAGCTCAAGTACCGCCAGACTTCAGACATCTCATTTTTTTTTATGCTCTACAGATGCACAGTCCGGATGGCAACTTCTCAGGCTTCACGGCCTCGACGGCCTCGACAAAGCACTCTCCCCGCCGGGCCGTTGTATTATGCAAGTCTCTCGACTCTCCAAAATAGCATATCTCACTTCGTTGCTTTCCGCTCAGCCACTAAGCCTTGCATTATGATTATAGCTTCATCACAAGAGAAACCTATGGGACCCTCCAGCCTTTGGCCCTTGAACAACTCTTAGAGAGTTTCAACATACCTCAGCAGCTTTCCAATCCCCTATACAAGGAGGTCAATGGTTACTTTGGGGCTCGCATATTGGAAGACACTGATCATGGCCGCGGCCTGAAGAGCTGCACCACCTGGCTTCGGTGTCTTGTCAAGATGGTGAAACGAACTGACAAGCCTCATGACCACGGCCCCGAATTTGTCACCACCACCAAGGGCTATGTCTGGTTCGAGATGGATTGCTTCTCCACCTGGAACTCGTCCGGCAGCTCCAAGATGCTCTGTGTGGATGCCCCGGAGTACTTACGGACGAAGCTCCTTGCGGCTCTGCAGCAGGAAAAAGGGTGCCCCTTCAGCTGGCTAGATCCATTCGCGTCGCACCGGCACTTTGTGGATCAGCTCATCGCCTTGCATGACATGTCGATATGGCGGGTTCGGGATCTAGTCAGGGACATTGAGAAGGCGAGTGGTGTTCCCCATTCGGAAGACACAGCGCGTTTGCTAACGACAGATATTAAAAATGTAAAGTCGCGGAAGAACGCAGAACAGAAGTTTGAGGACATGCATGACATCGCAAGGCACGGATTGCACGTTACCGAAGTGCTCGGGGTCACGATCGGGACCATCGATGCACTGCGAAAGTACCAGAAATCCATCCACGCGCGGCAGATGGAGGATGCGCCCAGTCTGGAGTACGGACACCAAGCCGACGAATACATGGCTTTCCAGATCCACGTTTTGCGGAATCTCAAGCATCGCTCCGAGTCGACGAACAAGCGGCTAGGAAACGAGATCTCCCTAGTGAGACGTCCCCCCTGCCCCCTTTATTGGCCGTGGGTAGGTTTGGCCGTCTTCCGCCGTATTGACCATGTTCTTCCTGCCCGCAACGTTCATCTCAGTATGTCTCGGCTTTCCCCGCTGTTCTTGTTGTTGCCTGGCCTCTGTCCTGACTTGGAGTGGCAGTCGGTCTTCAGCACAAGCTTCTTTTCATTCGGTGAGGGATCCTCAGAGTGGGGAGTCTCAGGTATGATGTGGCTTTACTGGGCGACCAGCATACCCTTTACGGTACTGGTTATGGGATTCTACGGATTTTCAGTCACTCCCAGTTCGAGGCTGCCGTTTCGACTGCCGAGAGTGTCTTTCTGGAGGAAGAGCGCTGTGAGCAGGTCAGATATTACCAAGGTGTAGCCAGATGCGACGTGTTTCTCAACCCAGCCCAACCTTCAAGGGAGGCTCAGATTATAGCACCATCAGGAACCCACCTCCCCCCCTACACCGTGTGCATGGAACTACTATGTAGTTCTTCTCCCGTGAATTCGGCACCAAGATACACAGGTACTAGTTACCTACCCACCTATCTTTATACTCAGTCACGCCTCACAGCTTTTATTTTTTTTATTTTTTAAACCAAGTTTGCATCAGTCCCAGAGGCCAGGAGAAGGTAATTGGCGAGGCACGCGTAAGCAAGTCAGAGTGAGGTCAATGGCCAACCGGAGCGACGTCCTTGCCCGCCCTCACGCTCTTCCTGGCGGCCTCGATAATATAATTGCGATGGATCTTGGTGGTCAAAGCCAACATCCGTCACCTTGTCGCCGTCCCGGAGCTGGTCCTCGAACACATCCAACCTGGTCTTGTGATAGGAGCCTTTGGTACTACTGACCCAGAACTACACCTGGTAGGTCTCAACAGTAGCAACCCTGGCCCCGATAGACATCACTTGCATTTGTAAAGATAAGTGACATTATCACATTAAGATATCCAATGCCTTTCGCGTTCACGACCTCTTGTACCAGCTGTGTCGTTGAGGCCAGGTATCTCAAGACCATCGGAATCAAAATTGGCGGCTCTGGTACAGTGGTACTAGCTGACGAACAGACTGCAGCGGTGGCTGGAGTCCGGTTCACGGGCAGGAGAGTTGCAGCTATCTCCTTGACGAGGCTGCGTAGAAATAGATGAATGTCCGCCCCGAGAATTGTCGCGCTCGCTAGGGAGACGTGTAAGGGCACCCGAATGATGCAGGACGTCTACATCCACTCACACAATCAGAGTCCTCAAATCTGAACCATTGTGGCAATAGACGCCTTTTTATCGCCTATCTCGAGATATCGTCCCACAGCTGAAAAGACGCTAGCATAAGGTGCAAAGATGTCGAGGTTGGTACCGTCCTGGTGAGGGTCGTGACCTTTGCATCACCCGGAGGATCGATTAAGTGTTACGGCCTAGTTCCACATTCTCTTGTGGTATGGAAAGTTATTTAGGATGGCTGGTTGCTGGCCTGCCTCCGGTTCTGCGTCTTACTATGGGGCCATAATCGATAGCCCTGACCTCGAGTGCTAGCCCCAGAGGTAGGTCGCCTCGGTTCACAATGACGAGCGGCATGCAAGCAAAACGTCTGCTGGGCGTTGCCAGTGGAAGGCGGCGCAGGTCGCGTGGTGGATATCCGATCAAGGGGCGGGTAGCTGCTTCCGGCCGACGGCGAGACGTTCGCACAGGCAATAACGGAGCGCACCGTGTGAGAGTGAGACGGTCGCGACGTTTAAAGACGTCGCGTCAAATTGGCGGGAATTCGCGACACGCTGATGTGGCCACGTGAGACGTGACTGTCTGTGTTTCGTCTGCTAGAGCCAAACCCTTGATATTGCTTATCGTCGGCCCACATGCGGTGGTCAAAAAGTGGCCGGCGAAAATCGCTCTGTGACGGAGCAATCCCCCCGCCGCAGCACCTTCTATTGCACCTTTTCACAGTTGGCGGTGTTTCGCCGTAGTCGAAGCCGATACCGATGAATCGGAAGGAACGAGCGAGCTATCTGCAGTCGCTGTTCACGAGGGCAAGGGTAGCGAGAGTCGTTTGCCCGATTGGCGAGTAGTTCGGCGACGGAATAAACGAGCTCATGAACCATATCTACCCAGGTAGGTGATGGGTTTTAAGGTAGCTGGAACTCGTAGTGCTTTCACCGCATAGGTTGGAGACCAGGTGCTAGCATATGAACCAAGACGACAATGTCGCCGCTCTACTTATGTGTGCCGGCACGCCGTGAGCCCTCCAGATCTGGCAACTAGGATACGTTTCGATCATATGCCAGTGTTGGGAACTAATAATAGCCGTGTAGCATGGTCGCATCTGCTGTCGGGTTTAGATGAACGATGTAGTGCTAATTAATCTATAAAAGGTGGACACCTGTCAGAAGCACTGCACTCTGGATTGCAACTGTGTGATTGTATTCCTCGTTTGTTCTCTGGCGAAGCCAGAGAGCCATTATTCTAGTTGTGGCTGGTGGCAATGGTGGTGGCAATAGTGACTCACACCAGCTGAACTGACTACGTCAGCTCAACTTCCATTGCCACACCTTCCATGGTGTTCTGGCCTCCGGCCAGAACCCCCTTCTTTCTGACAACACCTATGCTTCGCATATACTTGAAAATATGGTTGAAAACACAGTGTCAAACCTCGGATAGCTTGTACTACTGGCCGCACCGTTCCTAGACGCAATAAAACTTATCTAACTTAGGCTCGTATTTTAATAGTTTACATGTGTACGGAGTACGATAAGGACACATAGTAGGGAAATTACTTAGTATTAACCGTTTCCCGGTTAATTTTAATATAAAGTTCCTGGTCACTTAGGCGCTGCGGGAGGTGTAGGTACTTAAGATTTGAAAAAAAGCTTTAAACTTTAATGTAGGTCCTCTCTGTATTTTTTTAAATATTAATAAGAAAAGATATAATAAAGTAATTTTACTAGTATATATAGTAAAGAAAGAACTATTTTTATTCTTGGTTTCTCATATAGCGGATTTTTTAATTAATACTTTAAGAAAATAAAACTATAGTAAAGTTATTATTAATAAAAAAGTACAGCTTAGAAAAGTAAAGGTTAGTTAAGCTTACGTTACATTACGCTTAGGTAATTATAGTTTGTTTAGTTAGATCATTTTAACATTTACAAATCGCTATTAATAATTTATGTGCTTAATTAACGTAAAAAGGGTAGAAATCTCCTATATTAAATTTAAGCGAGTGTTTGCTAGTTAGCTATAATAGTTTAGCATTAAGCTTAATATTAAGTTATTTTCCTTAGTTTTTTAGCGTGAATTGAGAAGATCTTTAACTAAGGTCTTCCGCGCGATTTCCTAACACGTATTTACCTATTAGCTAAAATAGCCTTAGCTAAATAACTAATTTAAGATATTTAACTTAAATTAATAAACTGGTGCGATAACGTAATAGGGAAGAAACTATAAAGAGAACTATACTTATAAAACGTTATTATCAGCCTGAAAGGCCGACTTCCAGACTACTGGTCCTCTAATTGGAGGGACACAAATGCAACTAACGTAGAAAAACAGATACATACCTAGTATAGAAAAAAACTTAATATGTGACGGTGCTTAGTATAGAATAAAGCTTAGTACAGAATAATAAAGGAAACATAACTGTGGATCAGGTTATCTTCCTTCGATTAAAGGGCTAGAATGTCACTAGGCTTTTAATGGGAGGTCTTTATAGTGAAAAATCGTCACATCGATTATTTATTAAAAGAAGTACGGTTTAAAGAACCGTGCGGTACAGCCCCTTTTAACAGTAATATACGTTAAAGAACGTATCGCTATATACATAAACAGTTATAGTAATATTACATATAGAGCTTAAAAAGAACAATAGGGTCGACTTAAATAAACGCTTTAAGTTACACTTCCCCTTAAGACTAGCTGTTAGTCCTACCTATATAATAGTATTAAATATAAACTAACACCTTTAAAGCGTTTAATTATAAGAATAACGTAATAATTCTATAGTAATTAACTCTCCTTACTATATACTTAGTCCTTTAATACCTTCTACCTTTTTTATAACCTACCTTATCCGTTAAAGTCTAACTAATACGTAAGAGGTAAAAACGGGTTTAAAGTTTAAGGGAAATAAGGCTTTATTTACTCCTTAGGTTTAGAAACCTTCTCTTATTACTTAAGCTGTTTAACTTAACAGTTAAACTAATAGTAAATACGTTAAAGCTTAATTAAAAGTATACTAATAACAGCTTTAATAAGTTCTTTTATAAACTTCTTTATAAGCTTAAAAGTAAGCTTAATTTCCTTCTTAATAAGTTTAAGTTTTAAAACCTTTACGTTTAACTTAATTATCTTAGCCTTTAAGTTTATAATAGATTAAGGGACTAAAGTGCCTTTAGAAATAGCTCTTAAAGTCTGCTAATCTTTATTAAGTAATAAAGCATTTAAGTTTAAAACTTTCTAATTAAAATATTTCTTTAAACTAGGGAGTTAGTACATTATAACTAACTTTATAAGGTTTCTTAAAACTTTATTAATCCTTCCTTTAGTAAAGGCTGTTTATTTAAACTTACTTAAAACTGTAAACTTAAAGGAGTTAACTCCCTTCCCTTTAGTTAAAAAAACTATATACTTTACTATATAATCGTTATAGTTATAATAAGTGATGAACCCTTTATCTTTTAGACTTAACTTTGTCTTCTTATAAAGTATAATATCTAAAGCTATTTAAAGAGTGTTTAAAATAGCTTCCACTTAACATTAAGGTATATTTAAAGTAATATTCTTCTCGTTTAACCTTTTCTCTAATTAAAAGGAAAAGTACATTAAGAATATAAAAGCATTAATCTAACGGACGTTATAATTAACTATTATTAACTCTTATAAAATTATCCTTACTACTTTTACAGCTATAAGGCTACACTTTAACCTATATACCTGTTATAATACTTATACCTACTTTATATTAACGTTATTAAGCATTATAATTAGTAATAACGATATTATAATCTAAGGGATCACTTTACTGTAAAGGCACTAAAGAGTAACTTACTTCCACTGCTTAAAGGTCTTTCCTTACTTAAGAGAATCAGTATTATAAAAGAATCTTAAGGCAGTTATCGTACATAGCTATTACTTAATACTTATTATTTTCGTTTATAAAGAGGTATTAAAATTATTAAGACATTATCTGCTCTTACTCTTTACAGTTATTGTTGAAATGCAAAAGGGGTCAAGGCATTGGAAAGCAGTGTGTGTTGAAGGTGATTAATTCTTTCTATCTTCGAGAGTGGAAGCCGTGTTATTATA
>Ga0247760_1002166_pt1 | contig 15660 bp, 13 predicted proteins | sample UWRJL171409R4_FD_179936 | JGI IMG/M metagenome (GOLD analysis project Ga0247760, IMG submission 179936) | Plant litter microbial communities from Arlington Agricultural Research Station in Wisconsin, United States - UWRJ-L171-409R-4 | ecosystem: Environmental > Terrestrial > Plant litter >... | reverse complement strand
TTGATGGCAGCGTTGCAATGCAATGCACTCATCTGCGCTCGTTATTATCACTTCTTTTTTTTTTTAAAAAAAAAAATAAGTTAGGAGGTACTCCCATGCATGTAAGTGAGTAATTATGCACGTACTGTTGCTGCGTAGTATTGTAATATTCGGTGCAGTTGACCATCAAGGTGCTTTGTCGGTAGGGTAGGTAGGTAGGTCATGATCTTCTCACCGGTTCAGTCTTTCTCTACCGTTCCGATTTGACGGGTGTATTCATTAGCTTCACCGTAAGATAGTACTAAACTTACACTACACGACGACACTAGGACTAGGTACAGCCAATGGGTCGGATACGGCTGCGTCCGCTGCTGCTGCGTCCGTCGGCTTCCGCTGGTGCTGCTGCCGGTGCTGCTGCCGGTGCTGTGCTGTTTTGGGGAGATGCATGCATGCATGCAGGCCTTACGTTTGATTGGTAGTCACTCGCCACCGCTAACTATCAGTCTTTTGGTCAAGAATATTCTTGCAGTTCTCTTCGATTCTGGCCTAGACTACCGACCTAGTCACATTGATCACATCGGTCGTCAAAGCTAGCTACCTACTCGTCAGGGCTTTTCCTCCCCCAGCTTTTGACGATCACTTTCTCTCTCTCTCGGAAACCTCCAAGGCAGTTGGTCGCCTACCTACCTAGGGTAAGGTAGGTAGGTAACCTATGTAGGTAGGTAACCTATGTAGGTAGGTAGGGAGGTAGGAAGGTAGGAAGGGTAGGTAGGTTGTGCAATGTCGTCAAATTACACTCGGCGTACTTTGTCAAAAAGGGGTCGTTAGGCTAGTTAGTAGGTAGGTTCGTAGGTTAGTAGTGAGAGATTCACGTGCTTAGTACAAGATACCTAGGACTTTTTTTTCTTTTCTCGCTCCGTTTTGAGCTGCTCTGCTGGCTCCGCTGAGCTTTGCTTGCTCTACACCTGCACCTGCGCCTGCACCTGCTCTGCTTGCTACTTGCACTTGCACCCTGCATCACTGCTCTGCACTGCACTGCACTGCACTGCACCGCTTTGCTCTGCTTTGCTCTGCTGGATGCATACTGTACTGTACCGTTCTCTACTCTACTTTACTGTGTACTGCAGAGTGTGCATCTCACCTCACCTCACCTCCAGTCACCGCACAACCATGGACACCTGCACCCCCACCCCACTGCACTACACTACATGATAGGTAGATAGGTAGGTAGGTAGGTAGTTGTGAACGGTACGGTACGGTACTATTTTGCTTCCACTTCCACTTCCACACTCCCCCTCAACCGCCCTGTTTGTGTTTGTGTGTTTGTGTGTAAATGTGAACAAACTTACCGGATGAAATCACTTTTCTTTCACTGGGCTCTGGAATTCTGGAAAAGGATAAATGTCCGGCCGGCCGGAGAATGCCCCCCCCCAATAAAAGGCGCCAAATGTCCCAATGTCCGATGCGCAATGTCATGTCCGATCAAACAAATGGTCATGCCATGCATCAGACTGTTTTTACCTTTTTTACTCTTGCTTACCGCCGACTCCCCCTCCCCTCCCTCCCTTAAAATATATATATACACCTACCCGTAGCGGTGTAAGTAAGGGTATTTATTGCACTGTAGTATAGGCTATCTGTGGTTGCTGTCTGTCTGTCTGTCTGTCAGACAGGCAGGTGGCGGAGCCGGAACTGCCCCACCGCTGTCATCACCACCACCATCAACATTAGAGATCTACGAATATCCATCGAGTGGGGCCTCCCGCGCGCGGGTTTGCTGACGAGCGGATGCTGAAGGCGGCTGCGCTGGCTGGGATTGGGCTGGGTGGTTGCGCGGCTGGCGGATGCGGATGCGGGTATGTGTATGGGTATGGGTAAAAACCGATATGGAATGATGATGATGATGATGATGATAATGAGATGAATAAATAAATGGATCGTTGCATTGTTTGTTTTTGTACCTACCTACCTAGGTACCTACGGAGTATGATGCATATCATGTCATGTCATTCCATATCATGTCAAATCATTCTTTTTCTTTTCTTCTAGATTGTTTCTTATTCCGTCTCCGATTCAGTTGCATATCCGACGACGACACACATATTGACACGTTCATAACGTTGCAGCGGGAGGGTGTTTGCATGTATGGGATAACTAAACTTTTACACTGACTGACTGGCATATCGAGGGGAGGCACAGGCACAGACATAGATATAGGCATAGGCAAGTAAGAAGCTTGGTGTCTCTTGTCCGGAGTGGTTGTGATCTAATCTGCAGCAACAGAATACATCCTATCCATCCTATCCATCCTAAAAAAAATTTACGATGCTGTGCGGCGTTTAGTTTTTTCGTGCTGCGCTTGCGCTGCGCGATGCTGTGTGCTCTGTCTGCTGTACTTGCTGCACACAGACAAACAAACTTTTGTATCTGCATCGGCACATGTTCACTGCATTGCGGCGAGGTAAAAAGAAAAAAAAAAGCTTGCCCTTGCTTGAGTGGTTGTGGGATCCGGGGGAGTGTGCGGGGTGGAATCCCGTTGACATGCCTTACAGGAAGAGGAGAGGAGAGACATGAATCCTTTCCTCAGCAATACCTCGGTAGGCACGTGTTCCCCCCTTTTTGGTCATTGTTTATTGGAATAACCACCATGTTTTTTTTGGTGTCATTTGTCTAGCATCATTAATGGCATGGCATGGCCAAGCCCAAACGCCTTATCACCTCCTATCGTTTGAACATCGATAGTGCTTTCAGCCGCATGAGAGGTTTTTTGGACCTAAACTGTACTGGACCCCGAAAAAGGGGGGATAGAGAAATCATGGGTGGGGGTTTTGTTCTCAGCACATCAGGGGTGGTTACTAACTAACGTTCCCTGGTCAGTTTACTGTGTGATGAGTACGCCACTTCAGGGCATGAAACTCAACTCACATTGGCTCGCCAGTCGCAGTACACGTGCGCGGCACTCGGGGTGTACGCGTATCGGCACACACTTTCTTTGAACGTCACCAACGGATACCTACCCGTCAAGTCTATGGCAGTCCTTTTGTTTGGGATACGACATCTTCATCCTTGTGAGGGGATCACCCATCGAGGCGAAACACAGACAAGCCATCATCCTCCGGTCGGTTAATCTTGCCTTGCAGAATTCTACTCCATCTTCTGCCGTCCAGCCTTCAACGTCTGGGTCTGGACCGTCAATGCAAAACCGCCAAAGGAGCAAACCAGGGGGGGCCCATGACGGATGGAGGAGAGAAAGAGGCGAAGTGGCTGGCAGCATTGTTCATGTCGACGAGAACAGAAGGAGAGAATGAAGGATGTGTCCATGGATCGATCAGAAGTGGTATCCTCTGTCCAGGAGACCATCTCCAGTCATTGACCGCCATATTCCCCCCTGGAGACAAAAGTTTCGGATATAACCGAGGGTGATGGCAACGACGCAAAGAAAGGCAGGATCAACGGGGCAACCGGAAGCCACGCCGGCATGGGATTGGATCGAGCAAGTCCTTCGTCGAGATCGTTTCGTCCTGGCGATGGACAGCCCGTTAGCCGTTTCGACGAATTGAAGCCATCCAAACAAGGCATACCAGCCTCCTGACCCCAACAACTCCCACGTCTCTTGTCTGGCAATCTCAATCCTCAGAGACAAGACAGGGCAGTATGCTCCCGCGATGCTACATGAATGGGCGAGGGATCGTCACGGAAGCGGTCCTTTTTGTCGGCGGCCACATAGACTCATCCGCATTCGGGTCTTTGTGGTCTGGTCTCGATCAGGGACAAGCGAGTAGCAAAAGGATCCTGTCCTGCGGGAGCCAGATTGATGGCGATCCCCAGTGGGAGGGAATGAGGGAGGCGTACATTGTCTCAGGCATATCGCCCAGTCCTCCCTCGATCAAGTCTCGAACCAACGGCATGGCATCCAGAACCACGTCGACGCGCGCAATGTCGATGCCTGGACTGGGCCGAGCAGAAATGAGGGGGAAATGACGTGTCAAGGCGGACAAGGCCGGTTTCAAGCCCATTGCAGGCTGTATACCGCACTGTCGAGCGCACAAAATGTCGAGATGCACAAGACATAAAAACCCACAGCGGTAGTGGGTTTGGGGGCCAAATCCATCACCAGATCACCACCCATGTCAACACCAGCACTTGTAAGTGGATGAGGGCTCCCCGGCCGAGAGACTAGCTCCTGCTGTAACCGCTGGTCGTATTCGGTACCGCTGTGATGTTACTGCATGCCATATGGCAACGCGGCCCATAGAGAATGAGGATGGAAAGCTCCGGGGAAACATGAAGGAACATGTCCTGTCTCCTTACCTAGACTAGCCATTCTGTCAAGCTTCTGCAGCCCGGATTTGACGTGACAACGAAGCAGGGAGCTTCACATTCCTGCGGGAATAGATGAACTGATAGGACCACGTGCGTTTGGACCATCAATTTTGCTCCAGGCAGCCCTCAAACTTTTGCCATGGTGTTTTGTTTTGTTGCTTCTGTGTGGTGTCGGAGACTTTACGCCGGATACTTTTTGGGGGAGTGAGTTAGTCTTCTTGGCCGCGGACAAGCCTTCAGGGATTTGTAGAATGAATAGGCCGGGCACCAGAAAAAAAGCCTTGCCGAATCCTTTTGCCCATGCGCCAGTGTCGCAGAACGCAAAAAAAGTACCCAGCTTTTCACACGGCTGGGCAAGATAATAGAACAGAGGGTGTGAACGTACCCGGGATGATGCTATTTCGTCGAACCCACCTATTCCCATTCTATCCCATCCTATCAAACAGTATCCGCGTATCCAATATAGCCAAAATAGGAAAAACCCCAAAAGAAACAAGAAAAAAGAGACTGCGCAGTGCTCACGGAGTTCACTCCCCTTCTCTGTCTTGTTCGTAAAGATCAAGCCCAAAAATACAATACGCCAGCCTTGCCCGCGGCCACCCGCCCCCGTAATCAGAGTAGCCAATGGGCTCGGCATGGTACTTTTAGAGTCCGGTATGCTTCCGACCGGCGCAGCGCTGTTGTTGTTTACGCAGGAATAGCCGGAACGGTTTTGGGATAGATAGATACGTTCAGTATGGAGGAGTTGCCTGCACTCTGTTCACAGTAGGTACGGTGCCCAGTGGGGACTGGCCGGTACGTCGACGACTTAGGGGCAGGGAGGGAGAGCAATGACTGTAAATATTCCCCTATTAGGCCGAGCGCATGAAGTGCACCATTCATTACCTGCGGTTCTGGTACTAGGTACCTTAGCTAGCGTGCGCGTTACCCCGAAAAGGGTGGCATTTAGGATCGTAGAATTGGTGAAGAGGCAAACACTGCAAACTAGAATAGTGGCGGCCAGTCGGTGTGGGAGAGGACAAGAAAAATGCCATCAAGGTTCGTAGATAGGTCCGCACGCACATGCCCTCCCACAATCGCGCCCGCCCATGCCCATGTTCACACTGACATGACACTTGCCCAATGCCCTCGCCTCGCCCTTTACCCTTCTTGGACCCTTTACCGAACTCCCAACCGGCGGTCAACATCTCTGCACTCGTCCAGTGTGTGTGTCAGTGCGATTTAAGCCCCCCTCCACTGGGGAGTGAGTACTGGAATGTTCCGCTCTATACAATTCAGGGGTTCTACGTAGTGTCTGCCATGTCCCGATGTTCTGGGCGTGTCGTGTGCTTTGGCGGGACCTAGTTCTACTCTGTCCGTGTACAATGCCAAGGGTATAGTTACCTTAGGTACACTAGACCAAAACTTCAAATCTGTAAGAAATGAAACGACACCATGGATTGTACCGTCGTTTTTTCCCTTTCTCTCCGCCTGGACCGCGTCGGGCCGGGCTGCGTTCTGTGCGTTACCTAGGTAGGCGCTGGATCAACTGCACTGCAGTGTAACTGCCCTGCGCATTCTTGCGCTTGCATCAATGGCGATGGGTCCTAAGAAGGCACGTTGGGGGGACTGGAGGACATGCATGTGAGGTAGGCAAGGCAGGTACCTCACAAGTACCTATCCACAGTGGGTGGCGGCAGCAACTACTATCTACACACCGCAACATCGCCACAGACATACACACACGTACAAGACGGGCATGTTTGGGTAGACGCCCTTTTCTTTTCCTCCCCTGACACCGGGACAAGCTCCCGCGGTGCTTTGCTTAATGACCCGCTCATCCTTCCTTCTTTTCTATCTGTAACCTCACATAGCTACTCCCTCTCTCCTCCTTCGATACATGCATGGATGGGATGGGATCAAGGGCCAACCAACAAACCGTCTCATCTGTCTGTCATGGCTCACTAGGTACCTAGTCTACGCACGCAGTGTGTGTGTGTACGTAAGTTGATGTACGTACGGTACTTTGGAGATCCTTCATGGAATGGAGGAGTGGAGTGGTGATATGGTTGGTAGGGAGATGGAGAGGGAGGGAGGCAGATGGGGATGGGTATCCAGGGGGTACCTTACCTTGCCTAGGCAGGACTGAGACTGGGACCAGGACTGGGAGGAGCCCAACCACCAGACCTAGCGCAACAAACAACATCATGACGGAAATGCCGAAAAAAGCCGTGCAGAAAGAAGCCTAGAAGCATAGAGCCTACATAGCCCACAGACCCTACGGAAAGCCCACAGTGTTTGAGTGTTGGCCAATGAGTCCAATGCTGTGTGTGAAAGAAAAAAAAGAAGTTGGGGTCCAAATCTCGGGACCGAACTGGCGTTGTGGAGTGTAGTGTGTCTGTAGAATAGACGGCTAGGACCCGTCTATACCCGGACCCGGACATGCATCAGGGCAGCAGGGCAGCAGGGCAGCAGGCCATGGTAAGGAATGAGGTGGCTTGACAGGGGAGGGAACAGAACAGAACGGGCAAGGCAGCAAAAGGATCGATACAACCCAAAAGGACCTTTTACTAGGTTGGACCGTGAAGACCTGCCCATCCAGATCCCTGCGTGGTTACCATCCTCTGAGTTTTGAAGTTATCACTCATCTTGGAACACGAATCATGGGCTGCGGATGGCGGAATGGCGGTGGATGATGGATCTACAGGCACTCTGTAAGATAGAAAGGTAGGATTCAAGGGAGTAGTAGTAACTGGGAGGCAGACAGGCTGTCAACAGCACCAACCCCCCCCCCCCCCCCCCCCCCACGTCCAATCCATCATCTTCTCCTTCTCATCCTCAGCCACGCACGATACCGGCGACACCGGAATCCCTATTGCGGTCGACGGGATTCGGCCAGCAATTTCCCCAGTGTCGACAAAGTCAGCGCCGAGGAGTTCTGAGGATGAGCTAGGCTCCGTGGAGTGGCTCTTTGATACACAACTCAGAAGAAGGTGGCGTTCGTGTATGCGGGTGAGTTTACCAATTAGAAAAACCGTTGGTCTAGGGGGTGTAATGACAGGGAAGCCCTTACCAAGTACCTCGGCTGCTGCTGTAAGCGTCAGAACCTTGGTTTGACGCTCCTGACGAGAGCCCCCGGCCCAGCCGGGCATGGGCTGTCACTCAACTGTTGGTGAGTCTGTAGAACTAGAGGAACGCTGGCAAGATGGGATAACAAGCACGACCATGTGAGTATCTGAAGTTGCCAAAGCAGTAGTCATTAATGGTCTTGGTGTTGATGAGCAGCAGGCGTCCGCGGGCCGCGCCAAACTGGAACAAGACGCGAGATGGCTGGGAGACACACTGTAGCAAAGTTGATGGCCGAGATCCGAATCAAGATAAGTCCAGTCAGCAGTCACCCGATCAAGTATTGGGGGCGATAGACTTGTTCAGCGCAAGTTAGACTTCATCAAAACCAATCTCAGGCGATGACAATGGACATACCTCACTGTGTACCTCACCTTAAGCACTCAACTTACAATTCCAGTCATCATTGTAGTGCTAAACACCACACCGAATTCATCTAAATAGCAATAGTGGTATGGAATTGCAAGCGCTGACGCCATGCTCAAAGATATCCTCCAAACCTCGCTGTCTAGTCTTGCCTGCTAGTTCATGTTTCAGACAAACAACCTATTTCACAAGGTACACGGCACTATGTTTTGTCCCAGCTGCCAACAGAACTCCACGCATCCCAAATAACAACGCTCGCAAATAATCCCCAGGCGATAAGGAGACAGACCTAGGGCGCCTAGAGCTTGCCGTGTCTTGCACGGAATATGGCGACTTTATCATCATAAAACAAAATCTCCCTCAATCTCAGCTTGATTCTCCCATTATCGGGGTCCACGAACCCATCGTCATCGGAATCTTCCTCTGGCTCTGCGGCCTCGTTTTCGCTCTGTGCCTCGTCAGGATCGCTAGTTGCAGTTGTTGGCGTATTGTCGTCATCATCATCTGAATCTGTCGAGTCATCCACTTCTTCCCCATCCTCATCGTCGTCCTCTTCGCTCGTCGTATCCTCTTCCTCTTCCACCTGCTGGTCGCCATTCAGCACACCGTTGGCATGGGTGCTGACTCCATTCACCTGGTTGGTTGCTCCGTCATCAGCAGCCGCGCCCGGTGGGCTAGTGCCGCTAGCGTTCGAGCCGGGTGGCGGGTCAAGGGCTTCTAAGATCTCAAAGCACTTGGTCCCGATGCCGACATAGCATAGCTGTATTTCGGGACGCAGCGTGATGATATCGGCAATTTGATGCACCAGCTCCCTCGGCTCAAAGGTGGACGTGACATAGTCGGCGATGTGTGGAATGTTGATCGCTCGAAGCTGCGGGATATTGGGAAGACGCTGAAGGAATGTATGCTGTACTTAGGTTAGCTAAAACTCCACGATTGGGGTACGAAACCTACCCAGTCCTTGTAATCGAGCGAAACCGCCAGTTCACTCAAGCTCGGCATCCGTCCACTCGTGATATACTCAACAACCTCCGTCGTCAAGGCCCACTTCCGCCAACGCATGGCGTCGGGGACAGCACTACTGTGTGCTGTCGAAGGCCGAACAGAACTGTCCAGGAGTAGCTTCTTCAGGCTAGTCCGGTGTCTCTTGAGTGCCCCCTTGAATATGGTATCAATAGGCACTGGTGGTGGGCAGGGCTGCGCTGGAGATGTCCGCCTGCGATCTTGCAAGAAAAGGACTTCCAACGTGTTGGGCGCCAGTGTCTCTTTGACGAACGTGATTAGGGCAGCAGTCGTGAGGTCCGTGTGGATAGACTTGAGGCCGAGATGGTACTGTAGGGTTGGATTAGACGATTGTGGCTTACTGCTGGCTGAGATGCCAAATCCAGATCCCAAAGGTGTAGGCTGGAACTGCTTCCTCAGCATCTTCCAGAGATTCTCATGTTGCGCGCACTCAAGCAACGTCAGGCTTGAGAGCATTGACCAATCGATGGCATGCCTGCAGACTTGCATCGAGAGGGGAACTCGCTCAAGTTCCAAGCTCTGCAACTTTAGCTTCCCCTCGAGCCGTTTTCTCCCACCTGAAGCTGATTTATTCGACTTCTCTGTTTTCACCGAAGGCGCCTGGGCCTTGGAAGCTTCACCAACCGCAATCTCGGTTTCAGCTGCCGTGGCTTGCTGGATTTCCGCAAGTTGTGGTGCATGTTCGTCGACGATTTCCAGGTCGCTGGGTTGTTGAGGCTCCACGGCTGCTGATACTGGCGTCGCCGGAGATGGTGGGACTTCTGTGGTGGTAGCATCGATGACTGGCTTTTCTTTCCCTCTAGAGAAGCCGCGCTTCCTGATGTCGTATATCTTCCCAACCAGAACACCAAGGACACCCCCAAGCCGCCTATCCCCAATGGTACTCTCTCCCGGCCATGTCGCCCGGTGGTCAATCTGCCTGAGTCCTGGCCCATCCCAAGTCTGCACAAAGTCCTTGCAAAGAGCTTTGAATGAGATGCCGACCCTCAACTCGGTCAGAGTGTCCTTGGAACGCTCGATCAGGGTTGCCATCTCGTCGACATATCCCAGCTCGTCGATATCCAACACCGTGAGACTCTTGAGCGGCGGTAACACACTAAAGGTCGGGTATTCGCAGTGATACTCAGAATACGGCATTGCTGGCCTGGGAGGAGGATGGCTCGCGCCGGGAGGCAAGAGGATACCGATGGGAGTGAGCTGGCTGCCCGAGGGAACGGCAGACCCTGCCAACCCTGGTGCTTGATTCGATGTTGAAGGCAGCACGGCCAGATTCTCCGAGTTGTCGTGCCATCTTACCCAAACGCGGCTCAGCTTGCACTCGTTATCAATCTGGTCGCCGAGAGATGCCAAAGCCATGAAGATATCAGAGAGGACCCCGGTGGGCATATCCCACACAAACGTTTCGAGATTCTTCATCTTGGCTATGGCGATTGCTACGAGGGTGCCGAGCATCTTGCCACTTTCCTTGTTGATCATGTACTCGGCAACCCAATCGTTGGGGCCATTGCCGAGCGAAAACTTCTTCGTGTACTTGGCGTACTCATTGCCGATGAACTTGGACAGCTGCGAGTGGTTAGACCGGTACACTTTACGCGTTGTAGGCGCGAAGGCACTGCCCAGACACAGTGTTGATAAGCCGTAGGTAAGGGCATCGACGCTCTTGGACTCGGACGACGCAATGTTGCCATCAGGCCAGACTATATCGAACCTCGAGTAAATAAGCGGAACCGCAAGGTTATACAGGGCCGAGCTTGTCAGTGCCAAAGCTGTTAGGTCGTTGGTATGGGTGATCTGTGTTGCTGTGGTGTTAGCCGGGACTTTACCAAGGGGTGGATACACAACGCGGAACATGCCTCCTTAACTATCAGCCGCAGGATATCGACTGGCAGCTCGAGCAAAGTGAGAGGGCGCTTCCGCTCGCCGAGAGCCTTCCATTGCAGATCTTTATTCTGAAGATATTTGGCAACAATTATGCTCGTCTTGTCTGGGTGGGACTGCGATGGGTCAGGGGTGAAGATGGGAGTGGTGTTGGCAGTATCCATCGTGGAGTTTTGCGGGTCGGTCAGCCCAGGCAAGCGAAGGCAAGCATGGTCTGATGGCACCAGAAACCCTTGAAGGGGTCGCGCCCGTATTCAGACCCCTTGGTCAAGCCAGAAAATGTCTGCCAATGCGATGATGGAGTTGTCCCAAGGGTTGAGGTACCGATTCCGGGCGGTGATGCAGTGATGCCAATGGGATTGTTGCACTTGCGGTCGGCGGTTCGGTGATTTGCAGAGGTGCCACAGATGAGCTTGAGCAGCAATAACAAGTCGCGGTTGCTCAGGACGTGTTGCCTTGGGAATCGTAAAATATAGCGCCTGGGATGTACAGCGGATGGACAATTAGACAGTGAGGACGGGAGTCAATGATCCCCGGTCGTGGGCGTTGAAGATTGTTGGGATAGCGACGGGATGGAATGGTAGAGATCTTCTTGACCGTGAAGCTCAGACCTGGAGCGCCGAGCTGGAAAAAGCGGGACACAGCAGAGTTGGTCTGCCGCTCCGCACGGGGCAACGAACTGGGGGCTCCCCAGCCGCTGCTGGGTGAAGAAAAAAATTGGTGCCTTCATCCCAACCGGGTTTAGTGTCTGTCTGTGAGCCTTCGATAAGGAACTATCAGCCTGGGTGTTTGCCGTCAGCTTTCGTCTCATGTTCAGTTTGCTGGTTTTGACTCCCGCCTTCCTGCCATTGTTTGTGACATTCAACTGTAAAAGCCAAGCTGCAGGCTTTCCCGGTCTAGTGAAAGAACCAAGACACTGCGCCGGCACTCCCGGTAGGATACCAAGATACCTGGCGGTAACCCATTCACCTGATGTGTGCTTGCTATCAGGTTGCCAATGTGCGGCTGGTTCGGAGCCCAATGACAGGGCTGTCACGGCTGCTGCCCAAAAGCCGTGACCTTGGTCACGAATGGGAAAGCACGGGAACGCCACAAATAGGTGGGCGAAATGGCAAGATTGACTTGTGAGCACCATAGTCGGATACTGCGTGCCTCGGGATTTTCTCATGACGTTACTCAGGCTCGATTATTCTTGGCTGGCAAGTGCCCGAGACGGGGTTTTCAGCCCGGTCTGTCTCAAAGTGTGAGAGCCAACCCAAATCATAGATGATGCTGAAACCGGCTTCCAGCAAGGGCGCAGGTCTACACCTCTCAAACCGGCGAGAGATGTGTCTTGAAACTTAGTTTTGATAAGTATCTTGAGAAAGATGGTGGGACAGGTTGGTCTTCCTGTCTTGCGTTAACAGTTTTTGGTGTTGGATTGCAACAGCGGGTCGGAGCGGGAGAGCTGTCATTCCCCAGCCTGCCAGCCAAGCAAGGACCCCTCCTTCCGTCTTGGACGTCAAGATTTCCCCGCTATCGCATTGATGTTGCTGTCATCCGCTTGCGTTGCCGAATTGTTGCCGTTGACATGCGAATAGCTGCCGCGCATGGGGCGTTTCTGAGTTAATATTGACCAACTGGCCTCGGTTTTAGTCCAGCTGCTTATTGTCCTGGTCGATTGTTGTGCAGGCCCACATGCCGACCACCTGCCGTGCGAATCCCGTAGTTGTCCCATTGGAGAAGAAGCCACCCCTGCGCTCGTTGGCAGGTTTACCAGTCAACCCAAACAAACCACGCTGTCCCAAGCCCCCCTCTGAGTGAGTCTACCACCCGTGTGGTCCATTAGGTGGCCTTTGTGATTCGGTAACTGTGTCTTTCCTGTCGGGCTGTCGTCACCGGATTTCTTTCAGGCTACCCATGTGGCTGCTTGTTTTTTAATGATCCTTAGTCCCCGCCTCCTTTCCTCGCCGCAGTGGTTGGTAACCTTCCTCTGACGACACATCCACTTCCAGCCTCAAAATCCTAAACAAGACGCGGCGCGGCGACCACCATTCCGAGCTCTCGAGATTGCCGATTTGTTTGCGATTATAACCCACCGATTTTTGCACGATTAGAGCATTGCGAGTACCCGTGCGACCGCGCAGCGCAAACCTATCCCGACGTGCCAGGTTTCGTCCCACGTTGCGACATTTTTAGCTGCTCATCGATAACGTCCAAAAAATCGATCGCCGCCATGGCATCATTCTTTCAAGAGCTTTGGGAATCTATCTTTACCCCGGGACCGACGCCAACGCTTCTCATCGCGACAAATGTTACCTTTGCAACTCTCCAGGTTGTCCTAGCCGGCCTGCTGTATGTAACCTACAGCATCCACTTTGCGATTCTATCGGTGCTTTGTGGTGGCCTGTGGTGGGCCATCAACTGGTTCGCGCGGGAACTCAAGGAACATCAGCTTCAAGAAGAGGAAAAGGCGCGGCGCGCACAGGCGGCGACAATCCCAGTTGCATCCGAAGACAGCGAAACAGAGGTTGAGGGGGCAGCAGAACCACGCTCGAGCATCGCGAAGAAAGAACCGCCGCCGCAAAAAGCAGCAGCTGTCAGCAAGGAAGTTGAGCCTGTTGAGGCCCAGGGGGAGCTGAAGCACAGACTAGTCGTCGAAGAAGCGTTGAGCCAGGGGACCAAGAGCAGCGTCAGCACCGAGGATGAGTGGGAGAAGGTGTCGGAGAACGAGAACGAAAAGGATAAGTAGGAGCTACTCCCAATTACTCCCAAGAGAAAACGACGTAAAGACGCTGGACTGAGCGTGCGAGCGATTGGAATATGACAATATCCAGGGTAAGGAAGACCTTTGGACCACATATAAACCCTTAGTTTAGACCTTAGCGTGTATGTCATCTCTGCCTTCAAGCCTATCTAGAAAAACTGTATAACTATCAGGCGCCGACCGTTTGAAACCCAAATTCCTTACCTTTGGCAAGCTCTCTGGCCAAGTTCCACTGTGACTGCGGGGCAGATTGACCATTATCGCTCAGCGACTCTTCTGCCAATCACGTGCGGTTGCACGAGCCCTGAATTTTCGCGGTGGGACCCGCCTTGCGCATTGAAGCTTCCAGGATCCATCAGGTCAGTTCAACGGACGACAACCACTCTTCTAGGCCGCCAGAAGACGAGAACGAGAGCCCGATTGAACAACATTACATCGTGGTAAAGCGGACTCGCGCACAGTTACAAGATGAAGCTGGTCAGGTGAGCATCTTCCTGAATCGCTCTTCGTTCACTGCACTGCTTGCCATAACGCGTGCTGAGCTTTCCCATCTTTGGCGCACAACACTGGCAGCGCGACGGCAGAGCAGCAGTAGCCACAACGGCCCCCGCGAGAAGGATTGCGAAGACTGACGAGCAAACTGTGCGCAACTCTAGGTTTTTGATGAAGCTGGCCAATGAGACGGTCACAATCGAACTCAAGAATGGAACTGTTATTCACGGAACGATTACCAGTGTCTCGCCGCAGATGAACACGGCGCTGCGCAATGTCAAGATGACACCCAGGGGCCAGGATGCGATACCACTCGATGCAATGAACATTCGCGGCAGCACTATCCGCTACTACATTCTGGTGAGTTTGTCTCCGGTGTCAGCTGTGGCCGGAAATGCTAACTCAGCGCAGCCTGATTCGCTTCCCCTAGACACATTGCTTATTGACGATGCGCCGAAACCAAAGAACAAGGCCCGTAAGGAGACGGAACGTGGAGGTGGTGGCGGCGGCGGCGGCCGAGGCGGACGAGGTGGACGTGGCAGAGGAAGGGGAGGTCGTGGCGGGCGTGGGCGGGGACGGGGTTAGTGGTGAAGGTTCCAAAGACAGATGCGCAATATCGGCTTGAAGAACGCGCTCAGCTATGAACCGTGGGGGCGATCGTAGTCCGGATTGTTGGCCACAGCGACAGACGATACCCAACCGATTAACCAGGCATTGTCTAGGTGCAAGGATGTGGATCTGCGCGGGTTATGGCAGCTGGCTTCTTTAGGCCCCGTTCGTGTTGAAGGCAGTCATTATGATGGCGTTCCGATTCCAGGGTGGAGGCAAGAAAAGAAAGGGAAGGGCCTGCTTTGGTATGGCTCCTCTTTTCCCGACACAAAATGGCAGGCAGGACGGACACGTTTCTTAGACATGGCTGCTCACCAGAGAGCAGGAGACCAGTTGGAAACTTGTGAATAAAGGCGAAGCTTATTATGCCGCTGCTGTCCCATGAACCTAAGGGGGGCCTTCCCTCCAAATCCTCACAATCTGCAGTTTCTCCCACCCAGCCTGCTTCCCGCTCCTTCCCACCGTCTCCGCCCTCCACCATGGACCGAACCTCCGTATTCGGTCTTTGACCTCATCTGGCCGATTCTGCGCACATAGTAGCAAGTACGCACATCCCAGTTCCGACAGTATTTCCGGAAGTGCATCAATCAGCCGGTCTGTCGTCTCCATGCCATCCTTCCCACCAGCATACGACAGCTCCAGCAGCCGTGAATCCTCCTCAAACCTCGTCATGACCTCGCCCGGCCCCACTGGCACAGGTAGGTCTTCTGTCGGCACATATGGCGGGTTAAACACCAGGACGTCTATCTGGCCCAATCTCAAGGGTGACACCAAATCCCCTTGCACGGCGTCGAGGAAGAAACCACTCGATACTGCGGTCCCACTCCCAGGGGACGTGGGCACATCCTTGACCGCCTTCCCCGCCGTCATAGCCGTCGCAACACACGCATATCGGTTGAGATCTACCGCTAGAGATAAAAGTCCACTCCCTCTTGACGTACCAAAGATGGTGGTTGCATGTGCGGTGAGAAAGGCGATTACGACGCCAGAGCCGGGACCGATTTCGAGAATCAGTGGAGAGTAGGGTTTTGTTTCTTCTTTCAGGGATGGACTGGCACTGGCATTGGGGAGATGGGAAGGTGAAGAAAACCGGGAGGTGAGAAATGCTGTCTCGCTGGGAGAACAGAGCGTATCGAGGA
>Ga0247760_1002165_pt1 | contig 15661 bp, 17 predicted proteins | sample UWRJL171409R4_FD_179936 | JGI IMG/M metagenome (GOLD analysis project Ga0247760, IMG submission 179936) | Plant litter microbial communities from Arlington Agricultural Research Station in Wisconsin, United States - UWRJ-L171-409R-4 | ecosystem: Environmental > Terrestrial > Plant litter >... | reverse complement strand
CGCGACGTGTCGATGGCACCAAGGAGGAGAGATCCAGATGTTCCCTGGGGGTTGAGCCAGATGCTGTAAGCTTGTGAGTTAATCTTGCCATCGGAGACGAGTCGATCGACCAGGTTCGGGCGGTATTTCGCAGACGGGCGGACAAAATTTATCTCGGGGTCGTTGCCGAGTCCCAGCATTCCGATCCACTGCTGGTTAGAAACCGTAGTGACGAGGCCCATGGCAAAGTCGTCGAGCTCGACATCGCCAATTGCAAACTTGTCGGTGACATTCACGCCGACGGCGTTGATAGTGCTTGTATACGCCACAGCAAAGTTCACAAACTTGTTGTCCACCGTCTTGGCCGTCGACGACTTGGCCGTGCTGTAGGAGCCCCATCGGCAAGCCGAAATCGAACCATCGCTAGGAGAGTAGAAAGCAGCCAACGAGCCCTCATAACCGTTGGCGCAGGGCATTCCCTCGGCCTTGGGAACCCATGTGTGTGGTGAGGAAGGCGACAGGAGTAGCGAAAGGGACTGTGGTGGTGTGCCGACCTTGACGTTGGCGACAAAAACATGCCCGGCCGCCCGGAGAGGAACATCTAGCACTCTGCCATCGGCGGATCTAGCAGTGTGACGAGAGTTGTGCGTGTTCCTCTCCTGGCGGAACGGGACTAGGACATGGGCCGAGGCGGCGGTCGCGAAAAGAATGAAAAAACAAGACAGAGCGGCGGCAGACCGCATCAAAATAAAGAGTGACATGTCGCGCTCACAGGCAGTGAGAGAGACGCAATCGCGGGTTCCTCATTGCCACTGCCACAATGCGAAGTGACGTTATGCGTCCAGTCACGGGAGATCGTCGAGGGGCAGAGAGGATGAGGAGAGGGGGAGATTTGACCCAAACAAAAAGAGAACGCCCCGAGAGAGCTTGTTCGAAGCCCGGCCCCTGAAAAAACGAAAATCCGCCAAGGCCAATTTCGGGGCGCGTCTCCCACTGAAGCTTGCGCTTTGGCCATGGCGCGATGGCAACCTGCAACCCCTGTCGTGCTCGCCCTCTTCGACCCTCTTTGAGAACAAAAATTCCCGATTTGGCGAGAAGCGACCCGGCTTCTGGAATGGAACCCTGGCAACTCCCCCAGTTCGATTCAATGCAGCCAGCCGCAAGTCATCGGGAACTCATTCCTGCAGTAAATTATTGTTTCGATCTTGAAAGGATTCTGACGCTGCGGCAACTGTTCAACCGCAGCGTGTAAACTGTCTGAGGTTTGCAGGCGCCGAGGTTTGTAATCCGGGCGGCACCGCAAATTGCAAATTGCAAAAAAAAAAAGCCAATGTTCCACCACAGAAGTCGGAGAGTGGCACTGTGGCACAAACCCTTCTGTGACATGTGGATCCGTGGAGTCGTGGGATTGCAACTCCACCAGCATTACCACGTGGTGATGAGCAGGATGAAACGCAAGGCGAGAGCCAGCAAAGTCCCGGTCGTCCCGAAACACATCGACTCCACTCGGTGCGAATCTACTTGCAAAACTCGTCCAACTGTTCCTTCAGCTCTTTGGAGACGTCTCCCAGCGCAATCTGCAGTACAGCCTTCAGATCAGCGAGAGAGATTGCGTCGTCGGAAGATGCAGGGCCACCGCGAGTCCTCGCATACAACCCCGCGACGTGATATACGTTCTTGATGCTCCGCCCATCGAGCTTGAGTTCACCGAGTGCAGCAAAGTCCTCATCAGACAAGCCAGGTCCTGTGAGCCGTGTCCAGACTTGACTTCGCCAGATAGCTTCGCGTTCCTGTTGACCAAGTGAGGAAAAGTTGATAGTGACGTGAATTCGGGAGTGGAAAGCCTTGTCAAAGCGGTCTTGGCGGTTGGTAGTGAGGATGACAATGCCGGATTGATATTCCAAGAGCCGGAGGAGAACTGATTAACGTCTTGTTAGCGTCTCTTTAAGTGTGATAGTTGTGGGTCACTGACTTGATACTAACGTGTTTCTGTCCAAGCTGTCATCGGCCATGAAGGCATCCGCTTCATCAAGAAGCAGGATGGCCTGCCACCGCGCGATTCTGTTGAATGCGTTTTGCAGGTTGCGCTCAATCTCTTTAGGAGACGAGCCAAGGTCGGAACCACTCACCCGGTAGAGCGGACGCTCAAGCTTTTCTGCGACGCACTCTATTCAAGTCTCGATGAGCACCTGTACACTGACACCTTTGTGGAGGCTTAGTCTTACCGGCTGTGAGTGTCTTGCCAGTCCCAGACGGTCCAAAGAACAGGAGGATCAGCCCCTTTCCCTTGCCACCAATAGAATACTCAAAAGAGCGAGACTGATACTAGAAGCCCGAGATGATGTTATGCACAGCCTTCATCTTACTCGAGCTCTCGAACATGTGCTTTGCCTCATCGTGTTCCCAGCGAACGTTTTTGACGCCCGCAGTATAAAAGTAGCCTGAATGGTTCGTAGCTAGAGAGTAGCCTGCTATCATAGCCGGGAAGCAGACCAGCTCATCTTGCGTCAGTTTTTCTGTGTCGATGGGAGGCGGGTCAGTGAAGGAGCCCTCAGCCGGTAGAGTCTCTGCTGAGTCGGAAGCAGCAGGATCATAGGGACCCGGGAGGAGCATGCCGGGCATAATGCGCTCCCGGGAACAGGGGGTTCTCCTTGGTGAAACCAACTGGGTCTATGACTACGCGGCCTTCAATCTGGTCCGCGAGAGAGAGTAATGTCAGCTCAACCCGAAAAAACAACCGGCCAATGAGGAACTGCTTACCGCCTGCTCCGGTGCGTCAAAGGACCCAGTACCGTCGTGCTCATGTTTCTTTCTCTGCACCCAGACCGGCCCCTCATACTGCCCCAGCCAGCCGCTCCTCCGGTTATTAGCTTGCCCCCCTGCCTCCCCCAAACTCAGTTCACAGAGCTCGATGAACCTCCTCCCTCTTTGTTCTAAGTCCGCCTTGATCTTCGCCTGTCTGTCACAGTACACCAACGGAAACGCTGGCAGACTATCAATTTTGAGAACGCCCGGGAAAATAGCAAACGGGTACCTCTTTTCTACTGGCCCGAACCGTCCATTATGAAAAGTCAGATGCCGAAGTTTTATGTGCCAGCGCCCCTCGGGCGCGTCGACCCAGTACTTCTGTAGTACTCCGCAAAAGAGCATGCGTGAGCTTCCCGCCCCCTGTGACTGCATCAGGATTAGATCGTTTGGCTTAAAGAGCGCCCAAAGGTATTCGAAGCGGATGGTGCCCTCGCGCTTGTGGTCGCGGATGGCGGCAAGGTCGGCGACCCGGGACAGGTGGTCACGTTCGAAATCGCGGAAGAGCTGGAGCTCGCGCTTCAGTTTGATGGGCGTAGTGGGGGCGAGGCGCTCCGTGTCAAGTTCGGCGAGGAAGTGGTAGAGATCGTGGTATGGGGGGGGGATGATGATGGGGTCGGCGTGCACGTTGATGGTCTGGATGCCATGGGCGATTTTCTGAAAGACGTGTTGTAAATCCCAAGATTGAATCTCGAGTTGGATCTGTGCTGTTTTGTTCGATCCGATAATGATCCGGCGGAGGAGCAACGAATGCTCACCAAACCGCCCGGGTACAAAGGCTATCCTCTTTTCGCCACTTTCTCGGCCTGCTCTCGGGAGGCAGCCTTCTGCCTGCGCTCCCCCTCCATCAAGAAAACGCACTCAGCCTATCAAGGCGGTTATCAGGCAACTAGAGTAAGGCGGGTTGCAAGGCTGGGTTTGCTGGGCGGTCAATATAACCCCCAAGCACAACCCAAGTCTAGCAAGTTTGTTGAGGAGGTGTGGCAGCAGAGCCTTGTCGACATATTTTGGTAGCTCTGCTGTCTCACTAGAAATACCTACCCTTGCACTGTTTGCCTCCGGTTCGTTCCCCAACTTCTTATCAACTCAAAAAGAAATTGAATCAATACCTCAACCATGGTCAAGCCTCAACGTCGAGCAACCCTGTTGGGCTATGAACTCCCTTTCGGTGCTACCGAAGATCCTACCCGGGAAGGCTCTGCGAAGCGGCCGGATCACTTCGCCCCCAGACGAACCAGCTAAAGACTGAACGCCGAGGCCATCATCGACAAACTCAATATCCACGCTTCGTTCCCTGTACAAGAAGTCTTCGAACTCATTGACCTGCCAAGGTTCACCGACACACTCAACTACCAAGTTTCCGAGGAGGAACATCTTGAGCTGTGGGCTTTCGAGGTGCGACGACTCGTGAATGTTGCCAACTCAACGGAACCCCTCGAGTTGGAGGGCGAGGACGAGTGGTTTGGCGAGGCAAATCTTGTGGGTTACTTGAAGCTCGACAAGCTCGCGATCCAACTCAGCTATGCCACGAGCATCTGTACCCTCGACAGCGAGCTGATTCTTCTCGAGTTCGATTCAACGATATCCAATCCGACCAACTTCCAGCGTTCCAGAAGCAGGCTAACGAGAATATTCTCCTCAGCCTTCGGCGCCAGTAACCACCACGGCTCCATCCGACTGGATCGAGAGAATGACCGCTGTTACCAAGCTCTGGTAAATTACGTGACCGGCACACTTGTCAAGGTGCTCTTGCGGGCTGTTGAAGGACAGGTGTAGGACGACAACGTGGTTATCGCCCTGGTGAAACTCGCGACCAAGCTCAAAGTCACGGGCTTCGACGTGGAGAAGTCGGCAAATGTGTCTCTCTCCGGAGCGGACTAGTGGGATCGCCGTTTCCGCAGCGAGCTGCAGAATGACTTCCCGTTACCATCGGGGGAGAAAGGGCTGAGGAATCCCAGGGACCAACAGCTTAACGCGATGAAGCGCATGTTTATCCATGGAGGGCATGAGTACTTCCAGGTCTTGGGCTCATTCCATCAGTGCATCGCTGTCTTGATTAAGCAGGCCGCCAACGATCCGCATTCAGACCTAGCCACCACAGCAATAATCGACTCATTCGAGGCATGCTCCATTGTCTATGACACGGGGTTCCAACAAGTGCGAGCGCTGCTCTGCCAACAGCGTTCAGGTGCCATTGGAGGCTCAAGCAATCTCAGCGAAGTCCATTGTGTTGGCTTTGCTTTCGAGGTTTGCCTTGCCAGGCTGGAGCAGCTAGAGAAAGAACACCCTAGAAAGCTTCTAGAACGCGATACGGCCTATGCGTCGGTGTATTGGTTGTGGACGCGGATCCTCCCACTTAAGGAGGGAGCTGAAGGAACGCAGCTGGGGGATTCGCGAAGTGGAGAGGTCCCATCTTGTCCAGATGCACCACGTCATCACGGCATTTGTGCCCTTCGTCATGATTTGCGGCGAATTTTCAAGGCAACTCCGGCCGATGCTTGGTCCATGTCCAAATCTGGCATGACAGCCAAGCCCTGCGACAACGTTCCCTTTTTGGCCTCGTTCATGCTCCGGACGAGCAACCACCGTTCGACTGCGAATTCTGATTGGACTTCTCTCAGCGCTTGTGCAATTGCGAGGAGGCGGGCACTGGCCCAGTGGCCTGCTGCGGCACTAGGTGATTCACCTACATCGCCCGCGCTCGCAAGGTCTAAAGACAACAGCGCCCTGCGCAATGAGCTGCGAGTGACGAACGCAAAAGAGACAGAGATTCTCAAGATAATGGATAGTTGGATTATCGACGAGACTTCCATCATTATTCCATACCGGCGCTACTGCTGGGGTACACTCGGGCTGTGTGCCATGCTGGTCCTGGGCGGCCTGGGGATTGGGCTCTCGGTGCAAACACGCATCGACGGCGTGGACCCGTTCAATATATCCACTTTCTGTTGGGTCTTGGCCAGTTTCTTGATCCTCGTGGCGAAATCGATCTGTGCGCAAGAGTGGCCGTGGCGCGACTTTTTTCTCGGCCGCGTCGTGTGCAAATCCGTGTCCGAGGTTGTCGCCGTGAGCTCCGTCAATGCACAGTTGCTGTTATCAATGCTGCTCCGTCTCGAGCCTGTCATGCTGCTTAACAAGCGGGGGCCCTTCGAATCCGTTTTCACGCGTCGCAATCCCGAGACAGGCTTCGCCATCGACATACCGATCGGAACCGCGGTCCTGAACGAGGGCGGTTGCTTTCTCATCCGAGTCCAAGCCAGCAGCGGCCCAGCCATTGTCGGTATGCGTGTCAATTATGGACAGGGGTACAACGGAATCAGGCCTCGCGATTCCCTCGAGGAGGGTCAAGAGATCTCCTGCAGTCGTCTCGACACGCCCTGGCGATGGGGCAAGGGCCCTGAAAAGGGCGTGCTTTACCCACTAGCAACCAACCCCCTGTCCTGGACGCGCGTTATGGGCCTGCAATGCGATAATGCGTACTTCGATTGAGTGACAGGGAGGGCTTGAAGATGTAGGAGTGTAAATGAATTCTGACGAAGCCAGACGCACAAAAAAAACTGGTGGTGCTGCGAGATTTCAGTTCTCTCCATCGTGCCTTCCGTAAGCGTGTCAGGTGTTCGTCAACTCCAGTCATAGGAAAAAGCTACTCAAACACAGAAGAAAAAGACAAGCAAACTCCCAATATAATGCCAATCAGGGCATGCACATGCAGCAAAAAGCACCGACTCGCATGCATCAGTTTTGTACTCCACCTCGGCGTCAACAATTCGACAGGCGCACCCCAATATCCCCATCAGCAGTTCGCTGTCGCTGGGATTCTTGTCGGTGATCGCAGCAACAGCCTGGGAAAAGGCATCGTCGAGCAGTTTTTCTCGCTGTATTATGGAAAGCGGTGACATTCTTGCCCTGGACACTGAAGTCGACGACCTTGTTAACTAGCAGTGGCGCTCGCTGTACGTCACCGGTTGGTCAAGTTCCCCACCTAGAATCGGCGCCAACCTCGGCCTAGGAAATAAGATAAATATAGTTCGGGATGGAGAAACCTTCCCATGTGCCAACGCCACCTAGGGCTTTGGAAAAACTCTAAATCTTAACTGTTTAAAACCCCTGAGCCGACGGCAAGATAGCAAATTCTCCTCTTCTTTCTGCGAGAGACAGATACGAGAACAACGCTTCCTCGTTTCTTTGTTTCCTTCTTTCCCTGTGGACATTCACCGTGGCAGGATGGCTCAGCAACACTGCAACACATGCATGGGCCTAGAACATGAAGGGCCGCTGGCATACGAGTACACGTACATAGGGCAAACCCCCGAAACTCTCGGCCGGGACAGAAAGACAAAACCAGGCTTTGGAATGAGTAATGTAGCAATTAGAATTAGTAATGAAGTAATTAGTATTAAATTACTACATTCCTAATTCCAAAAGCCTGAACGAAACGGGGTTGCAAAGATCGCCGCTTGGTGTCGCCGGTGTCGCCGTGCCGCGATGGCTGCTGCGACAGCGTACATGTATATGATGGCGAAGAGTCTTTTGGGATTTGAGTTTGCCCAATGATAATAACAAGAACAAGTGCATGAAGGGAGACTCTGGAGGCACTGGAGGCACTGGAGGCACTGGAGGCACTTGAATTGATGAGTGCTTGGCAGGGAGTATGAGCAAGGATAGGGATGGTAAGGATAGGTAGTGGCTTGGGAGAGAGAGAGAGGGTGTAGGGGTTAATTAATGGATGAGTGAGTTTGGATTAGAATAGTAGGTTGGTAGCTAGTTATGCTATGTTATATTTAAATCAAGATGAATGGTGCTGTTGCCTACCTTACCTTGCTTCCTATATAAGGTATCTGCTTATAGGTAAGGTACTTAGAAAGCTGGGAAGGAAAAAAGGCACATCAAATCTCATGCCCGGTTCTTCTTTCGCAACGGTGGTCTCTGGTATGTAGGTCCAACAAGACGTTCCATACTGAACTCGTACATGGGACTACATGTAGTTTACGAGCACGGGAAGAATGGGAGTGGAGGCTGGGATGGTTGAGACTTGTATGGCTAACTCTCTTCTCTTTTTCGTTCGAATGCGCTGACCTGCTGAATCTAAAAGACTGCCTGGCTAAGTAGGTCAGGTAGGTAAGGTAGGTAAGGTCATTCAAGTTTGCCCCCGCCCCTTAAAGAGCATAACTTGCGAGATGCCCTCAAAACACACATACACTATGATTCATTAATAACATGAAGTAAGTAAGAGAACGAGGTACTTAGGTAGACTTTAACGACCTGGTCCGAAACGCCTGGCGGGGACCTGACTTCAGGATTATGAAGAAGACGATGACGGGGAGGGCCTAGTGCAGCGATGGGGAGTTGGTTGCGGCGCTGGGAAAGGTGCGCAAAGTCGTTGTGGCGGCGGGAGATTGCAGACTGCAAAAGGGCAACATTAAAAAGCCAAACGGAGTGGGGGGTACCCTTTAAATATGTTGGGAAAAAAACATTTTTGTTTTTGTGCATATCATCTTCGACCCGGTCATCAACGCCACCAACGTCACCACCGGCAATTCGTCCACTTCATTCCGTCCACCTTGGGAGAGTTGTGCCCCAGGACGATGTACCGGTGGCCTTCCAAGACATTTAGCGTCAGCCAGCGCAAGAGAATGCCGGAGCGGACAGGCACTGCCTCAAGCAACTGACGAAATGCGAGGTCACAATGTCATCATGGCTTGCAAAGCCGACAAGCTCGCGGTCACCTAATTTCCCAGCGGTCAAACTGTAAAAGCCTTGTCGTTGTCGTCTCGAGTACGCTCAGTATGTACAGCACGCGCTCATCCCTAGTACCCTACAGGGGACAATGATGTAATGATGCATTGAACTCATTCCCCTACCCAAACGCCATAATCGAATGCAGTAAGTCAAGCCATTTCGGGCTTCAACCGTGCGGGCAGATCACACCTAGCCATAACTATATCAACCCCGCTTGGGCAGGTGCTCCAAAAAAAAATAATGACATCAAAAGAGCGTCCCAGAGATTCAAGGCATCGCAAGAATTTCCCCGGCTGGACCAGCTATGAACCAGTCAGTCGTGAGTGAGACAACTTTGAACTGCAGCAAGAGGGATTAGCAAAGATATAAAAGCCACCGGGAATCCGCGTTACGTGGCTTTCGCCTGACGCAGCAACTAGGCTCCGAGAGGTGCGCCGTCCCGGCGCACCCTCGACGGTGGAAGGGGAATTTCGCCATCCGAGTCGGATTCGTCGGCAGCGGCAGCCTGAGTCAGCATCTGATCAATCTCTTCGTCTCCGAGACGTGGGCGTGGCCTAGAAGGGACTGTGAGGCCTGACGAGACTGGGAGCTGCTTGGTCTTCACAGCGGCATGTGATTCGCCGTAGCTGTAGGCGCCGCTGCCGTTGACCTTTCTTCGCGGCGTCCCCCGGCTGTGTGGCGTTCCGAACGGCTCGTCAATATCCATCTCGTTAGGTGACCTCTCAAAGCCAACCCGTTTTTGTGTGTGGGACTGTGAACGAGCGTGGTGTGACGGCCTTCCGCTCGGCAGACTCTTCCGGGGTTGCGATGTCGGGAGAGCAGTACGCTGCGCCCCAGTATGGCTTGATGGCAGCGGTTGAGACGACGAGGGAAAGGAATGCTTGAGATTCGCTGGGCCCCTAGGGCTGCTCATGAATACTAAAGACTCGACGGCGTCCTTTTCTCTAGCACTTCGGCCCGGCGAGAAGAGATACGGATCTGCGAGCGGCGTCCGCTGCTGATACCCGTTTCCTAGGTAAGGGCTTGGTTGACCCGGTGTGTGCGGACCCATGGTTGGTGACGGTTGGGCACCCACGTGGAGCGTTGCTGTGATCTTGGGGGCCGAATTGCGGCGCTGGTGACCAAGATGCCGGGAGGGCTGGATGGATACAGGAGGAGCCAGTGTGTGGGGCGGCTTGACAGGAGACACGGGACTGCCGGCTGGGCGAGCGGTGTCCCATGTTGTATCACTTAGACGCGGGGGAAACTGCTGTGAGAGGCCTGTTGCGGGTGTCGTGTTGTTGCTTCCTCGGTTAGAGAGCTGGGGACTGGCGGATGACCCATTTCTGAGGTGTATGGTGGAGTTGCTTGAAGTTGGCGAGGTTGCATGAGATGCCAATGTCTCGACCTGATCGATAGTGTGCGATTGCCATCCATGGCTAACCTTCAACATGGCATACGAAAGTCGAGACTTCAGTTCCGCTGAGAGCTATCTTCATGTTAGCAACACTGTCGGGGAACCTCGACGGCTACTGGACGCGTACCTCTCCAATTTTACTACCAGTAGTTGAAGCAACGCTGACTGTACTGGTATTGCGTGAATGACCACCTGCGCGGACCGGGGACGCGCAAGACTTTTCACGCGTGTGCTTCGTGGATCCATCTGCCATCCTTTTCCTCGATGCACCGTCTTCGCAACCTTCAATACCGCCGTCAGGTATCCTTTCTTGTGCTGCTGCGACCTGCGACAGCCGAAGAAGCTGCGACTCTTGGCTTGAGTCGTGGACACTTGCAATGGGGCTCATGGCGTCCTCGCTCGACGGCGGGGTGAAGACCAAGTCGGTATCCTTAGTCGAGCTCGTGTCTTGCGAGGTACCACTCGAGGGTGGCGGCTGCAGTCGCTGTGTTGACTGAAGCGGCCGGCTGTTATGACCAGGCGCGTGCATGCCGAGGTGAAAGCTGAGAGAATTCGTCGTGGAGGATTGGTCGCGTCGGGTCGAATTGGCAGGCGGCGGGTTGACGCGCAGCGAAGTCGCGTCGGCCAGAGCAAATGACCGTGTATCGTGGTCGGTAGAGCGCTGAAATGGCTCGGCACCACGCGGCGTCCTGCTGTGGAGGCTGTCAACAGTCCGGTTAGGTGCCGAGAGCGGCATGGCCGAGTCCTCTTTGTCGTCCTCGACACGTCGCGTGGGAATTGAGAGCGAGTCCACGTTCATAAGCGTGGGTGGACAAGCAAAGGGCAGAACAAGACGGAGGAGAGCGAAATAGCAGCGCAGGCCCAGAGCGCAGAAGGTTTGGTGGTGTAGGGCCCAGTTGTAGGAAGTCAATTCGGGAAGGACAGGATTTTGCGAGATTTGGCGATTTGGCCGACGGGCGGTCTTGGTTGGTTACGCGGTTCGCGACGCCGCGGCCCAGCGAAAGTCACTTCGCAAGCCCCGCCAGCAGCAACCTAAAGAGCGAGCCAGTGGGGGGGCTGCGCTGGCAGCACAGCACGGTCCACGCGGCCAACCCCACTCCTCTTTGACAGCCAAGGCAGCCCAGCCACGTTGAGTTTCTTCACATGGATTGGGAATCCAGACGCGAAACGTTTTGCGTGATCGACTCCTTTGCTTCTTTTCAGAAGGAAAGCATTGCACGTGCAGGGCGACAACAGCGATCAGTGTCAGCTTTTGCCAGCTGTCGCAGACACACGGCTCATCTGCGACGCAAACTTGGAAGACTCGGATGACAACGGCCTGACGGGAATGGGCGGGGTCCGTGTTTTAGCGAGCTCGGTGATTAAACGCTTGGACCAATCTGTTACAACCAAGCTGGACGCGAAGTCACGTGGCACCTGGATGGTCACCATTTGACGGCTCACGACGGGCTCACCAGGTGATCAAGGTAGTTGAAACAGTTTGCGTTCGCGTTTCGAGGATGAGGCGACGGGAGGGTTGAGTACGGAATGCAAAGCAACTCACTCTCGGTCTCCCCCAACAGGTTGGGAAGGGTTGGAAGCTCAAGCGCGTCGCCAAGCTGAAGATCGCTTGAACACCACTCTCTATTTTACCCTTTCTGCGGGTATATTAATTAACGATGTCGAAGCGCACTTGCACCGCGGCATCGCGGTGTCTTGAGGTTGGTGTCTTCGAGGTGCGTCATTACCGAGACAGAACAGGGATTTGGGGTACCCCGATGCAATGATGTCATTCATCATCTTCTCAACATCATTGAGATAAGATGTTCCTTTTGACCCTTTACCGTTCACAGGCCGGATGCCGCACAAACCAGATTCCCAGCGGCGAGCTTCAGGAAACATTGACGCAATGTCGCGGGGAGAACAATACACACTCAATAAGGACACCGATCTCTATGTCTCTGACCTTGCTGAGGAAGAATTGGAGAACCCATTTCAGCAGGACCCGACAGATGAAGTCATTGCCGACCCCGACGCCGCCGCAGCTGCTGCCTTGATGAGTCGACAGGATGCGAATGATGAGATTGAGCCGAGCTCGGGGAGGATGCAACGGACGGAAACATCACAGAATGGCTCTATGCCTCCCTCCAAAAAGAGGGTTGACGAAAACAGCAGCGAAGGGCCCGCTCAGCCTCACATTGATGAAGCCGTTGATTCCGTGGATGATACGCCAGACGCCGAGAGCGACCACAACGGGAATGCCAGACGGAGGAGGGGGTCGTCATTGAAACGTTCTCGGAATACACTGATAGACGAGATCGCTGGGAACGTCGAGGAAGTTGATCCAGAAACCAGGCATCTTGCAAAACGCGCACGACGCGACAGCCACGCTATCCTGGTTCAGCCTGGGGACGACATTGAGGAAGAGGATGCCAAGATGCGCGCCAATTTGATCCAACACGGGATCCTACCCGAGGACGATATGCAGACGGATGAAACTGACGAGGGGGCGTCTTCTTCGGCCTTGACGGAAGATGCCGGCGATACGACGGAAGTCGAGCCAGTTGAACAATTGGACAACCGCCAGCAGAATATTCACAAATCCAGTGGAGACGATGATGATGACATAGAAGCAAAAAGGGGGGATGATTATGACCCCGAAAACTATATTCGTTTTGAAGATGACGAAGACGATGCGGAGGAAGACATTGCGGAGAACGGACCCGAGATGGACGAGCGTTTGATGATCGACGAGGAGCAACTCCTACCGGGATCAGGAGATGAAGCATCGGAAAGATAGATCAGCCCTTTAGTTTCAGTTGGGTAACAATGTCACCAGACTCTCGTTAATTACACTAGGTGTTTGTCTGATCGTATCAATCCTCGTGGACCCACCAAAAGCCTGAGTCCTAGGGATTACAACGTTTGGGACTCGGATTGGGAAATGGCAAATATACTCATCCAGCTAGGCGCGCAGGTATGGTGGGAATAGTCACTCGAGTTGATGGACACTCATACCTAAGGTAATTATTCTGCAGCTAGGTGCCTTGGTTGGGTACCTTGAGATATATATGGTATCCCCAGACTCCCTCCTTCCACTATAAAAGTAACGACAACCGTGCCTTGCTGCCGTCAGACCAGAGAGTAGAGAGAAGAGCTATACATACCCAGTACCATGTCATCCCACGGAATGGAATGGAACGGAATACTCGTGCTCCACATTTGATGGTCCACGTGCATTGAGTCCAGTCCGCCATGACAGAACAGCACTTTCTAGCAATCAAGTCTAGTCTAATCCTATTCTTACAATCAACGCCATTGCACACGATTCTACCATTCCAACAACGCTTTCCGCACAGAAAAAAAAGTAATCCCGCCCGATGACGATCCTCCACAATAGATGTACTAGCTTGCTGTGAGCTCAATGGGTGTTGATTCGGAGAGGTATTTGATTGACACCCAGTCTCACGGCCTAGGTGAGCCTGGGTGAATGAATCGTGGCGAAAAGAGAGAGAGTATGTGTGCGTGAATCTTGAGAAGGGGGAAGGAGGAGGGAAAGGGGAAAACCGACCAGGCGGGCTGGCTGACGTGTCGATCAAGGTGGCGTTGTTGGACGTATATAGAATCAAAAGTACACCTGAAATGCTCTGGATTGGCTGTTGGTATGGTTAAAATTCTGGGCCTACCTACTTACTTGACTGGCTTGTTGACTGGTTTGCGTGTGTGCTGTGGAGAAGAAGAATTTGGCTTTGGCTCTGGTGATGGAAGATTGGAAGTCTTGCCTTTTGATGGCAGGTAGGCCTGAGGCAGGTAGGTAAAAGACCCGTCCTGGCCTAGAAAAGGTAGGAGTGACTGCTTCAAGTTATGAGTGACTCCAGTCAGGTGCTTGAGCGACTCACGGTTCGAGTGGCTCCCTGGATGAACTGGATTTGAATGATTTGTTGGAAATCAGACCGTTGCAAATATAGCCTTTTTTTCCTCGCTCACATTCACATGTTTCTTTGACAAGTTCCGACTTGGTCAAAAATGACGCTCGTCGTTCGACAAGGCTCCGAGGCGCAGGAAGCCAGACCACGGTCGGCGGGTTCCCTCTTTCGTACTGGTGGGAGCCTTGTGGCGTCCAGTCACAGCTAATCAAACCAGGGTGGCTGCAGCAGTGCCCGCTTCAGCTGCGGGGAGTGCATAGCCATTGAAAAAAAACGAGGCAGATTGGTGGGCAAGCCAGAGCCTTCTCTGCCACGTCAGGCCCGACTTCTGCCCAAAGCTGAGCTGCACCCCCCCTCATTTCTGTACCGAGTCGCTCTTTCCCCCTCCATCCTTTCTGTGACCGCCAACGCGTCATTTTTAGCGACCCGTGTCGCCCAGATGTAATGTTTGAATGAAATCACGCCTCCTCGTTCGAGATGGACAAAATCCGAGAAAGCATCCGGGGCAAACGAAAACCCCGCCATCCCGACCCAGAACGCAGCGATGTGTTCGCTATCATGCCTCCCGAGACGCTGGGGACACTCCCTGAAGATGTGCTCCTGAAGATGCCACCCGAAAAATTCGACGCCATGACGTCTGAAAACCTGGCTCGATTGCCGCAAAGCGTCATCATCCGAAACCTCTCCCGGGCAAACCTTGAGCGTCTTCCGCAGAGCGTGCTTGCAAAGCTACCCCCTCGCACTCTCCAGGGCCTGAGCGCGACGACACTTCAATACCTTCCTCCAGACACCCTCATGAAGCTTCCGCCATCGACTTTGGCCGCCTTGCCCCCAAGTTGTCTCTCGCAATTGCCCAGCGACACGCTTCGCACACTGCCGCGAGAGACCCTTCTCATGCTTCCGCATTCCATCACAAGACCTATCTTCCAAAACGAATCGCCCGCTGGCCCTCCTGGATCACAGGCGCCACCTGGTTACTACCAACCAGACTCGACACGACGCGGACCGATGATGCAGCAAGACCAAGCCCCGCGACGGTTTCCTAGCATGGCCAGGCTCCCAAATCCCAACCAGGCAACATTTTCGGGACCACAACCATCCGTTCCTGGTATTCCCGAAACTCTGCATCAAAGACTCGCAGAGCGCGAGAGACCAGCAGACCCAAGGCGGGTCTCGGATCCCCAGCCCAGAAGGCCCCCCAGCTCAGGGCGGCTCGCCACTCTGATGCGATCGGGGACGACAAGAGACCCAGATAGCAGGCGCGGTTCCCAGGATTCCAACCGCACCCAGGAACCACCAGTTGCCCCGTCAGGTGCCATGTCTGCCGCTGCCGCTGCTGTTTCACGCGGGCAACAACCGACGTACGGCGCCGTTGTCAACATTGCCTCCCCTTCGGCGGAGCGTGCAAGCTGGAATGCAGAGCACCAGATCTTGCTTGAAAGGGCACGGCAAACAACCGACGAGATGCAAGAGATGAACAGAGCATTCCAAAACGAGCTTGCCGTGGTCAACCAGAAACTGGCCGAGGAGAAGCACCGAAAATCGGCATTGGAACAGCAAGCTGCACACATGCACAATCATCTTCAGCAAGCGAGATATCAGCTCGACGAGGAGCGCAAAACCTCGGACAGCCGTCTGAAGGAAGTAACTGAAAAAACGAGGGAAGTAGAAGCTCTCCAACAAGCCCTCGCGAGCACTCGCAGCGAGATGGCTGCCAACCACGCTGAGAACGACAAGGCCACCACTAGACTCAGAGAACAGGCGCAGGGGTCGTCCTACCTTATGGAGAAGAATAGGCTGTTAGAGTCCAAGTTCGATGACCTTATTAACAAGACTA
>Ga0247760_1002164_pt1 | contig 15661 bp, 7 predicted proteins | sample UWRJL171409R4_FD_179936 | JGI IMG/M metagenome (GOLD analysis project Ga0247760, IMG submission 179936) | Plant litter microbial communities from Arlington Agricultural Research Station in Wisconsin, United States - UWRJ-L171-409R-4 | ecosystem: Environmental > Terrestrial > Plant litter >... | reverse complement strand
CCCACCCACCCAATCCCTCCCTAACCACCCGTCCCACATTCGAAACCAGCTCCCTCGCCTGAGTTGCGATTCCATCTGCCATCCCAAAAACCACAACCACTCCACCTAGCGCATCCAGGACTTCCTTTGCTTCAGGTGCAAGGAAGGAAGTAGCCCACTCGGCCGGGGCAGAAACCAAATCAAGCCAGACGGGGATATCGGCCGTGTAGTACTGCGTTTTGAGCGGGAGGAGGTGAGTTGTGCCAGCGAGGGATTCGCTCCCTGCTTCAATTGCCGTCGCGGCTGGGGCTGGGGCTGGGGATGGGCCAGATACTGGTGAGTCGGCAGGGATGGTGGCGGGCACGGGGTGTGTGCCTGTGAGGTCTGTTTATTTTTACCCCAGGGTGGTCAGCGATATGTTTCGGCAGAGTCTGAAAGATATAGGAGCGTGAATGAGTGTGTGTATCTCACTGCAGCATGACTAGATATGAAAAGGGCGAGTTTATACCTTTAAGGACTCTACTGAGATGGCTCGTCGAGACTGCATCATCCAAGGAAACGGCGAGGATTCGCCGGGGGTTTTTCACTTCCATCTTGATCGAGACTTGGTCAGATATTGGATGTGTTTCTCCTTGTCATGCGTGGGGAAAAGTAAAGATGCGGCACCAGAACAAAGGCTGATGGGAGTTGTGAGAGTGGATGAGATGAGGTGAAGTAGGTCTGAGTGATGTAGATGGTTGATGGTGGGGTTCGCAAGTTTGGCGGGGTGATTAGATAAGACTTCAAGAAGAAGGGTTAGGGTCTAGCCGACAGCGAGCACTGGATATGATCTCATGGACAAGATGTGGCACGGTGAAAGTAGCTTTTAAGGTAAGGGAGGGTATTGGATCATCACAGCATGAGCCGAAACTCAAATACTCGGCGAGACAACCTCACCCTTTCCTCAAGCGTTCTTCAGCGACCTGACATTGCTATCGCCCATTTTGCCCTCGTTCAGAAATTCCAAACGTGATTACTAGGGAGGCCTGTCATCTATCAGAGCATCCTATTCTTGCATAGAGTCTCGAATCATCGGGACTGTGTTTTATTATGTACACACTAAAAATGCTACAAACTTACTCAGTATCCCCATTGCCTGGTCTCTACGTACGCCAGAGCCTCCAAGCAACTCGCCTACTGAGATGGACTTGACCCTGCTTCCGCAGTGTCTACTTTTGTAGTATCTGCATCCGTAGTACTTACTTCCGCCGTGTCCTCTTCGTCATCGTCGACATCCACCAACAGCTTCGACTTGTAGGCCTTCTTTGCAGACTTGAGCAACGTCTCGTATTCCCCGCTGGCCTCGCACATTCCCCTGAAGCTGCCACCATTCTTCTTCAGCAGCTCCCAAGGGTGATCGTATTCGACTACTTGACCCTTGTCCAAAACGAGGACTTTGTCATAGTCTACTACTGTCTGCAGCCGATGGGCAATAGTGATGGTGGTGCTTGTCAACTCGCGAATTGTCTCCTGAATCGCAGCATCAGTAGCATAGTCGATCGACGCTGTTGCCTCATCCATGACCAGTACCCTCGGGTTCTTGAGGAGAGCGCGTGCAAGACACAAAAGCTGGCGCTGGCCCTGTGAAAGATTGTTTCCAGATTCCGTGACTGGGGAAGATAGGTCTAGGAAAACGTTCTTATTTGTTGCCGATGCCGGTCGAGATGCTTCTCCCTCGGCCTGGGTCGTCGCAGACGCTTCCCCCTCGTCTTGAACGGCGATAGTTGGAGGCTGTGGAAGGAGTGATGGGGCAGAGTTTGGAGTCTGCTCACCGACCCCGATAAGGTGTACCCGCCGAAGAGCTGTAAAAATCTCTTCGTCCGTATATAGATTGAACGGGTCCAGGTTCGTCCGTATGGTGCCCATGAACAGTGTTGGCTCTTGGGGGACAATGGTTATCGCCTCGCGCAAGTCGCGAAGCCCGATGAGCCCCGTGTCAATGTCGTCGATCAGTATCTTTCCTTCGTCGGCCTCTAGAGCACGCAGGATGGCAAGAGCAAGCGAACTCTTGCCAGCACCGGTTCGCCCAACGATGCCGACTTTCTCCTGCGCTTGAATCTTGAATGTGAGGTTTTTCAAGACAGGCTCCAGCTCTTTGCGATAGCTCGTGGTATAGTCGACAAACTCGACCGAGCCATGAGCCGGCCAGTTCTCAGGAGGGCGGTTCTTTTCCACGATGGCGGGAGCTTCTTGCTCAACATCCAAATACTCCTTGATCCGCTCAACGGAGTTCATGTTTTGCTCGTTCATGGCATACAGACGAACGAGCCAAAGCATGTTTTCGGCAAAACCAATCGCGTAGCTAAGTGAAATACCAGCGGCGCCTGGACTGATCTTGCCGATACTGACAATGACCAACACACCAGCTGTGAAGGCCACCAGATCACCAAGAAAATCCGCGCGGAATGCAAGCCATCTATTAGCGGCCCATAAATATATGAATGGTCGCAGTTGCTTGTTAATTCTGGCCAAGTTGTCGCGGACGAAACGCCTCTCATCACCGTACGCTCGAATTGTCGTGACGCCAGAAAGCGTCTCCCCAAATTGCTGGAACAGGGGACTTCTCTCCACCGACTCCAAACGCTTCAGATCTCTTGAGGCGTGCAGGTAAAAGTTCCCGAGGAAGACGTAGGCCAACGTGATGAAGAAACCAGCGACAAGGAACAGAGGCGTCACCCACGCAATTAGGGACACGGTGACTACGATGCCGAGTGCGCAGCCCAACACGCCAATTGCGACGGGTGCTACCTCTTGATCAATTCCCTCCAGGTCTTTGCTGAATCGATTCATCATCTGTCCTAGCGGAGTGACGTCGAAGAACTTAAATCTCGCGTTGGTCACCGCCGTCAGGAGACGCTTGTGAAGCTTCCGTGAGGCAGTTAGCGATCCGAAAAAGAGCCACAAGTCCCTGATGAAAGCTGAAACTGCTCCCGCAATGCCGATAAGCGCCAGTACTGTGAGATAGTAGCTGATGTTGACCTCGGGAGGATCTTCCCGGACTGCCGCCTGAGACATCGTGCTGTTGCCCTTGCCATAGGTTGCGAGAGAGGCCAGGTACGTCGGAGAAAAGGACTGCGTCGAGTAGCTGTGCGAACTCATGCTGAACAGAACAGCGGGACTGTCTTCAGTGACATACTGATTTGACCACTCCTTGATCCAGAGACTGGAAGCAACACTGGCCACTTGCTGTGCCCCGAAAACGCCGAGGGCAATGACCCAGAACCACCATTTACCCATGGACGTCATATAAAGCTTCACGACCGACCACTGAACGGACCCAACTGCTTTCGTCTCTTCCATAGCGTCCTGCTTGACAGGCTTCTTCGCTGCCTTGTCCTTGCCTGGTTGCGAATTGCCGTCCGCTTCATTCAGCAGCGTTTTACCACTCTCCTCACCAACGCTGGAGGGAACACGGGATGGGACGCGAGACACGTGGGTAGACCCAGGCAAAGACTTTTGAACGTCTTCGCCGAGCTTTCCAGACTCAATGAGATCCTTGGGCAAACCCTGGGCTTCAATCCGGCCATTGTTCATCACGACGACGTAGTTCGAAGACGGTACACAGAGTGGGATGTTGTGTGAAACGAGGATGCAAGTTCGGTGTTGCATCAGGGGACCCATGATGCAGTTGTTGAAGATCCACTGTGCTGTGTGCGAGTCCACGGCACTCAAGCAATCGTCCATGATCAGGTGCCTCGAGTTCGAGTAAACGGCACGCGCCAACGAGATTCTTTGCTTCTGGCCTCCAGACAGAGTAATGCCTTTTTCGCCAACCAAAGTTTCGTCTCCGTTGTCAAGAACTTCGAGATCATGTTCCAAAGCGCAGGCAATTATGACATTCCTGTACCTCTCCTCCTCAAATGGGGCAGAGAACAGGATGTTCTCTTTGATGCTGGCATTCACCAGCCAGGCTTGTTGAGCAACATAGGCGCATGTCTCAGCCAGGCCCGTTTCAGGGTCTGGTCGAACATCCTCACGGCTACGCCCGCCCGGCAGAAACACACGGCCTTTCATGATAGTCATTTCGCCAAGCAGTGCCATAAGCATCGATGTCTTTCCAGACCCGGTAGGGCCTGTTATGACGTTCAACTTGCCGATCTTGAAGTCCACTGTAAGGTCGTACAGGCGGAATGCCATCGAGCCGTCATCAGCCACTGTATTCTTACTACCCCAGATGAAAGTAGCATCCCGGAAGCCGATGAGGCGGGCGCCATCCTCGTCCACATTCTCTGGGCCGAGTTGCTCGAACTTCTGGGTTTCCTCCTCTGATAAGAACTCCTCAATACGGCCGATTGATACCTTGGACTCCTGAACATGGGCAATCATGTCCCCTAGTTGGTCCAGGGGGTAGCGGAGGAGCATAAAAAGAGATATTGCCGTAAATGCAACGGAGGGGTAGAGCGGCTTCCCCTCAATAAGTGTGTAGGAAAGGAAGGAAAAGAAGGTAATGACAATGGGAACCGTGTTCCACACCCCCACGGCAAGAGCCCAGAGCATGAACCTGTTTCGTAATGCCTTGAGTTCGGCACGTCGCTTTTCGTCCACGATCTCTGCGAACCTGTGCTCCCAGGCGAAGTATTTCACGATGCGGATGTTCTGGAGGATCTCATTTGTGGTGTGGATCCGCTTGTCTGTTGCCGCCATAATCTTCTTCTGCGTCGAGTTGAAGCCTTGCGCAAAAGCGATGTTGATAGGGAGCAAGATAACCATGACGACAAATCCAGGGATGGCACTGAGTCCCATGACCTGGTACAACAGGATGATCGACACTGCGAGCTGGGTTGGGGCGACGGCAAGGAGGTAATGCAAGTAGGAAGTGATCTCCGACACCTTGAAACTGTCAACAGACATCAGGGTGATGATGGTGCCGTTATTGGCTTGCTCATCCGTGCCACCGGTCTTGACAGCACTGTTTGCAGCGTTCGCATTCGCATTCGCGTTCTCGTCTGCGTTCCCGTTCCCGTTCGCGTTCTCAGCATTGTTATTTGTTCCAAGGCCCAGGGCTCTCTTGATCTTGTCCATGATGCCAGTTGCCGGCCCGGACAATTGCTTCTTCTTCTTCTCGCCCAAGGTTGAGTCCTGCCCAGCTGCCGCCTTTCTGCGAAGCGCCTTCGCATATATCTCACCCACAAGGATCGAACGGAGGTTGATGCAAATCTTGCGGCCGATGTAGAGTGCCTGACCATCTGCCACTGACCGAAGAATATCCGACACGGGAAGCAGGATGACGTAGAGCCACAAGACGTTTCGGGGTGCCAATGACGGTTCCTCGACCAGCTCCAGAATCGCCTTGAGCAGCAGAGTCGGGGCAAATGTTAGGACTCCCCCAACAGCACCCCATGCAGCTTGTGCAACGAGCATGCCCTTAAAGTATTTGACTAAATGGAAGGCAAGCGAAGTCGTCTTTCTGAACTGACGATAATTGGACAGTACGGCGGCCGCTTTGTCCCTGGGCACGAGATTCCAGACCTTGCTGATGTCCAAGGGCTCCTTCCAGCCCTTCCAGATCAGAGGGTCCACCCATGAGAAGGTATAGTGGGAGAAGAGGGAGGCGAGTTCCTCGCGGCCGGGCTCAATGCCATCTTCCCATTCCAGCAGAACAGTTTTGTTTCCTTTGCGGGTGGAGATGGCTACCACAATAAGAAACGTGGTCAGGGCAAACTCAACGATTGCCAGGATCTCGGACAAGCTCGACGAAGGATGCACGATGGCGGAACGGAAGAGCGCCAACGAGAATAGCCATTGCAAGCTGTAGATGGCGGCGGTATGGTTCCAGATCCGTGGCACCCGCCACTGTGTGTTGCCCAGAAAGAGACGGAGGGAGGTGAGAACCAAGACGTAGACCCAGACGGTTAGTCCGACGATGGCGGCGAAGTCACTGGCGGGGCCGCGCGCAAGAGAGACAGCATTGACGGCGACCAAGCCGGCAATCGCAAGCACCTCACCAACAACCGAGACTGTTTGCCCAGCAGGGCTGTCCGCCTGGACAATGGAACCCTTGGTAGTTGTCTTTGCCAATGCGAGACGCCCGCCGTTTATCGTGAGAGGTTCGTCCTCATCGCTGTTGGCAAGGTCGTCTTGATCGGGTGGGATTGTCGTGTGATCGTGTGACGATATTGGAGCATCCTCTGTGGAAATTGGTTGAAAGCGATGCCCCCGTTTTAACCTAACAGCGCGCTGAGTGTTCTGGGCTACGAGGCGTAGCAGAGACAGCCCGATGATGGTCAATGGCAAGATGATTCGAAGGTAGCTGGCGGAGACGAGAATTGTCAGCGCTGATCCATTCCGTGTTCGGAGGCATGTGATAAGATTCGGTAGGGAGTCGAGGGGTCTTACTCGTGGAGAAAGCATTGACTGAAGTCGTCTGCTTGCCATATGGGCCAGGAACACGAGGCGAACCCCATGATTTTGTCTGACTGCGCGTCTTGGGTCGTGGCGCGCAAGAAGCAGGAGTGCGGACGGGAGTGGGGGGCGTGATGACGACAGAGACCTCTCATGGAGCTTCACTTGCTGTCTCTACCCCAACGGAGAGGGGTGAAAAAAGCTGTGAATCGCCCAATGTCCCGAAACGGAGGATGTTGGACGGAACGTGAGATGAACGAGGTCTCTCGACATGGGGTGGAGTTCAGATTTAAAACTACCACGCTCTCTCTGCCTTAGTCTCTGCAATTGCGTCTCCAGCGGCGCGCTTGGAGGGTGGGAATTTTTACCCCGGCGCAAGCGGGCCCGCCCTTCAGTGCCCCGCCATCGCAAGATGGAGCTCTCCTGCCTGGAGACAGATGAACAAGCTTCCTTCCCAACCGCATTCAGCACTTGTTAGCGCGTAACTTGGACTTGACCAGAGAAGAAGCTCTTTCGACCGGTATATCTGAGCAACCAGCTTCCCATGAGATACTCAAAGTTGTCAGTCTGTGTGCCACACTTCACCTTATTGGGTGGGACAGGCAGCTGCGGCAATTTCAGTGCCTGATACGGGAACGCGCAGCTACACACAACCTCGTCACTGAGGGAAGTCTACAACGAATATGCAGTCGCCCTCTAACAATCACACCGACTGGAACACTGCATCGCAAAATGCTGCATTGCAGAAATTGGGCCAGTTCTCTCCGTTATCGCTATGACTAGCCTGCAATTACCCCGGCTTACCTGCCTTGCACAGAGTTTTGGATTACCTACCCTCCAACCGTGACCCGCACCACGAGCGGCTGGGAGCATGAGATGGGAAAGGACTCGGCACATCTGAGGCTCAGTTGTAGCTTCAACTGGTACCCCGCTGGCGGTTACTGGCGCCAAAGACCGTTTTGTCTCACCACCCACTGCCCGAAGCTTATCTAGTGGTTGACTTGGAATGCCAGGCATGGAAGATTGATGATGTCAAGTCCGATCTGTCAGAGTGGATCCTGCGTCCTTCCCAAGTTCATCCCGCCACGGCTCTTGCCCGAGTGCTGTTGGGAACGCAGTGACCCTCCGCTCTTTTGCCCGACACAACTACGCCGTCTCACGAGAGCTACCTGCCTCGAAATGTCGGCATCCCACCGAACTCGCATTAAGGCCCGCTGGCACCCTGCATTGCAGTGATAGCGCCACCGGTATGCCGCATGTAGCGGCGGACAGGACCAAGACAGGGCCGCCAGAGGAAGCTTCCCAGCCTGCAGGTCGCAACGCTATCCGATCTGGCCCCCCTTCTCCGCAGTTGGGTCCGTCGACCTTCCTAATTCCACCACTCCCACCACGGGCACCACCATCTTTATCTCGCGCCCGAGACGCAAAAAAGCCGCCATCTCCTTCACTCAACTAGCTCTAGTTTATACTGCTTACACCTCCCTTCCGTCGGGGTTTCTCTCATGACTCATGCCCTCTGGTCTCAATGCGGACGTTTCTATGGGTTTACACAGGCGATGACAGGCCTGCCCCGTGCCGCAATATACCATCTCTTGGCCAGCAGAAAGGCGGAGAGTCAAGAACCCTGAAAGATGTAATCGAGCGAGACGGCGGCAGAGCAGAGTATTCGCTTCTTCCCCACCACTCGGTATTACCTGGCGCCCCCAGCCATCGCGGGGTAGACTTCCGTTGCAAAGTGCACTGCTTGGTTGGCGGGTCGGACGACCGAGAATAACCTCGGACATGTCGGGGATGAGAACTCTATCTCTCTCACCCAAAGATGCCCCCTTAGCCTCTTAGATCATCACGGCTCGCGAAGAAAAAACGTCATCCCAGAATCCCGATTCGTTTGACACATTACAACACCACATATTGAACTTTGCAGACAAAGGGTCTAGACAACAGGCTCCGGTAAGCAATGACTCACCTAGGTAACTAAAGAGTTGATCGGCAGTCATCATCGAGACACAGAAGGTTGGACGTGTGATGGTCAGGTACCATACCCCGACGGATTGGTGTAGCCTAATACCATTGCGCATATCGCCTAGCCGTCATGTAACCCTCATTGCGTGTAGACGTGAAAAAGGCGGTAAGTAGGTATGTGGGTAGGAAGAAAATTATGAACCATCCTGTGCCGCTCTCTAGTATCTCGCGATTTTCCGAACACTCATCGGTTACGGGGTTTTGGTTCGGTAGGTTGAAGTAGCTCCATGCAGTCTGGCGACAGCGTCACGAATCCTCCCGCTGTTCTGTGCATTGAGCCCTCATGTCTTGTAAAAATCTGGGTCAGACGAGGCAACAAGATGAGATGACAGGCAGTATGTTTCCTAACTACTGATGCCGACATCACTTTCCCTATACGGTTGCCTCGCCAGCCGAAGACGTCCATGGTCTCACTGCCTTGAACCCAGGGACTCAGATCTAGATCAAAATTTCTTTCAAGCACCTGAACGCTGTATTGAGGTTGACAAGCTGACCAACAGACCGCGCCGTAATGCAATTCCCACCCGCTTTTAGGAAGCCCTCCCTCCCTTTATGATGTTTTTGCTAAAATACATGGCGGTTGGAGCTCCCCCTATCAGAGCCAGCGCCGCCAAGAAAAATCAACACATAGAGAATTAGATCCGAGATCTCTGCACCTCGGGAACCCTACTCCAAGCGTAGTTATTTGCCGGGTGGGCCATGAGCGTTGTAATAGACGAGTAGACTGATAATGGTCTATTTAACCCATGATCATGCCCTTCATGCCAGCAAGATCGCCCTCCTTGGCAGCGATTTCGAAATAGCCATAGATGATCCTAAGTCCGCCATTAGCATGAGCAATTCAGAATGCGGTCGGGTGAGCAAACTTACGTGACAGCGAGAAGAGTTCCAGTTCCAGAGCCAAGGGCGCCCATGAGGTCGCTGGCAACCGAGAGAGCACCAATGCAAGCACCGCCAAAGGCGGCGGCAGTGGGGATGATGCGCTTAAGCTCCTTGTACATGCTCTGGTCGCGATGGCCGGCCATAACCAAGCCCTGGTCCTTGAGCTGCTTGGCAACATCACGGGGGCTCGAGCCTGAAACCTCAATCCAGGTCTTGGAGAAGACGGCGCAGGCGGTGAGCATGTAGGCAATGTAGACGGCGGTGTGAATAGGATCCAGCAAAGCGTCCTTGAAGTTAAGGGGAGGAGACATGTAGTAGACGAGACCAGAGACGGCAGAGAGTTGCGACGAGCCATCCTTAGCCTCCCAGACACCGAAGAGACGAACGAGGAGGTTCTCAGAGAAGCGCGAGTAAAGCATCTGGCTGATCAGGAAGATGTTGGAAGAAAGGGCGGACTGCAGCATAATAGGCATGTTCGAGGTGTAGAACAGGCGGACAGGATACGAGCCGCGAGCACCACGCTGGCGCGAGGACTTGACCGGGATCTCGACGCGGAAACCCTGGAGGTAAATAACGGCGGCGAAAACAACCAGAGTAGCGAGCAGATTCATGATGTTGGGGAGGTTCTGCCTGTAGAAAGCCTCTTGGAGAGCGCGCTGCTTGTTGGGCCAGGTCATCAGGAGGTGGAAGAGAGCAATGACGGCACCCTCATACTCGGGGCCACGGCCGGTATTGATCGAGGTAGGAGAGAAGGCCTTCCACATGATGGACTCGCAGATGTTGGTAGCAATGAAAAGCGAAATACCGCTACCAAGACCGTAACCCTTCTGGAGGAGCTCGTCGAGGAGAATGACGATCATACCGGCGACAACCAGCTGAAGGATGAGGAGGAAGACGATACCAGCGCCGAGCTCGCTCGGGGGGCCGTAAAGACCAGTGAAGACATAGACAGTGGCGGTACCGACAGAGAGGATGAGGGCGAAAAGCTTCTGAGCGGTCTGGTAGAGCTCGCGATCCGACTTGAGGTCGAGGTTGACGTCAATCATGTGGGTGCCCGCAAGGAGCTGGAAGACCATGCCTGACGAGATGATGGGAGTAATACCCAGCTCCATTAAGGTGCCTCTGTTACTCGCCATCATCATGCGCAGCCAGTATAGTGGATCGGACGTGTCAGACGAGACAATGCCGTAGAGCGGCATTTGGCTCATGACCAGGAAGATCAGTAGCGTCAAGCCCGTCCACATCAACTTTTGGTTGAAGGGGATCTTGGTCTCCGGCTGCTGAACCTCGGGGAGGAACGGCACGAAGGGCTTGACGAGGTCGAGAAATCGTACTGCAGGAGCGAGATGGATCAGCGCAATGTCGCGAAGCGGAGAGCGTCCAACAAAGCCATCGAGCGTGTGGGATGGCGCGAAGCGCGCGGCAGAACTTACAGGAGCTCATGTTGGGCAATTGCAGAGAAAGAAACCCTAAAGATTAAGTCATCCAGAAGAAGATTAAAGAGGTATTGAATTGAGCGACAACGACTCGGGGAGATGCGAGTGTTGTCGGCGCGGTTTGTGGAAAGGGAAGAGGTAGAACGGGTGGAGTGGCTGGCTCCAAGATATCTGGCCCCAAAAAGTTATTCTGCGATGTGTCCAAATTTCACGCTGGGCCTGCACGCACGTGATCTTGCCGTTTAACGTTAGAGCGTAGCAAGGGGCTCCGTGCACTAGGAGTTAGGGGAACCCCAAACTCATGCAAAGCGCCAAGTCTTTTCTCCAACAATATGATGCCAAGGCGGGAGGACAGTCCTGATTTTCGATTCACACGCTGTTGCAATTAAAGTTGGAGGCAACGTACCGCAACCGGGTGCACATGCGGCGCTATTGCTAAGTGGCCCATGAGGTTCTTCTCTTTTCGCCCGCTCAACTTCTCGCGACGGTCCTCGAGCATGGCCAGAATGGAACCTCTCGTCGTTATTTTTGGGTCTACAGGCACTGGCAAGTCGGACGTAAGTGGATTTAGTTAATGCCCGAGACAGCAGTTAACGGCAAAGGTTTAGCTTGCAGTCGAGCTGGCGACCCGTTTCAACGGCGAAATCATCAATGCCGACGCGATGCAGATGTATAAAGGCTTGCCTATCATCACGAACAAGCTGTCGGAGGAGGAGCAACGAGGGATTCCACACCATCTGTTGGGCAATATTGGGCTGGATGAGAGCCCGTGGAGTGTTGTGGAGTTCAAGCGCGAGGCATCCAGGATAATATCCGAGATTCGTAGCAGAGGGAAGCTTCCGATCGTTGTGGGGGGCACGACATATTACCTGGATGGCCTGCTCTTTAACGACCGACTTGTGAAGGCGGAGCCGCAGCCGGATACAGAGGTACTAACACGGGAGGAGTTAGAGACTAAGTTTCCCATCCTCAGGGAGCCCGCAGACGTAATGCTTGCGAAGCTACGTGAAGTTGACCCAATTATGGCTGACCGGTGGCATCCCAACGACGATCGCAAGATACGTAACTCCCTGGAAATTTACTACACGACAGGCAGGCGCGCATCCGATATCTACGCTGAGCAAAGAAAACGAAGGGAGTCCAAATGCACGCGACCGGATAAGGAAGCACCACAATCTCCCTGGAATGTCTTACTCTTTTGGCTCTATGCCGAACGGGAGCCCCTGAACGCGAGGCTTGATAACCGTGTTGAGAAGATGGTCCAGAACGGCCTTCTTGACGAGGTAGCGGGACTTCACGACTGGTATCAGTCGAAGCTGGCTTCTGGGGAGTCGGTGGATCGCACAAGGGGGATCGTGCAGTCTATCGGCTTCTGGCAATTTGAGCCTTACCTCCGAATGCTTCGAGAGTTCCCTGAAGCCTCCGAAGTGGCACAGCTCAAGAAAGCAGGTATTGAAGACATGAAGCCGGCCACGCGCCGGTACGCGAAGTATCAGGTCAGGTGGATCACCATGAAGACACTGGTATCTCTACAGCAGGATAAGCTTCTTGACAAACTTTACCTGCTGGATGGCACAGATGTCGAGACATGGCCCACCGAGGTCGCTGCAAAAGGTGTGACGTTGACGAAGAAGTTCCTTGCTGGCGAATCGCTTCCCCGGCCTGTCGCCCTATCTCAAATCGCCCAAGATGTTTTAACGCAGAAGGTCGAGCGCAGTAACCGCCAAGCGACCCCATGCAACAAGACTTGCAGTCTTTGCAGCAAGACATTTCTGACAGAGCAAGGCTGGGAGGGGCACATCAAGAGCAACCGGCACGCCCAGAAGGCTCGACAAGCAAAGCGATCCGCCTTGGTTAGCCACGACCCAAGAGAAAGAGCCATGGTTGCAACAAATATGGGGGATACTGAGATGTCTGCACAAGATCCTGGTGGGCCATGATGGATTGTCAATCTAGACCGCTGCGCCATGCTATCTATGTGCATGTGCAAAACACAGGACGAAGACTAGAGGCTGCCGACATCTAGTCGGCCTGAAGATCACCCCAATAAGAGGCAGAACGGAGTTCACGTGGACTGGAAGGTAACGAGGGCGTTTAGTTGGCGTACACAAATTGTGGACCGAAGGAGTTGGCGGCCAACACTGACATTTCCTCTCTTAAACCGGTCAATAGGGAGCGACGAAACAACATGCAAGAAAAGACTATGAGTGGCCGGGACGGGATCAAATTTCCGTGTATCGGATACTTACGTGGGCTCGGCGGGGCGCCAGCTTTGTCAGTCATCGGTACGTCTTCCAGCCGTAGGGTGCTCCTGTCGGATACATTCCCGGCCCCCCAACATTGCACTCCCTTGCTTGCTGTGGTGGGTTCCCAGTGGACCACAGGGGACCCTGAGAACGGAGAAAACCCACCACAGGTGAAGGATAACACACGATAACCCGCCGCAAGACCTTTGACATCATTGCTACTTCGTACCGAGGGAAGTATTGGCTCGACAATAACTCACCATGTGCAGGCCGGAAACATGTCTGTAAGCGGTGAATATCCAGAACATGTCGTGTTCCAAGTTTGGCTCTCGAACAAAAGTTCCGCTGCGGAATGCCGTACCACCGTCCAATGATCAGAGGGCAGCCTTTCAAGACAACAGCTCCAATTTCTAGGTGTCACGTTGGACTCTTCATTGGGAGTAGAGTACGTCGTAGGTGAGGCCACGTTGGACAAACCTGGCCTCGACGACTCCGAGGAACTAGAAAGTTTCACCGGACCGGCCGGTTTACGCAGGAACCCCCCAAGAAAATACAAATTGGATCTTATCCAACTTCACGGACTTGTCTCCGCGAAGGAAATACGTCCTATTCTCATTAGGTATGCTGGATCGAAGGACTCAAATGCGGGTTATCAAGGTCCCCACTTGCGGCACCAGCGTGGGTTCGGTGACGAATACGCGGAAACCAGATGAACAAGGTAACCACGATTCCAGCCTCGCACGCTAAAAGCAGCTGGTTGCTTGCATCGCGTTTTTCAGCCGAATCTAATGCACGCTACAAGGACATAAAAGCTTGGGCTCGGTTTCGGTTTGGATCCGACACAACACGCTGTCCCAAGGACCAGCAGTAGTGTAGACAAACGGCCAAAGCCCAAACCGATTGGGCTCGGCAGCCCGCTTCTGGCTCATTGTTCAGACACCTAGGCAACCAAACGTCGGCGTTTCGGTTCCACCGCCGGCGTCGGAATTTCAGGCCTCGGGCACTTTCCAAGCGTTTGGTGTGCCGGTACCTATTTGCCCTCTGCTGAGCCTGGACCAAGCCACTCCCAGATTCTGGTTGGATGCGCAGAATCGCTGACTGCATCCATCTTCCGCCGAGAAGACGCCCAAATGTCTGGCAGCAGCGCCGTGCTGTGTACCGTGGTTGGCTCGCAGTGCGGAACAGGCACTTACTTGGTCTTGGGCCTCTCCCACCTCCATGACTTGGGCGAGCGGGGCGCGAAAAAACCCTGCTGCACTGAGAAGGGAGTCCGCGCGGGAACCCTTTTAATCTTGGGACCCTGCCCTGCTCGCGCCCTTCCGTTCCAACCCCCACAGGCAGACCAAACTTCGTCATCTTTGTCATCTTCGCAGTCTTGTTCGTGCTGAGGGTTGAGGGGCAAGTGACCGGTCTCACTTTCCACTTCCTCAACCCCGCAATCGATTATCTCGTTGTGCTGCTGCTGACCCACGTCTCTCAATCGCTTCTCTGCCTCCCGGATTTGTGCTGCCCCGCGATGGAGCCATCACCAGCCCCAAGTACCCTCCAGGGTGCTCCTGCCATCATGCCGGCCAGCAAACCCCCGCGCATTCTCGCCTGTGTATTGTGTCAGCACCGCAAGATCAAGTGCGACAGACACTTCCCTTGCGCCAACTGTACCAAAGTAAGCGCATCGATACTCACCATGCTCTGGCTGCTTAGCTGTGTGGGTGAAAACTCACTGACCATGCCAAGGCAAATGTCAAGTGTACTCCAAGCACCCCGGCGCCGGCGCGCAAGCGACGCCGACCAAACCAGGACCTCCAGGAGCGTTTAGCCAGGTGTGAAGAGCTTCTCAAGGAGTATGCAACGGAGAAGCCGCCTGGGGATCCTGTGACTCCCAGCGCAGCGCAGGTTCCTGTGTATGAGGGCCCGCCGCCTCAGTGGCAGCCAGCTGGCAAGCTTGTCCAGGAAGACGGCGGAGTTCGTTTTATGGACAATTTCCTGCTAGGTACCATCTACGAGGAGGTATGTTGACGTGCTAACGCGTGTAATAGCTTGCCGCGCCATAACTGACTCGTTGCAGCTGAAAGCCATGAGGGAGATCATCGACAACGACGACACGACCGATGAAACCTCCCAGGAGAGCATGACCCCCGACGAGAACTCAGAGCTCATATTGGGCGCAGATTCTCCGGAGCAAAACATTGACGACCTCTGGCCCGAAGCCAGCCATGTCTTCCGGCTCTGGCAGGTATACTTGGAACGCGTCAACCCCCTAACCAAGATTATTCATGTGCCGACCTTGCAACCCTACCTAGCCGAAGCCATCGGCCGCTCGCAAAATGTCCCCAAGAGCGTCGAGGCGCTTCTTTTCTCCATTTTCCTCATGGCCACGATATCCCTAAGGCCCGAAGAGTGTCAGGCCTTACTTGGACAGTCGCGAGAGGAGGCAATCCAGAAGTATTCGAAAGGCGTCAGGCTCACGTTACTGCGCATGAACTTTCTCAAGTCTCACGACTTGACGACCCTTCAAGCTCTGGTTATCTACCTGGTAGGTCGCCTAGTTTTGACTGCCCCGAGACTGGCGCTAACACGTGATGTCAGATCTCGCTCCAAGGTCGATACAACCGGCATGCGGCCTGGATCCTGAACGGTATTGTTATCCGGATGGCTCAGAAAATGGGCCTTCACCGCGATGGCGAAACCTTGGGTCTCGGGCCCTTTGATACGGAA
>Ga0247760_1002163_pt1 | contig 15663 bp, 22 predicted proteins | sample UWRJL171409R4_FD_179936 | JGI IMG/M metagenome (GOLD analysis project Ga0247760, IMG submission 179936) | Plant litter microbial communities from Arlington Agricultural Research Station in Wisconsin, United States - UWRJ-L171-409R-4 | ecosystem: Environmental > Terrestrial > Plant litter >... | reverse complement strand
TTTCGGAATGTCGATAAGTCAAATATCCTCCACTTTTGTATAACTCCCTCGTAGTGTTGACTTTTAAGCTTTTTGCTTGGCTGCTCTCCATGTCGCAGACCAAGCCAGCCAATGTCACTTGGCATTGCAGCCACCAACGTTATTGCTGTAGCCTAACGCATGCGTAAGCCGCGGAATGCCGAGCTTGTGACAAGGCTTGGGGGATTCATCAAGACACAGGCCGGCAGCGCCAGATGAAAATGAATTTCATCTCAGGAGCAGAAGGGAGAGAAAATCAATATAGAGGAGGTAGACAAAGCGCACAAAAACCATGACCGAGCCCCGGTCTGATATCTCTATTTTCCCACGCCGAACAAGCCGAAATACAGCTACCTTACCCCATATAACCGATACCGCGCCTGGGCGTTCCTACCGCAGACAACTCTTTGTGACCCTCCAGATTGCCAGTCCTCTTCTCCCGACGACTCGAGACAGTGTATTCCATACGCCGTCCTGGGCGAAGTCCAAATCGTCCAGGTTGAGATGGCGTCGATACCGCCACACTTCGCGAAATCGGAGGCCTTCCAATCCTTTATTCTGGAGATAAGGGTCGAGCCACGTCGCTGACAGCGGCGCGACCAGATATGTCCCGTTTTTCTCTTTTAGGTACTCATTGCTACGACGGTCGGCCGGCGTGTCGCAAGTTGCGAGCTTGGTCAGCTCTTCGAAGAGCCGCTCGCCCGGCATGCCCATGACATCCTGGGTGCGCAGCACCTCATTCTTGCCGTTAAGCAGCCATATTGGCGGCATATACGTCTTCCACCAGATGGCCTGCGTGGCGTCGGGCAGCTTGCTCATGAATACCTGGGCGGGGATTATCCCACCCTGGTGGTAGATGCCCATCAGCGTACCAAGGGCTAGATTAAAGACGATCCAGGCGGCAATCCAGATCTTGAGGAGAGACTCGCGTTTTGGTAGTCTAACCGACGAAAGAATCAACGGGATCGTGGGGAGGAGAAAGCGTGCTTCCTGATGCTGAAAGATGGAGAGGACAAATATGCCTGAGATCGCCGAGTACAGCCGGAGGGAGATGGACGGCTGCATCAGTAGAAGTAGTGCTGCAGGCCCCAGCAGCTGGGGTAGGTTAGCCAACAGATGTTGGTACCACGGATGTAGACCGTGTTGGGCCAGATTAGACGGCGACATGTTGTACATGAGATTATTCAGGGGCGTAAATACGGGTTGGGTCAAGAGATCTGACCATGAAATCGAGTGAGGGCTGTAAAAAGCTGTATCAAGGGCGATCGCGAGTGCGGTCGTCAGGAGTCCAGCCAGAACTAGGAACGAAAATGACCAAAGACTGCGCTGTTAGTACTCGTATCATATGGACCTGTTTGGACCAAAGCTTACTTTTTTGCGTAGTAAGGCAACAAACGGAAGCCGGGTATCAAGAGGAAGGCTGGGAAAGTGATTCTGTTGAAGACCCCAAAGACGGCGACGAAACCAAGAACCGTCGAGGCGAGAAACGAGCTGCGTTGCTGCGTTGTACTGTTAGTCGTGATCAGGCACTATGGACTTATGGTGGCGTACCGGACTTTCAACGATGCGCTCAATAAGTACCAGACACCACGCTACCACCAAAGTTTCCACTGAATTCGAAAATGTATGTGTCTGGTAGGTCCAAGTGACATATGACGAGGCCACGAGCAGGACGGCAACGCGCCTGTGCCGCGTCGACTGCACCAACTCATGAATCGCCCAGTCCTCCAGCACGAAGCTGATGATGAACATGAGAACTCGCAAGGTCCAGAAGACGGCGATGGGCGGGATCTCGCCGTCGTTTCCGTTCCCTATCCATAGCCACCGCAGCAACATCATCGGGAGCCCGTAGACAGGCCATAGCGGGAAAACGCTCCGGATCGGGTGATCGGTCGTGAACTCCCATGTATGTCGAACGGGGTAACTGAAGATCTGGCCTAGACAACCAGCACGAGGTAAGCATCACGGTCGCTACAGCCATACCAAAGACCAAGACCGAAACGGCAGCAATGTGGAGTTTAAGCGCGACGCCTCCTGCAAGGCGCACGACATCGGGACCGGGGGCGAGAGCCGAAGCGGCCGACCGCACATCGCGCATCCAGCGTGTCGGGAGCACGGCGAGATGCACTGCCATTAAAAAAAAAAAAAAGGAGCAACGTACCGGCGATGACCTCGGGGCCTTGAAAGTTCTCGTCGGGATGCAGATAGCTTGGCGACAGGGCGAACCATAGTCGGACCAGGACCAGAAAGAGATATGTTCTCCGCCACATGTTAAATCACGCGTTGCGGCCGCGACACTGGTTCGCAAAACTGAAGCATCCGAAGAAAGCGCGAGGAGCTAGAACGCGTCGAAGAAAGCATCACTGAGGCAGGCGTCGGAGGGGAAAAAAATCCAGCAACACCTGCAGATGATGTGGCATGACCCAGAGAATTAGAAACCAAAAAAGGAAATAAAGTAGAACAAGTCAGCTCATCCGGATCAGAGAGGGAGGGAGATGAGTACACCGTGCCGGAAGGCCTGGACCGAGAGACCACATGGCCGGCGACAAATGTTATCGCGCCAAACGACCAGGTGTTTGCAACGATAAGACAGGGGTGCGTGGGTCGCCAAAATTCCGTGCGCTGTCGGCTCGCAGTGCCGTCTTTCTCATGGTCTGGAAGCGGCTGCGCAAAGACTGGGCTCAGCCCAAACCCCAAAATGGCTGTCCGTTTTTGTCGTGGACCATTTTGAAACATGCCCGCAATGATGTAGAACCAGGGCTGCGGCCATACCCGATCGTGAGCCCAAACTGGCGATGTCGTAGCGCCTTGAACAGGCAGGAAGTGTTCTGGAATTCAGCCCAGACCGGCTAGGAAGGCGGGTCAAGGAACATCCACCGCTTCCGGCTCCGGGTCTAGTTGCCCAACGGGTGGGTCCGTCCAACGAAGCAGTTAGTGATGAGTTATCGATAAGTGCAGTGAAATCGTCTCTTGGGAATGATTCTAGCTGCCCTTCACATCCATTCCAGCAGGACTACCCCTTGCGGCTGGTGGTCCCGCGAGTGGGAGAAATCACAAATCAAGTTGCATGACAAGCATAGGCGACCCAACAGGAACAGGAAACTATAGTGAACAATTCAGGAAGTCACGAGTTCTACAGATAATCTCTTGTGTTCTCTAACAACTCTGTTTCTGTGCTTCCTGGCCTGCGCCAGCTGTCTGGTCAAGGTGTCTATTTGCGCCTCTCTGGACACCCAGAGGCAGCCACCGGAGAGTCAGCGTCATAACCCCGCCCGGTGTGGTCCGTGTGAGACCCACATTCTCGAAGGCAACCGTCCTCACCTGCAGCCCTGAGTTTGTCCTCGCAAGCCTCCCATCCAACCTGATAGTGAAGGTACGGTTCATCGCATGTTTACACACTATTGAAGCCGCGAAGCAAATCAAAGCCCCTTTCTCCCTGACCAAACTTTCTCTTAGCCAACAGCAAGTCCAAGCCGTCTTTGACAAGTATTTATTGTGAGACCACCCGCCCCAAACTTCTCCCCGCACCCATCCCACTCCAACCCTCTACACTCGGCTTCCAAAGAATCCAATCAGCACACCATCTCTCGAACCATCAGAGCTCCGGTTCTCTAAAATAAGAGAAGCGGCTAGACATAATGGCCGACCCCGTCAAAGTCCAGAAGATCACTCTTGCCAGCAATGATGGCACCACTGTTGTGGTCGGTAAGTCACCGCTAGCTACCCACCACCTCGCACCGCATCACCCACCGCTGACCAAATTCTAGACCGCGCCGTCGCAGAGAAGTCCATGCTCATCAAGAACCTGATCGACGACCTTGGTGAGGAGGCGGTCGCCAACACAGCAGTCCCGCTCCACAACGTCAACGACCCCGTCCTGCGCAAGGTTGTGGAGTGGTGCGAGAAACACCGCGGAGACACCTTGCAGTCTGGCGAAGAAGAAACGGACAACCGCAAGAAGACGACTGAGATCGATGAATGGGACCAGAAGTTCATGCAGCTCGATCAGGAAATGCTGTTCGAGATTATTCTTGTAAGTTTGCTGTTTCTGCTGATGTAGAATGTTTCTTAAAACTACACAGGCTGCCAACTACCTTGACATCAAGGCTCTCCTCGACGTTGGCTGCAAGACTGTCGCCAATATGATCAAGGGCAAGTCACCCGAAGAGATTCGCAAGACCTTCAATATCACAAATGATTTCACTCCTGAGGAGGAGGAGCAGATTCGTCGGGAGAACGAGTGGGCCGAGGATCGCTGAATGACTTCACGTTCATTACTTCTCACCGCGGCGAACATGGGAGGACCAATGTGATCTTTCTCGTCAAGTTGAATGGGTCGTTCCCAGCGGTTTTGGCATTACCAATTGGGCGTATGGTGGCTGTGCGTTTTTGAATCTGGGCTCCTTTTATGGTGATTCCAGAATTATTAAGGTATGGGTAAATCCGCGGTGTAAACAGGGCCGAGATATCCATCAATCAAGCGGGATAGTTCCCTTTGGGGTTTTGGGCCTTCTCATGGGGGCAACGGGTTATGGACAAACTCGTAGCGGCTGCAATAGAGTTCCTAAACCCTCGATGGCATCAGGTTCCTTCGATAAACATATGTGGGTGAATGTAAAAATGACCGTGCGCTGGCCGCTCTAACCGGATACTATATACTGCGAGCGTTCAGTTCAATAATCTCATACCCCCTCTGAGTTCACAGCTCTCAGGCGTTCATTTCTTGCATTGTAAGGGAAATCCCACGCATACGGACGGGGAAGCGAGAAAGTCGTGTATGCTGTCGTAGAAGGCATAACAAGGATGCAAGCTGTACTTTGTCTCGTGCCAAAAAAAAGGGCCATATACTTTGCATCAAATGGTTCTCATTTCATTTTCCCCGACCCTAAAATGCTAATCGCATACTCCGGAAGATACCACTATTGCCCCAGGTTGACCCAGCGAAATCAGAACCACGTTGCGTAACAAATGGCATGGTATCTAGCTACCGCCATTTCCCCCCGTATCTCTCCTCTCGTGCATCTTCTCCCAATCACCACATTTGTTCACTCTCATTCGGGAAAGGGGGCAAGTCGGGGATAAAACGCTCTGCTTCCCTGGCTGGGATATTGTCGACTGGTAGCGGACGAGGAACTCGTGTGAAAAACCAATGCTGGGCAGAGAAAGAGAGCCAGGCGCCGAGGGACGTGGCTGGAGAGATGTTCCTGAGCGTGAGAGAAGAAAGACGAGACGTTTAGATACCGAGGCGGGTCTTGCGCCAGTGTCTGCGCTTGGCGTTGTACCTGTTGTTCCAGTGTCAGTCCCAATCTGCTCCATCTTGGTGTTGTCAATCAAGAGAGTGATGGTTTGGCGGGGAACACCGTTCGTCGCCCTCGTCCCATCGCTCGACCGCAGAAGTATCATACCTAATGGTGTTACCGGTGCGGAGACGAATCCATTGGGGAATAGGCCTGTTCTGCTTCTGCGCTTTGGCGAGCTTCTGCTTCGTGCGGAAAGTCTTGTGGCTCTGTTTCGTAGAAAGGGCAAATTGTCAGCTCATATCTTTCATGATTCCGAGTTCGCGACCCCTCGGGAGTCCATCGCCTGACTGCATCTCCGCAGAGACAGCCTAGGATCCAGAGAAAACAGTAGGATGAAACCGCGGAAATTAAAACGAGCGATTGGAGATGCGTCGTTACCTACCGGCATTTTGATGGTGTTATTGCGGTGATCCAAATCGGGTCGATTGCTGCGGATTCGATGGGGGATTGTTGGAATAATTTGGTGTGGGCTTGGAAAATCCAGGGCTCGTGTCTGGTGTGTGTGGCTGAGTCACGTGCGGCAGGCGTGGGTGGGCAAGTGCACCTGTGGCGCTTCATACTGGACTGCGGGCCTTCTCCCAAACTTTAATGGCAAGACTTCATCGCTCTCTGGCAATGACACCGTATCTCAAATGAACACGTCTCCAGTCACTAGGCCTTACGGAGCCAGGGACAGCTACGGGCATACTGTTCGTTATCCAAGGCATCTCCAAGTTGACAAGCAACACCTCAACAGTGTACTGAGGCAGCTGCTGGTGCCCTAGGGCCTGCGTCGTACTTGAACCGCGCTGTCAGCAGCACGCTCTAATACCAGCTGCCATCGGAAACTAAGCAGTGTAGTCACTAGTATACTCGGCCAGTTGAAGAGCACATATTGCCTTCAGGGAATAAGGCGTTGGAGAAGACCATTTCAATTCTCCTCTGCTGACAATCAGAAGCGGGAAGAATCCTCGACAGAGCAAAGGTCAACGGTCTCTTCGAATACTGAAAAGATATCCAGAACATCAAGGAAGCTCGATGCTTTTGTGATCAAGATTCATCTGCGGAGAAATACGATTTAAGTACTTGCATCTCCATAAGACTAGCTCGATTTACAGGTTGTAAGTTGTTTGGTGCAACTCCTGTCCAAGTCGTCTCCTCGCACGTAGGCTTATAAAAGGGTGGAAGACAAAGGCGGGGCCTAATTTTGGGTGGCCAAGCATGTCATGTGGCCAAGATCCTGGAATTTGTTACGCGATGAGCAAGCCGTTTTTTTACCAGCTGCTTCTTCATTGCGGCGCAACAGCTTGTGTCAAGCCTCCACTCACCTCCCCACCTCAAACCGCGACGCGACGAGCCTGCAAGCATACACACAAAATGGGCCAGAGCGTATCCTGGTTCTCAAGCCTCTTGTGGGCGAAAAAGGAGATCCGGATTTTGATTCTGGGACTGGTACACCGAGCCCGCCGAGCCCCACATACTCTTGTTTTGCGCTGCTGACCATGGCCCTCTACTTGACAGGATAATGCCGGAAAGACGACACTTCTCTACAGACTCAAGGTACGTTGAAAGAAAGTCATTGGCAGCCGCCCCAGTTCCTTTCCTTACACTCGACTTCGCGTGCAGATTGGCGAGGTGGTGACGACGATACCAACCATCGGCTTCAACGTCGAGTCGGTAACATACAAAAACCTAAACTTCAACGTGTGGGATCTCGGTGGCCAGACAAGCATCAGACCTTACTGGCGGTGCTACTACGCAAACACAGCAGCGGTCATCTTCGTCGTCGACTCGACCGATATCGAACGGCTGCAGACGGCGGCAGACGAACTGGCGGCGATGTTGAACGAGGATGAGCTGAAGGACGCTGCCCTACTAGTGTTCGCGAACAAGCAGGACCAACCAGGAGCAAAGGGTGCCGGAGATATTTCACAGGCCCTGAGGCTGGGCGAGCTGCGGGACAGGAACTGGAGCATCATGGCTTGCAGCGCAGTAGAGGGGTCCGGCATCACAGAGGGAATGGACTGGCTAGTGGTACAGCCCGGAGATTTCCCCGTTCCTCTTGCTTCTAGACGCTAACAGGACACGCAGCAAACCGTCTCACAAGACTAGAGACATGATCCGCATCCCGGCCGAGGTTGTCTGTACAACATGAGTATCGCCTTCCCATCATGCCTATCATGGTTCTTGGGTATTGAGGCGTTCTGGGTGGAAATGGGGTGATGGCTCATCGGCCCCATCAATGAATATCATGCCAAGGCGTCGGCTGCATCAGAGTGGGTGGGGATCAGCGTTCAATCCGCATACTTGCTTTAAACCCTTTTAATAAACGCCCCGGAGATACGGGGTTTCCTTTCAACACCATGAGACGCACGTTCAACGGAGAGCCCGTCTCACAAGCTAGGGAAAACGGCCTACATTGCCTTTGGGACAACAGGGGTTTTAGACTCAGCTATGGTATTTTTCTCACGCCTGCTTACGTTGAGGTGGACTTGTTAGGTTTTGCATGCGCTGTCGTTGTAGCCATTTTGCAGGACTACCAGGCTACAAATAGCCTTCCGGTCCACCGCATGTCTCACGAATGGCCGAGCTACTAGCCAGTTAGCAAACACGACGCCAGCTAAAAGAAGATAGAGAACCCAGCAACAAACTCAGGGCAGAGCATAGGCTGTGTTCCCGAAAGCGGCATCCGATGTACATCATCCTGGGTCAAGACTTGCACCAAAAGTCAAGAACATTCTAACAACCCCCTCGTAGGGAACCCACAGACAGTATCCCACTGCACCTCATCCTATTAGATGGGCGGTCCTCAGATCAAGATTACGGGTCATAACCGTCGTGACGAAGCCGCCAGAGCATGTCATTATGAGAAACAAGTACCAGAGAAACGCTTCCGATGATGTAATCACGAGATTCATATGCCTAAGGAGGGCTCCGCAGCATGTATACTAGATATGATCGAATCAACCGACCCCTACCCATGATAAACTTGCACATAGAAGTGGATTTACCCAGGAGTAATATACCAGGCATTGTCATGTTCCCACGACGAGATCCTAGCTTTCGGCCGGTGACATAACGGGTACTTCCCGCTTGGAGGGACCTGTATTTGCTATAGAAAGGGGTCCTGTACTAATTTGCCGTTGGGGAAGGGGCTGTCTCGTGCCCTGCCAAGAGGGGAGTCGGATGTCGGGGGGTAGATAGACGCGTCTGGGGAGTTAATTGAGGGGGGGGGGCGTATATCCTATTACTTGCAGGACCCAGATCTGGATTGAACTGCGGGATGATATCTTCGTGATTACATGGCCACTTGGGCCTGGTCTCATGGTGCAGGGAGCCACACCTTACTGAACATTCGTTTCGTATGGAAAGCCATCCTTCAGCTAGTGTGCGTGTGGGTCGTCAGTTCCAGACGTGGAGTTACAATGCCCATCCCGCAATTCCTCCCAGCATGACAATCAACAATTGTTATCAACTACCGTGCGGAATACAGAGGCCTTAATCTCACACATGTTTGTTTCAAGCAACAAGCCGCATCGTCAAAAATAAATCGAGCAGTAGGGTGGGATTCCCACGCCAAGACGGGAGGGCGATGTCAGTCACACCCATAGGTTGGTTTGTGTGGGGAGGCAAACCTGGACGTTGTACCTTCCGGGCGTGCCGGGGTGATGGGTCGGGACGATGGCGGCCGGTAGTTATTCGGTGACAAGGGCAGAGCTCTCTATCTAGGTACACCACATAGTTTGCAATCTGACACGTATCTCCGAACAATCCCGGCGTTCTTCGAGCGCACAGTTGTATTCAGAGTCTTGCCCGTACAGTGTATCTTTGATCGAAAAATCAATACGTAGCCAGGAGGTAAGGTAGCTCCGGTATTCCCTCGAGCCACATCTCCGATACCTGCCCATAATGGTGATGGATGTAGATGACATGCAAAGCGAGAGACGGCAAAAGCTACTAGGTTTCTGCCCGAAGCCGACACCAACGTTCTCACTTGGGAACCGGGCACTGCCCACTTCATGATTCGTCTCGCCGGTGGCTTGGTATCGTCCGATTTTGACGGAGGACGACTGTAGGGCCAGGGTGTGTCAGTTACCTCATGGTTTGGCAAAGGATGAAGCGAGAGGTCGCAATGATGGTCCTCCAAGACCACGACTAAAACCGAAAAACGACAAAAAGAAACGTTGCCAGGCCCTTTTGGCCCTGCAAACGGGAGCATAGGATATCAAGAGATCCAGCATGACGGGAAGGGTAGGTAGCGATATTCCCGCCGTCGTGATTGGTCCGCCGATATGATGCACATGATGCACATGATGTTGCACGGCACTATCTTGAACTTGGAGACAATCTAGGCTCCGGGCGCAATCGACACACGATCAAAGGTTCGGGACTGGGAGTTGCGCAACTGTCAGTTACTGCGTGGGGCAAATCGATGTAATCCGTCGTGAGTCTTCCGCCGGTGCCAACACGGCATGGTGGGTACCGACGCCACAAACGTCGACCGAGGTTGAGTTTCAGCGAGCGAGGTGCTGTCCTTAGGACTTTGTGCAACGGTGCTCATCGAACAGGTGGGCCCGTTGGCAATTTAGCCGTGCAGCATTTGGTGACTCTTCTGGAGCGGTGAAGACGTGGTGGCAGTCTTGGGATCACACTGCATTTCCTGGGCGGTGCTTCGAGAAGAGTCAACCCACATTTATCGTATGACCTTTGTTGTGGAAGGTTATGATTTTGGCTTCCAGATTTATATTATGTTATCACGATCAGAGATGTTCTGACAATAGCCAATTGGAGCGCAAAGGGGGAAAAGGCAGAGGCCATGTCGGAAGCAGGAAAACTAGTGGACCTGACTAACTTATCCTGGGGTCATTGGGGCCATAAGGCATTTTGCGGGGCAGACCGAGTCCCGGCGCTGAATGGGCGCCGACCACCGATCGCTTCCTTACCAACCGACTTCAGTGGCGACGCTTCTTTCGCCTTTCTTGGGGAGTGCTCAGGGACTTTGGCTCGATCGGCTCTCGAAAATGGGTACTCTGAGATATGATACGTTGTTCGGACCAGGTGATTTTGTATTTGCGATCTTCAGAGAGCCTCAATCTCTCCACATCGGATGGCAGCGTCGTGGGGGTGCAGTTCCTCCCCTTCCCTTCCTACCCGCGTTTTGGAGAACATATACCCAATATCGTGTCGCCAGCCCTGTGCGTATCACATACGTACGAGGCAACGTAAGATAGCGACGACGACATACGCGGTGAATGAGTGCTTTTGTAGCTAGCGTAGGCCCTCGTGTCTCGGCAAAGGGAGACCTTAGTGAACCTTCAGGTTTGGGTCCTAGTCTTACTCGGGCTGCCCGAGACTTTCCTGTTGACCACTCAACCACTGCACTCTCTCCAGGTCCCGCCCAGAGCCACCATTGATCTCCACCAGCTCCTTGACAGCGGAGTTGAGTCATTTTAGGCATGGAACGGCCGGCGAGAGGCCCGTTTGGGGCCGCATTTTCGCTGAACCCCACCCCATCTGCCACGGGACCCTGAGGCAGGGGACGCATCGCTGCCTGATAAGGTTGGTCGGAGGGGCACCCTGCAGGCTCTTAAGGCGTCCAATTGCAGTGCATTCGCAGCAGAAGCCGGCAGTCTTGGCCGGCCCAGCGCTGCGAGTGACCCGAATCAACTCTTGGGATGCAACGTGTGCCAAGGACTGCCGTCAGCAATTCGCTGTTTGTGGTTGAACGCGGTAGGTCCTCAGCGCCGAGGTCCCAGAACTCGTGCTCGAAAGGCAACATAAATAAGGCAACTGCGTCCCTGGCGGACCACTTTAGGTCCTCCATCCCCAGACCGCCCATTGTTGCCCACGTTTGCCTTTTTATATAATATTGCCCTCGCTTCCCATCTAAGCACCAGGCGTGCAATCCAAGCAACCCTGGTGGGCATTCATTGACGTATCGCCGACATATCCCCTGATACAAGTACTCGCGGAAGCTTGAAGCTCCCTAAACCCCCACCCGCTTTGTTATCTCTCACCGGGGAGCCGGCCCCGAGATATAGCCCATTTGGTTTTTTATCGTGCAAGGCGACAGCATCGGCACCGGCGCTGCACAGCCTCCACAGACCGCCACATTTCTGACAATCACCATTTCGGGGAATGTCATCCTCCCGCCCTGCCGCCCCTCCATACCACAACTCCGGAACCATGCGGTCACCAACGAGCCCAACTAGTCCGACCAGCCCCACGAGCCCTACCTGCAACGGCAGTGTATGCACAGCCTCATCCCAGCTTCAGAAAACCTCTTTACTGACACACTTGAAGGTCTCGCGAAGCTCGACCTTCGCCAGCGACGACTACCTCCTTGGACTCACCGCCTCCTCGAGCCGGAAGGCACCGGCAGGTACCAAGCCCAAACCGCACAAAGTCAATGCCAACAGCTACTGCGGCCGACACTCCGACGAGTTCCTCTTCGGCCCACACGGCTTCGGCGACCTCTGGCGCTCCATCACCAAGCGGGAGTGACAAGTCTCGGGCGCAGCATCTCTCCGCATGATAACCAACGGCGTCTCGGCTAGACCGCAGGAACCTCTCGCCTCCTAAGATTCCAAACCAATCAATCGGTTTTATTATTTAGCATCTATCTTTTTGTTGTAATCATCCGCACTGGCTGGAACAGTTTGTACCATGAAAGTGTCTGGGAAGGCGAGCCACTCCCTCTCTTTTTCCATCCCCAGTGGAAGAAAAGGAGGGGGAGGCGCCAGAGAAGGATGATAATGTGTTATGAGAAAGAGCATGAGCTACGAGATTACCATTTTGCAGTTTTTGAGATACCAGGAAGAGGAGCACATGGTTCAGGCTAGATTATTTACGAATTGATGGAAGTGGTTTTATCCTCGGGCAACGGAACCCGAAGTTTGCGCTCTGTTAGAGGCCAGTTGAATGGTTATCTCATCACTGACTACCGTACCTGATCGCAACGTGATATCTCGGGCTGGAGTAAGTATTGTTGGCGCATGTGACTAAAAACGGAACCAGACCCTACACTGACCCTACACTGATCCCCCCCCCCCACCTGGCCCGGCGCCGTCTCACCACGGCCGTGTTGTTGAGAAAATTAAAAGTGGAGTCTGCATCCGTTAAACTGGGAACAGCGTCGAACAACGACATCAACTTTTCTTGCTAAAACCCTTCTTCAGCTTCTTTCTGTGGCAATCTGGAATTGGCGCGCATTTAATGTTTTCAATCGCCTTTTGACACGGTCGTCGAAGAACTTCAACCAGACCGAATCAAGGAACGAACAACACACAAACCAAGTCCACCTGTCCTTATTTTTTCACTTCGTCTCGCCAGTGCCATGTCGTCGTCCAAGTCGAGCACTGGAGGCTTCGGCCCCAAGAAGGCGTACTTGATTCTCTACAATGCTGCCTCAGCCATTGCCTGGGGTACGATCCTGGGGCGTGTTGCGTTCGTTCTGCAACTGCGAGGCGCGCACTTGGTACCCGTTGTTGTCGACTCGTTTGCGCGTATCACACAAACGTTTGCGATCATGGAGGTTTTGCACGCGCTGACCGGTTCGTTTCTCCCCATCCGAGAATACTTTGCAGTAAGGAAAACTAAGTGACAAATCTCGTCGTCACAGGTGTCGTACCCGCACCTGTCTTCACCACAGCCATGCAAGTTGCCAGCCGGCTTCTTCTTGTCTGGGGCATCTGTCAGCCGTTCCCGACACTGAATGCCAGCCCGTGGTATTCGTCCATGTTGATCGCATGGAGCACCACCGAGGTGATCCGCTATACATACTTTGCCCTGAAGCAATTCGATGCGGTTCCCGCGTGGCTGCACTGGCTTCGGTACAGTGCTTTCCTAATTCTCTACCCGATCGGTATCAGCAGTGAGGTGGCCATGGTTATTTGTGCGCTTGTCGGTCCTGCTGATACGCTGGCGGAGTGGTATCCCATGGGTCTGGTAGCTGTTTTGTTGGCGTATATTCCGGGTAAGTAGTCAGACAACAGGGACAGGCGATCTGGCTAACCAAGTATAGGCTCCGTCATCCTATACTCACACATGCTGAAGCAACGGATGAAATATCTTGGGCAGTCTTTGAAGACGAAAAAGGCCCGGTAGGTTGGGCGCGGATAAGGCGGTCTTCTGCGCATTGGGCCATTGCGGTAGGGGCCATTGCGGTAGGGGCCATATATGGTCAGCGATGACTGATAGACGGTATAAATTCTGCGTTTCATGACCAAGGATGACTCGATTAACTGTATGACTAGGTAGTGTAGTACCACTATTCATAAAATAGAGCACAGCGCTATGTCGTCACTGCCTGCTGCCCTCGAGAATTGGGTATAGGGTATGATACCTCTGGCTCTTCATGGGTGTTCAAGAAGACGCCTTCGTCGACATGAAACCTTGGTCACTTACGGCTGCGCTGAAACCCTCACACCAACACTTTTTCGGGGGTTGGACTTTGAGATGTCAAGGACGGAGACTCTCATACCAGTCATTGCGCAGCCAGCCCGCAATCATATCCCTTGCCTCGTCTGTCATCTTCTCGTAGTCTGGATTCTCCCTGGGCTCGAACATTGCTACACCACATTAGCTCATGATCCACATGGTCAGCTGGCCACTCACACATGTGAGCCCACACCTCATCTGTCGCCCTGTTATTGACAACCGGTCTCCATTCCCCAGCCAAATCTCGCTGGGGCACGACACAGAAGGTCCTCTGGTTCCCGAGCACGGTTCCCACCACCGAATCCGTCCTCGACGACGCAGCTTTTCCCAGTCTTGTGTAAAGGGTCCCGAAACCGACCCGCAGCTCCTTATTCAGACGGACCATGTATGCCACACGCCGTCGCAGTTCTTCCTTTCGCGCCAGCACCGATACAAACTCCATGTGCGACGACGCCCAGCTCCACCCCTGGCTGATTTGGTCCCGGTTATAATACGCCGCTGCACCCCCCGCGGCCACCGCACCGGCGGCACCCACCGCCACAGCAATCTTTCCCCAACGGCCCCAGTCCCCACCTCCACCGGCATCTCCGGCCGTCTTGTCCTTGAAGTCCTTGGCCTGGGCCGAGGGAAGCGCCGGTTTTCTCTGTGCGGCAGCGGCGGCGGCGCTGTCAGCGGAAGCAGCTTTGGCTCCACCCCAGAGGCTTGTTAGCCCGCTCAGTTGGGCGACGGCTGCCGAGGCAGTGGCATAATGTCCTTCGGCGCCGTGGGCAACGACGCCAGGGGAGACGCCGAGGAAGGGGGTATCGAAGGCGAGAACGCCTTGGATGTAAGGGAACATGAGCGAGTTCGGAGTTGGAGGATGGGGCGACGCAGCGTCGATTGGGTTGTCATCGTCGACTGCTGGGTTAGTCGTTCCGTGAATGTGTTGTTCGGAGCTAAGGGCGATGGCGGTTTCGGCGGCGACGATGCCACCCATAGAGTGGCCAATAAGGACGACGCGGACAGAGGGGTCAACAGTGGGTGAGGGTGTACCCGCGGAGACTTCGAGGTCGATTACCTTGTTGAGAAGCCTAGGTTAGGTTAGGTTAGATAGAGTTAATGAAGGACTTGGGGCTGGTCAGGACCGAGCCTCGTACCAATCACGGAAGCGCTCGACACACTCGCCCAGGTCGCCGCGGGTCTCATACTTAGGATAGATCTCGACTTTGACGTGGACTTTTGGGAGAGCAGTGGCGACCCGGCGGCGGAGATCTTCGGTAAAGGCATAGTTCTCACCGAATGTCGACTCGCCACCCTATCGGGATTAATGATACATCCAGAAGTAATGTTTTTGGGTGAATTCCACAATTACCTTGAAGCCATGGATGAAACAAAGAAGCAATGTCTTCATTGTACCGCCCCATCGAAGCACTTGCCCGCTGGTGACGGGAAGTGGCTTGAACCAAGCCGCAATGACGCAGACACAAGGTAAATAACTAAATAGTGTAGTGGGGGCGGGGCATCGGCACAGCTTAAGTTAGCGGCACTCGGATGGTCGCAGGCGTTCAAGTTCGGTACCAGGAGGTCTTCCGTTGCATCACAAATTTGCTAAGGGACTGGCTGCGACGTATAAAACGAGAAATATGTTCTCGAGATACCGTACTCTGGGTAGGTAGGCTCCAGAACCTCTAAACAGATTGGTTAGGTATCAGGGCGGAATCGCAGACGCAAAGGGGCTTATCGATAGCTTTGCACTTTCATCGGAGCAAGGGTAGGCAAGCTGGCCTGTGCTTCTGGGCACGCCGCGTGCTTTCAATCCTCGCCATTTGAAGTCTTGTCGACTCGGCAATATTTGAATTTGTAAACCCCCAGGCGACACCACAGCTAAGGACCGGACATGTCATAATTTCTACCTATCATGACTTGATCCTGGCGCCGCACGGGTTTT
>Ga0247760_1002162_pt1 | contig 15666 bp, 11 predicted proteins | sample UWRJL171409R4_FD_179936 | JGI IMG/M metagenome (GOLD analysis project Ga0247760, IMG submission 179936) | Plant litter microbial communities from Arlington Agricultural Research Station in Wisconsin, United States - UWRJ-L171-409R-4 | ecosystem: Environmental > Terrestrial > Plant litter >... | reverse complement strand
CTTCTGGCTGGTCTTGTTTCCCTTTTATCATGAGCTGGCTTCTCGACTTTTCACATATCGATATCAAAATACCAAGGCCAGGACTTGTGTCCGTACCTTTTCTAAACAAACTTTTCATCACCATGAATGGCAATGAATCATTCCCGCCTTTGCATCCGGCATGCTGAGACTAGACGAATAATATCCTGCGTCACTGGTTTTTCGGGACCAAGTGAAACGGCTTTTTGCGGGATGTCAGGAACATGATTTGCCAAAAAATCTTCCTAATCCGGACCCTGGAGAAGTTTCATCAGCCATGCCATGTACATATTTTTGCCCACCTGCTGCTGGTGGCAGTTGAGATATCAAATTCACCCCTGGCCCAAATCTTGCCCATTTTTCCTTTTTTTTTTTTGTCTTCCTTTCAAAAACGCACCAGACAGGATAGGTATCTATCTCCCTACCTACCTACCTACCCATTCATCGGATAAAAATCACATAACAACGGCTTCAACACCTTTGAGGTATGGTGCCGCACTGCAATTTGGTTCATCAACGCCTTGCAGCAAAATTCAGAATGAATCATACGCTACACCTACGTCATGGCGTGTGCTCATATCCGAAACCTTTCTTTTCTGGAAATGCCAAGCTGAGCCCTCCGCGTGTGCACAGGTCCCTACCTGGCAGGCCCCACAGAGCCAGTGGAAGCTCCGACGGAAGTCGGAATCTCTGCCAACACGGCCGACATTTTTGGGGAGTCCTAACAGTCCCCCCAACGATATTTTTTACATTCTTACTAGGGGACCACTTTTTACCAAGTCTAGTATAACGGGGTATCGGGGTTTTGTTTTGTTCCTTTCTTACCTTATCTCCGCGTTGATTGGTCATAAAGCCGGGCTTATTAATTGCGCGCAGGAGGACCCCACCCGTCGCTGTAACGAGACGGCCCAACGCTGGCGTTGGTCGCCGAATGATTCATCGGCCTTTTTCCTGTCCCACTACTGCGTAGCTACACAAGTTCAAGACCTAGATTTCGTGCTTGGAATGCAGCTTCAAACCTCCGTGCTTGGAAATTTATCGCCGGCGAAGCTCAAAAGAGACTCGGAACTCTCGGGGTTGGGTTGCGTTTCTGGGCGGACGCGCTTGCCGATCGCGGATTTAGCGGGGCAAGGAGCAAGAAGAAAAAGGGAAAGCAACGCTGCAATCCCAAGACCCTAGGGTAGATTTCCTTCCTTTTAAAAATGCTAGATTGAGCCCTCAATCGTCTCCCGCATCTCGATTGCATTTCCCTTGTGTCACCGTTGCGTTTCTGCCGGTACCAGTAGGTGAAACCCCCGTGCCAGTTACAGCAAAGACACAGCCATGTGGGGCCATCATACCCCGGAGGAGGCGTTTCGGCGTAGAGCCGCCGAGACATATCCCGACAGCTTGCATCACCGCGACGAATCGCAAAATCAGCGAGCCGATGATGAAGACGTCGACAATTCTGGAGGCACCACCAAGGTTCCGACTCCCGACAACGCGTCCGCGACCGGCTCAAGCGCGTCCAGGGCCGAAAACGGCACCTGGGGCGAGCGCGATGTGGGCGGGCCTGTGTCCCAGAGCGATGCGATGCAGGATTATGAAGACCTCCGCATCGAACTCACGACCCGTCTCAGTGCCACCCACTCCCGCGCCACGAGCCATAAATCCAAATCATCCGCGGCCCAAAAACCCGGGAACGCCTTCAGCCGGTTGGCTTCCCGGTTGAGCACCAGAACTGGACAACAGCCCGATGCACACAGCATCGTTGACGATGGCGATGAGAGTGACGCCGCAGAGCAATCGACCGAGGAGGAGGATAACTTCCACCTCGAGCAGTTCATGCGCGATGGCCATTTTGAGAAGCGCACCGAGTCGGGCGAGTCAACCAAGAAACTTGGAGTCGTGTTCAAAAATGTCACAGTTCGGGGCGTAAGCAGCACCGCCAGCTACGTGCGGACACTCCCCCAGGCTGTGCTGGGTAGCTTTGGCCCCGACCTGTACCGATTTGTCTCCCGCTGGATTCCCGCTCTTTCTACAGGACCTCGGCCCGAATTGCGAACTCTGATTCACGATTTTTCGGGTGTTGTGCGCCATGGAGAGATGATGCTCGTGCTTGGCCGCCCTGGCAGCGGCTGCTCGACATTCCTTCGCGTCATTGCCAACAAGAGGGGCGCTTACGCCGCCATTGAAGGCGAAGTGTCGTACAGCAGTATTTCGGCACACGACGCCGACAAGTTTTATCGCGGCGAGGTTGTCTACAATGCCGAAGACGACCAGCACATGCCAACTCTGACGGTTTGGCAGACGCTCAAGTTTTCCCTCTTGAACAAGACGAGAAAACACTTGAGGGGCGATGTCGAGCTCATCATTGATGCGCTTCTCCGCATGTTTGCGATTAAGCACACGCGAAACACGCTGGTCGGAAATGAATACGTTCGGGGCGTTTCGGGCGGTGAGCGGAAGCGCGTCAGCATCGCTGAGACACTGGCGACAAAGAGTACTGTGGTTTGTTGGGACAACTCGACCAGAGGCTTGGACGCTTCGACGGCACTCGACTACGCCAAATCGCTGCGCATCATGACAGATGTTTCGAATCGGACCACCATCACGACTTTGTACCAAGCCGGCGAGGGGATTTACGAGTTGATGGACAAGGTCCTGGTTATCGACCAAGGCCGCATGCTCTACCAGGGCCCAGCTTCCGAAGCAAGACAATACTTTGTGGACCTCGGTTTCTACGCCCCCCCACGACAAACGACTGCTGATTTCCTCACCTCTATCTGCGACCCTGTTGCTCGTCAGTTCCGCGAAGGCTACGAAGACCGGTGCCCCAAGACTGCCGAGGAGTTGGAGCAGGTGTTCCGTGCCAGCCCTGCATACAAAAAGGTCCTTCAGGATGTCAAGGACTTTGAGCAACACTTGAAGGAAACCGGACACGTCGACGCCCGTGTCTTCCAGGAGTCCGTGCAGCAGTCGAAGTCGCGCCGCGTTGGTTCACAGTCAAATTACACCGTCAGTTTCTGGAAGCAAGTTCTGGCTTGCACTCGCCGCGAGTTCTGGCTTGTCTGGGGTGACAAGACTGGGCTGTATACCAAGTACTTTACCATAATCAGCTGTGGTTTGATTGTCAGCTCCTTGTTCTACAACACGCCCTCTTCCACCGATGGCGCGTTCTTGCGCAGTGGTGTTGTCTTTTTCTCCATCATCTTCCTCGGCTGGCTGCAGCTTGCAGAGTTGATGAAGGCTGTTTCTGGACGTGCTGTTGTTGCTCGCCAGAAGGAGTATGCGTTTTATCGCCCCAGCGCTGTCACCATGGCGAGAGCCCTAGCCGACTTGCCCATGCTCATTCCACCCACCATCATCTTTGGTCTTATTGTTTACTTCATGACGGGTCTCGACCTCGACGCAGGGAAGTTTTTTATCTACCTCCTTTTTGTTTTTACCACGACTTTCTGCTTCACCGCCCTGTATCGAGCTTTGGCTTCCTTGTCACCAACTATGGATGATGCCGTGCGATTTTCCGGAATTTCCCTCAACATCTTGATCATTTATACGGGCTACGTGATCACCAAGCCCGTGTTGTTGTCAGAAAAGATCTGGTTTGGGTGGATCTACTACATCAATCCTGTAAAGCTAAGGTCCCCTTTCATGCAAAACATTGCGTGCTAATCCGTCCTCTGCAGATAAGCTACGCTTTCGAGGGAGTTCTCACCAACGAGTTCCATGGAAGGATTATGCAGTGCGCTCCCAATCAGCTTGTCCCGCAAGGGCCGGGTGTGCAGCTCGCGAACCAAGGATGCGCGATCCCCGGAGCGGTGTCGGGTGACAGTGGTGTGTTTGGTGATAGTTACCTCAGCTCCCAGTTTGAGTACAGCAGGGGAAATCTGTGGCGCAACTTTGGCGTCCTGATCGCCTTCTCGGTTCTCTATCTCCTCGTCACCGTGGTGGCTGCGGAGAAACTCTCCTTTGCTGGCTCAGGCGCTGGTGCTCTTGTTTTCAAGCGACCAAGCCGAGGCCAGAAGAGTACACCCAAGTCGGATGAAGAGAAGGGAGGCGAAGCTGGCGAGGCGGTGTTAGCCTCGGCTGCACGTCGAACCCAAACTCAAGATCAAGTCTTGGAAGAACTTGTCAAGAGCGAAAAGATCTTCACTTGGGAGAACCTCTCGTACACGGTTCCCACAGCCGATGGACCAAAACGACTACTAAACAACATCAATGGCTACGCCAAGCCTGGTGTCATGATGGCCCTCATGGGAGCGAGCGGCGCCGGCAAGACGACACTTCTCAACACTCTTTCGCAGAGGCAGACAGTCGGCGTTGTTAGCGGCGATATGTTAGTAGACGGGAATGCGCCGGGGGCTGACTTTCAACGCGGCACCGGTTTCGTGGAGCAGATGGACCTCCATGACGAGACCGCCACCATCAGGGAAGCCCTCGAATTCTCGGCTCTACTCCGACAGAGCAGGGACATCCCGCGGAAAGAGAAGCTTGAGTACGTCGACAAGATTATTGATCTACTTGAGTTGCAGGAGATTCAGGACGCCGTCATTGCATCGCTGGGCGTTGAGCAAAAGAAACGCCTCACCATTGGAGTCGAACTCGCCGCCAAGCCTTCCCTACTTCTTTTCCTCGACGAGCCTACTAGTGGCTTGGACTCACAGTCGGCTCTCTCCATTGTTCGCTTCCTCAGGAAACTTTGTGCTGCAGGGCAAGCCATCATTTGCACAATCCATCAGCCCTCGTCGGATCTCATTCAGGAATTCGACACGATTCTTGCGCTCAACCCTGGCGGGAATGTCTTCTATTTCGGCCCTGTCGGCGAGAATGGCAGCGCTGTCATCAAGTACTTTGCCGATAGAGGCACCGAATGTCCGCCGGGGAAGAACGTCGCCGAGTTTATTCTGGAGACGGCGGCCAAGGGTGGGAAAAAAGTCAACGGCAAGCGCGTCAACTGGAACAAGGCATGGCGCCAATCGCCCGAGAGCAAGGCACTTGTCGAGGAGATCAGCCGCATCAAGGCCGAGCGCAACAAAGCCGTCAAGGACACGCAGGCCAACAAACCCATTGAGTACGAGTTTGCAGCGACGGTTTGGGACCAAACTGTGCAACTTACCAAACGCATGTTTGTCCACCAGTGGCGCGACCCTTCGTATATGTACGGCAGACTGTTCGTCGCTTTTGTCATTGGCCTGTTTAACGGGTTCACATTTTGGAAGCTGGGTGATAGCGTTGCTGACCTGCAGAACCGCATGTTCACGCCATTCTTAATCATCATGATCCCCGCCACGGTCCTCAACGCGGTTTTGCCCAAGTTCTACACGAACCGGGCCCTGTGGGAAGCTCGGGAATATCCGTCTCGCACGTACGGGTGGTTTGCCTTTTGCACAGCCGAGGTCCTTTCCGAGATTCCTGGGTCTCTTATTGCCGGCGTTGTCTACTGGTTGTTGTGGTATTTGCCCACTGGCCTGCCGAGGGATGCGCCAACCGCCGGATATGTTTTCTTGATGACGCTTCTTTTCTTTTTGTTCCAGTCCAGCTGGGGCCAGTGGATTTGCGCGTGGGCTCCGAGCTTCACTGTCATTGCCAATGTCCTTCCCTTCTTCCTCGTTACGTTCTCTCTGTTCAACGGCATTGTGGTGCCGTACAACCAGCTCAATGTGTTCTGGAAGAGCTGGGTAAGTCCGCCCCAACTAACTCGAGTCGAAGTTGCTAATCTCGGAACAGATCTACTGGCTCAACCCCAGCACTTACTGGGTCAGCGGCGTTTTGGTATCCACAATGACTGGCCAGCCGGTTCAATGCCGCGACAACGAGGTCGCCCACTTCAACCCGCCCGCCGGACAGACATGTCTCGACTTTGCGGGAGAATTCGCCCGCCAGGCCGGCCAGGGCTACCTGATGAACCCCAATGCCACGGCGAACTGTGGGTACTGTCCGTTTTCCAACGGGACGGAGTATCTCGCGTCATTGGGGGTGGAGAACCACAAGTGGAGAGATTTTGGCATCTTTTTGGTATTTTGCTTCTCCAACTGGTTGTAAGTTTTCCCTCGCATATCCTGAAGCACAGGTGAACTCTTTACTGATTGGTTCGGTTTTTTGTTGCACAGCCTTGTTTACTTCTTTGTCTACACCGTCCGCGTCAAAGGCTGGACATTTGGCTTTGGGTCTCTGATTGATGCCGTGGGGCGGATGCTGAGCGGGATTAAGAGTATTTTTGTGAGGAAAAACAAGACGGATGAAAAACCCGTCGGGGCTGGAAATGTTTAGAAGGTGCATAAGCACATTGTGGATTCAGACGGGTTGGTGAGCCCCGCGATGGGGATATGGGATGCGGGTCCAAGTGAGACTCCAGCTGCGTGTTAGTTTTTAAGGTTTATAATTTTTGATACCTCTTTCGCTGTGCTGCCGCATGGCCTAGAGAGCAGGCGAAACTTTTTTCCAGTTGTATAGAAGAAGAAAAAAGGAGTGGAACCCGAGGAATTCGGCTTTGATCTGACAGGATTCTTGTCTTGTTTTGTGCTAAGTGAATGCATGTGCTGATTTGATCTGACGCTTTATCCCAGTTTCCCAGTTTCCCGGTCTGACAGACAGACGGACAGACAGAAATCAGTAATAATGGCTCGGAAAAAGTTACCCCATGATTCGTTTTACCGGAATCCTGGCCAGCAAAACCCAAAAGACGAGAGCGAGGGAGCCAATGACTGCACGTGTTTTAAATGTCCGATACCCACAACCATGGAACCTTCTACATGTAATCCGGGCAGGGCACCAACGAGGTGGTACTTGTGCTTAGGCTCTCTTCATTGACGGATATACGGCCGGGCTAGATAGGGTATCGCATTATGGCCGGCTTTTTGTGTCTTGCGCCTTGACTGCAACCAGCTTACAGTCTAGTTCTATAAGTTTCGGATTATCCCTCCCCCAACGACGCAGTGGCCGTCAGATAGCAGAATCTTTGCAATAAAGCCTGCGATCGTCAAAAAAGTTAGAAAGGTCCACAGAAGAAATAAATAAATAAAAAATGGCATCTCCTTCTGGTTCTTCTCCCGACCCGACCTCAGAAAAATCACCATTCCCCCCTCCTGCTCGACACATAACAACCCATGACCCTGCCACCCGCCTCGCAATCTTTTCCGCTTCCCTTCCCGACACTGTTACCCCCGTCTATGGACCCGGCACCGTCCTACATGACGCATTCGCGACGTTTTCCCATCCGGTTGAGGTCGCTGATGAGGTCGACATTTCGGCATTCAAGGCGCATATCGATCCAACTTCAACGATAGAAAAGCCTGGAGTATGGTTCCCGGGAGTGGGAGAGACGCTGGTGAGGTATTGGTAGGTCGGTCTTTTCGATTCTCATCTCCTCATCTGGCGTTGTGGCAGTACAAGAATCCACCCGCGAGATGAGCAACGGCGTCCACCTTGCGGAGCTCGAGATCATTCGCCTCCAAGTGGTGGCCGGTTCAAAGACTCTGGATCCTTTCTCGCCACCTCCGGGAACATGAATGTGCCCTCTCCACCTTCATGTCACCGGGATCAAGTCCCCAGAAATCGCCACGATCATCGTCTCGGACGTGGCGGCCCGGAGGAACGGGCAGTATAGTAGCAAAGTCCCGTGGACCTACCGACTACAGCGCTATATTTTGGGCCCAAGCAACGAGGGCACAACGTCCTGGACATGACGTAAAATTGTGCATCGTTGAATGTCAGCCCTACCGCACCTAAGACCGAAAGACAATCCGTGCCTTGGCTGATTGCATCGTGTCTTCCACAGTGACTGGGCGCCCGGGACTTTTATCCCCCAGCACCGGACCGCGACTATCGATTTCGGGGTTGTCGTGTTTGGCACCGTCGAGGCCATACTCGACTCAGGCGAGTCTCGTCTGCTTCGGGTGGGAGATGTTATTGTCCAGCGGGGAACGCGTCATGCTTGGCGGAATCCGAGCGAGGATCAATGGGTGAGGATTGTGGTCTTTTTGGTTGGGACGAATAAAGTTCGCGTTGGAGGTGAAGAGCTGGGATTGGATTTGCCGTGGGAGGTTGAAAGTGGACAGGAAGAGAAGGGTAATTAATTGGGCTAGCGATAGAACCTGTCGGTTGTCAGTCAATTTGAAGGCTACAATTTTTAGTGTAGCTGGAACCTAGACTTACCTGGGGTTTCTGGATTTGTAGGCTTGTTGGCACTTCGTCCACAGGTTTCTGGGAAACTTGACACTGTTGGAAATGAGATCGGCTTGTTTGATGACAGACTTTGATTCCATTTCGGATGTCAGGTTTTCAATTGGGGCAGAGACAAAAGACCCGTTATGGACAAGGCAGCTTCGTGGACCTGGGTTGACAGGAGTAAGATGACCTGGGGTGGTGGGTCTTTCTGTCTAGAGCTCGAACTCGGCTCCATAGTTCATCACCGCAGGGTGTGTGTCTAGCAGAGGACCTCTAGGCAATCAGGTTCAATATCACATACCGTAGCATCTGCCACAGTTTGAGCTAGGCTGGAATATATTCAACTGCACTTTAGCAATTACCAGCTTTCCCAAGAGCCAAAAAGCCAAAGAGGCCAAGACAAGCGGCCGCTGAAGAAGACGCTGCCAGACGCCAGGTCCTCATGCCAAGAGATATTCCCCTGCATCTGAGACACACCTCGGTGAGTGAAACACATGAAATGTGTCCCGTCTCGTTCCAGCACGTCATGTCCGTAGTCATGGCAATGACAAAATCCGCATGGCGCTACATGGAAGCCCGATCTCGTCAGATCTGCCCGTTTATGCAAGCTCTGCATCCAATGCAACCGTTGAGCGACACGCTTTCTTACATCCCACGGGGGGTGGTGTTCTCGGCGGCTCCTGATTGGCTGTTCCGCCATTGCTCCTAAAAGCACGCCATTCGACCGCTGAACGCGTTTCGTGGGGTCTCCGACGTCCGAACGTTAGCTTTTCCATTGCACCATTGTTCGTATACGCAGGCAGACTGTTTGTTATACCGGCGGCACTTTAGCTGACGGTTTCCTATCGGCGACAATACCTCACAAAGGCATTTGCCGGGGTGGGACCCAGTCGATTTGGTCCCTCGATCCCAGGCCCGGACTCGATTCTCGTCTCGTTTGCCTTCTTCCGACCCCGTTTTGGCGTCTCATCGGTTCACACGCCCAACTAATCCGTCCGGCCGTCCAATGCACCTAGTGCACCTGATGCACCCACCCCGCGTCCCATAGAGCTCTCAGATTGCGATTGCGTCTTGTTATGGTGATTGGACGCAATGCCGTCATCATCACCCCCTACAACTAAACGTGGTCGTGTCACCCAACCCGAGCCCGATGAACCCCTCTCCGATGAGGATCATGACTGGCATGCCTGGGGCATAGGTGCCGCTCCGGGTACAAGCGAAACCGTTATAAGGTCAGTTTGTATGCCTGCTTCCCTCCCATTACCCTGCCCCCCTTGTCGTTGACCCCTGGATCGAGATCCCTTCTTTCGCTATCCGTCCCGCTTTGTTGTTGAGCTCCAAGGTTTAGGCCTTGCCGCCACTATGCCTCCTATTGTTCCCCTGTATTCTACCTTTGGTTCCAGCTCAACAGCACGGCACAATGACCGAGCCTCAAGGGGTGCAAGGTTGCAGCTAACCAGCATTGACGAAAGACTCGAAGAATGGGACGATACCAAGTCCGAGTACGGATCAGATATCAGTAAAGAAGATGCCGACGTCACGTCGGCTCTAATACCTCACGGTGGTGCCCTAGGCGAGCCCGAGACAAAGAAGAGGTTCTCGCTGTTTTCTACTGTGGGCGAGAAGGGGAAAGAGCAGGATCTCGACGCAATAGCGACACAGGTATGCTTCACCAAACTCGGGAAATGCTCCTTGGTTGAGATCCTGACCGCCGTACGTAGCCCAGTGTTTTTGATGACCCCGACCTGGCCGAGCAATACCACCCCCACCCTGACTGGGAAAACTTCCACCGATTCGACCCCAAAGCCCGCTGGACATGGAGAGAGGAACGAACCCTGCTGCGCAAGGTGGACTGGAGAATCATGCTCTGGGCCTGCATCATGTTCTGTGCCCTCGAGATGGACCGCGCCAATATCCGACAGGCTGTTACCGATAACCTCCTCCCCGAACTTGGTCTGACTACAAATGACTACAATATTGGCAACTCGCTGTTTGCTTTTTCGTTCCTCTGCGCCGAGGTCCCCTCCCAGCTTATCAGCAAGCGGCTCGGCCCGGACCGCTGGATCCCCATACAAATGGTTCTTTGGTCTCTCGTGGCGTCGAGCCAGTACACACTTAGCAGCAGGACCGGCTTTCTCGTCTCGCGGGTTCTCCTCGGTGCTCTGCAAGGGGGTTTCATCCCGACAGTGGTGTTGTATCTTTCCTATTTCTACAAGTCCCACGAGCTCACGATCCGGATGGGATTCTTCTGGGCATCCATGGTGGTTGCGGACATTTTGGCGGCGTTTTCAGCATTTGCTTTGTTGCATCTCCGTGGTGTTGGAGGCATGTCCGGCTGGAGGTGGCTATTTCTGGTCGAGGTACGTTTTCAAGTCGTTGAAAGCGGCCACGGCGGTGCTGACGATACTTAAACAGGGCATAATTACACTAATTTTTGGTTTGCTTTCGTTTGGCCTGATGCCGGCTGGCCCGACACAGACGGCGAGTTGGTTTCGGGGGAAGAAGGGCTGGTTCACAGCTCGGTACGTTGAATTCTCCGCTGCGATGTGGCGACATAATGATGGGATTGCTGACAAGCTTTACAGAGAGGAGTTAATCCTTGTGAACCGAGTAATCCGCGATGATCCCTCCAAAGGTGGAATGCACAACCGGGAGCCGCTCACGTTCAAGCTGCTGTGGAAAAGCCTCTGCGATTACGATCTCTGGCCCCTATACCTCATCGGCTTAACAAACCACGTTCCGTACGGCACGCCCAACATTTACTTGACACTCTCACTCAAGGGGATGGGATTCTCGACGTTCCAGACGAACCTCTTGGTCATTCCGTCTCAGCTTCTCCACAGTAAGTTTGCCCCCAAGATGCCAGCGGTCGGTTCTAACGGTTTAGTAGTCATGTACATGCTCCTCCTCACCTACCTCAGCCAGTTGATCAATCAGATGGCTATGATCGCTGTAATTCCTCAGTTTTGGGCACTCCCGTTTCTGCTCTGGCTGCGGTTTGTCGATACATCAGCTGTGTCGAAATGGACGACGTGGCTGGTCATGACCATTTTTCTCGGCAGTCCCTACGGTAGGTCGATTGGTATTCTGGCGGGGGGCAACGCTAACTTGAACAGCCCATCCAATCCAGGTCGGCTGGGTGTCTCAAAACTCCAACACGGTCAGGAGCAGAACGGTCGGGGCCGCCATGTATAACATGTGTGTGCAGGGGTAAGCGGCCTCCCTCCAACCCTCTCGGGGGCAAAGCTAACATCGAAACAGAGGAAGCATCATCGCCGCAAACATCTACCGCGAAGATGACGCCCCACAATACCATCGCGGTAATTCAACCCTGTTGGTCATTGTTGTCTTTAACATTGCTCTGTACTTTTCAACGAAGGCGTACTATATGGCACGGAACCGACAGAGAGACAAAGTCTGGGGGAGGATGACGGAGACAGAGCGGCTCCAATATCTTGCTACCACGCAGGACGCGGGTAATAAGAGGCTAGACTTTCGATTTGCATCTTAGACGGGGGTTTTGGCAGATAGAGCATAATTAATAACAAATTGTACTGGTAGAAATGTTAGCCGTTCCTCAAATTCCTCTGAGATTGACCTATCTCCATGAGCTTTATGGTGTGCTGTAATTCTTAACGGGCAGGCACGGCCACTCAGGTCTGGGAGCCTCGGTAAGCCAGCACCCTACCTACCTTAGCTAGCCTCTGTCGAGGCCTTCCGGGCGCTCGGTTGCTTAGGCCCTTTGCAATCCACCATCAAAACTGTCCTTCCTCCTGCATTTGCTTTAGCGTCGACAATGTGCATCGCATGGAGACCCTCAACTACTACAACCTAGTCCAATTTTTATAGATACTCGATACTTCCTTCTTAGTCACCATTTTCGGCGTCCTCCCCTTTTCTCCTTGTTGCCTGTCCCAATCGAGTTCCTAGCGGCCGGCTAGCAACACTAGAACGCGAGCAAGCCCGCAGCCCAGTTTTAGCAACCCTGGTTTGCAAAAACCCACGATCCTTTAGCCCAATCTCGATTGGGAGTTGCAAATTCTTCGTCGCTTCCGGCTCATAAGACTGCCCTTCGCCGAACTGCATCTTAAGTCGTGTAGAGATAGCTGTACCCCTAAGACCAGAACCCAGATCCGGACCTAGTCTGCTCTGCTGACCTGCTGCCAATCCACACTGTCATGGTGAGTACCTATTTTCCAGATACTCCGGTAACAATCGGAGGTTGCGAGGGTTGTGCTAACACCAGGTCTCCAGAGTTCCATCTCAGTTCACCTCCAAAGTGTGACAGATTCTTTCCCTTGGTGTTCATCTGCTCGAGGTAGTTTCCGCGATATCCCGTTCAACCGAAACAGCCAGTCGCGAGTTCCAAGTTCATCCCGCGGCCGAGTTTTGTAGAAATCGGATCCCCGTTCCAACCTCACTTCAAAACTATTCGGCAACACGGATAAAGCTGCAACAAGACTCGCAACGAAATCCTTACCGAGTCTTTCTCAATACCCACCTGCTTTCGTCGTCGTGAGAACACATCGTCGTCCATCCCCGAATATCTCGGCCGCGTTGGTTTCCATAGCGGGAAGTACATGATTCGAAAACACGAGTTCACTTCCCATTGCACTCAAATTCCAGCCCTCATTGATCACAGATCATAATCCCATTCAGAAGAGGTCCCACTCGATCAAAACGCCCTGGAGGGCACCTTGAGCTCGCCCACTCATTTTCGTCTCGACAACCTCGCGCCCGAGTCACTCGGGCATCGATACATTTCTCCGGTCTGGATGCGAAGTTCGGGCGCGCTCGGTGTCGCTCAATGGTCAGCTCCGGATCTCGATCATCTCGGCGCTCGGTCAATCATTACAGGCGTCGTCGACATTGAACGGCGATTCGAAACCTCGGTCGAGTCCGCAGCGCGGCACGAAGGCCTCGATTGATTGGTGCGACCAAAAAACCTACAAAACGGAGGAGACGAACGATACTCATGGCTGGGGGGTACGCCCCTATATATACACCGTCGGCTTGCTCGCACATGTGGGCAAAACTCAAATTTCAGACTTTGGTCATCTCCCGCGCCACCGTTCCTTCGATCATGCCCTCGGACCGGACCTCGGATTGCGAACTCTAAAATCCTACAAAGTTGAGGCTAAGGGGCACCGGCGCCACACTTCCTCCGCCATGGCGGATGTTGACTTTGGGGCGGTTTAGTAGTGGCTGGTCATGTCATCGATGATTCCGGTTCCATGGCCGGTCCCACGTGCCAGTCGTTATATCCCACAGCTGGACCGTTCTGTCGTTCGAAGCCGATGCTAGCGTCTTAAACGTCCAGTGAGAACGCGACGGTCTGAACGGAACCGGTATGCCCCTCGAGCACCTGCCGGTACGCGCCCCAGTGGTCTCTAATAAACGGCAGCCTTTCCTTCCATTGCGCATGTTTGACCTAGCTCATCGCCGGACTGGATACGAGTGCGGAACTATTTGCATGCAGTAGAGCCAGTTCTATGATTAACCGATGGTAAAGGACACGCTTAGATACTGAGTTTCTGGTCTTTCTGGATAGCTTCGAGGGCCAAGAGAAGCAAGGCTTTTGAAGGGCTACCCATGGCTTGTTGTGGCAGGATTTGGTAAAGGAGGTGGAGGAGGCGCGTTGCGGCGGCAAGTGCCTCGCTCGCTTATCAGATACGTTACTGGTGGAATCCAGGGTGCCGTGCTTCTGACAGGTACGACACCCACTACAAGAAGTCTTCTTTTCAGGCCCGCTAGCCGCGACTGCTTCTACCCGGTCACTTATGGTCTAGATAACATTACCCGGGACCTCACTAATTGGCACGTTTCGGTGACTGGACCATTTCGGACTCTGACCAGCTCTGACACTGGAATTCATCCTCCAATGGGAAGGTAGATGGATTACTTACGCCGCCAGGAGAGAAAAAAATGTCTGTCTGGGTAATTCGGAGCGCCGGAATGCAAAAAGAACGAGGGCAAAATGATGTTGGATTTGCCAAGATGGAGTATTTTCACGCCGCTGGTAAAAAAAAAAAAAAATTCCCAGTGCCAACCTGGAAACTGAGGAGTAAAGTAACCGCAGATATCCATCAAATTCAAATAGGAATGGCCTTCTCCATTTTTGAGCTTCGGCGAACGATAGTTGAGGTCATCCACATCACACCTAAAGACAGCCATCGACCTCGCGCCGCGGCCTGAGCTTGAGATTCCACCATGGATCGCTACTACAAGCCCCAGCGGGTGCTGGGGCGCATGACTGCATATACACTAGTAGGGCTGTTCCTCATTTCGTTGCTGGACGGTGTTGTTAGGGCCGACAACCCGATCGTGCAGACCATTTACACGGCCGACCCGGCGCCGCTGATATACAACGGGCGCGTCTATCTCTACACGGGCCACGACGAGGACGGCTCTACCACGTATAACATGCGCGATTGGCGAGTTTTCTCGTCGGCGGATATGGTCAACTGGCAGCACCACGGCTCGCCCATGAACCTGAGCGTCTTCAAATGGGCCGACACCAACGCGTGGGCCGGACATGTCGCCCCACGCAACGGCAAGTTCTACTGGTACGTCCCGATACGCAACCGTGCCACCAAAAGGATGGCCATCGGCGTGGCTGTGGGCGACAGCCCCACAGGGCCATTCCGTGACGCCCTCGGAAAACCGCTGGCCGAGAACGGCGAGATCGACCCGGCCGTCTTCATCGACGACGACGACCAGGCTTACCTGTACTGGGGCAATCCCAAGCTCATGTACGTGCGGCTGAACCACGACATGATCTCGTACAGCGGCGGCATCGTCCAGATTCCGCTCACGAGTGCCGGTTTCGGCACCCGCACGGGCAAGCCCGAACGACCCACGACGTACGAGGAGGCGCCGTGGGTGTACAAGCGCAACGGCCTGTACTACCTGATCTTCGCCGCCAACTGCTGCTCCGAGCACATTGGCTACTCGACGGGTCCCAGCGCCACCGGCCCGTGGACCTACCGCGGCGTCATCATGCCGACGCAGGGCAAGAGCTTCACGAACCACCCCGGCGTTGTCGACTACAGAAACTCAACCTACTTCTTCTACCACAACGGCGCCCTGCCCGGTGGAGGCGGCTACGCCCGGTCCGTGGCCGTCGAGCGTCTCGTCTTCAACCCCGACGGCACCATACCCACCCTCACCATGACCACGGCCGGGGCGCCGCAGGTCGGCACGCTGGATCCGTACGTGCGCCAGGAGGCCGAGACCATGGCCTGGGCCGCCGGCGTTGAGACCGAGGACTGCAGCGAGGGTGGCGTCAACGTTGCCTCGATCCACAATGGCGATTACATCAAGGTCAGAGGTGTGGCCTTTGGTGCCAACGGCCCAAAGTCCTTCACCTGCCGCGTCGCCTCGGAAGGTTCCGGCGGGGGCAAGATGGAGCTGCGTCTGGGGAGCGCCACCACCGGCACGCTCGTCGGCACCTGCACCGTGGCCGGTACGGGGGGCTGGCAGTCGTGGGCCAACGTAAGT
>Ga0247760_1002161_pt1 | contig 15666 bp, 18 predicted proteins | sample UWRJL171409R4_FD_179936 | JGI IMG/M metagenome (GOLD analysis project Ga0247760, IMG submission 179936) | Plant litter microbial communities from Arlington Agricultural Research Station in Wisconsin, United States - UWRJ-L171-409R-4 | ecosystem: Environmental > Terrestrial > Plant litter >... | reverse complement strand
ATGGAGGGGCGGGCGCTGGAGAGGAGGGAGGTTGCGGCGGAGACGATGCTGGAGACTAGGGGGGGTGGGAGTTAGTTGTGGGATGGTGAGGGAGGGGGGGATATAGGGGAAAGGGAAAGGGGGAAAGGGGCTGCGTACCAGGATCGGTGGCGACGGGGGCTGCCGCGGCGAACCCAGCGAAGAGAATGAGATGCTTCATGGTGTATGAGTGTACGGTTTAGAGCCAGGAGTTGGCTGTTGATAGAACAACTTTGGTGAGAATGACAGCCGACTTGTGCCCGGGAGATCACTGCTGGTTTCGAGCTGACAAGACGGAAATGATAGCCATCTTCTTATACTTTTCAGTTCAGGTACACCACCCCCCCCAAACGAACCATCTTCGCCTCTACGTTCGCCATATTCCCCTCTTCTAGAGTTCATATTGGACCGGGTATTGAACAGTGATACCGCTGCAGATCGCCGTCATGACCACGATCCCCTAGCCAATGGCGTCGCTCAGTTCATATCCCGGACACTATTCCTCTCTATCCCGGATATAGTGGACCAAGTTTAAGTTGCGATTCGCGGGCAGACATCTCCTTTCCGGGGTGAAAATATGTTCCTGAATCTAAATTGAAGCATATGATCCAGTCTTGGCGGGTTGCGGGGTGCAGAATCCCGGCCAATGGATGGATCCAGGTCGAACAGGTGCTCGAAATCTCAAATCCGCGGAGGACTTTGATTTATACCGAGAAACAAGACAGTACGGCTATTTAATACTACCACCATATGGCCATGGATGTCCAGATTCCAGAGGGTCATGCCAAACCTAGAAATCATCGTCAGGTATACCCAGAGGGAGACGTGCTCCAGTTTGCGGCATCAGGGCTTGTAGTATGTCAGTGGCTGCGACGCCAGTCATCTCGAACTCTTCCTAGAAAAGTGATGACGTCACGGAAATGAGAAATTCCCCCATGGCGAAATCAAGCCGGGTAATGGGAAAGAGAAATTCCATCCATCGCAGACAGATGGCGACGGGTGGCGTGTGCTACGGACAATTACGGAGATAATAACCGGGCTTAGGGGCGTCCTATCGGATGTTTTATAGCGCCCAAAAGAGGGGTAGTAGTGCTTTTCCGAACTGCCGCCCGCCCAGGTACCAGCCCTCCTGTGAGGTCCGTTCAGTGACCTTATTATAACGTCATTGAAAAGAACAAGTTCGGTGCTGGGGATGGTGAGCTTTCGGAAGAGTCGGCTTCAGAACACTTTCGTGTCGGCGGGGTTGGTTCTTGGCAGGAATGATGAATGAATGAAGGAGGTCGGCATTCTTTTTGATCAAGACCGCAACGGCTGATAAAGTCAATAATCGGCTGTTGGGTCATGGTTGCGGATTCCCGGCATGTTATTGGTTGGAAGTGCTTTGCCAAAGGGGCTGAGTTTGTTGCCTGAGGAAGGCTCTTGAGCTTTATTCGTCAGACTCCTGTCAATGGCTGCGACTTCGAGATAAATCGCGGTCGCCACAACTTGTTGTTGGGGCATTGATGTTCCTTTCGATCCGACCCCAAGTCAGGGTCCTCCACGTGTGCAGCGCTCGGGTTGGCCCGCGGTTCGCGACGTGCCATCCCGCAGTTCGTATCCATTGGCCGTCCATCACCGTCAAGGATTGGCGGTTCGCAGAGGACTGGTGGTTCGCCGAGGATTGGCTCAGAACGCCTGTCACTTCGGGGCTTTCTGACGACCCCAGCCAGTGGACGCCGTGTAACCCCAGTGACTTGTCCATCGCCCATTGGGCTGGCATTGGGCGGCCAAAACAACCCCCGCCAACTTCCCAACCCTTCTTTCTCAACAACATGCTGTCTCACCCGGCAACGGTCCTCAAAATTCATCAGCGATAAATCTTCCCGGGAACTAACCACTGTGCATCCATGCCTGCAATCACCCACCTCCTCGCCGACCGCCTCCCAGTGATCACGATGCTCGCCTCTCCATCCTGGGTCGAGGACCTGACGCTGTGGTTTTCCGCACAATGGGAATCAGTCCTGGAATGGGCGGCACAGCCACGTAATTCTCCCTTCCCGTGAATCTCGTTCCATGCAAGAAGCTAACAAAACTTAGACATCGCGGCAGTCCTTATCGCATGGATTGTCACCTTCTGCCTCGTCTGCGTGATCACCCTCGGCCTGGGCTTCGGACCCGCGGGTGTCGCTGCCGGTATGTCTCTTCATGTTGCCCTCTCAAACTGACGGATCTGCCAATTTGACACAAAACAGGATCTGTCGCTGCTGCATTCCAATCATTCATGTACGCTGGGTTCACACCTGCTGGGGGCGTCTTCGCGACATTGACTAGCATGGGCATGTTAGGGGCGTTGATGCCTGCGGCGGTGATAACTTCCATGGTGTTAGCGACAGCGGTGTCGGTGGTTGTGTTCTTGTGTGGGGTTGGGCGTTGAGTTTGAGCATCGCAGATGGATGGACTTGAGAGAGCAAAGAAGAGAAGCAAGAAACCGGACACGAGGTTTAGGTTGACACCGTGACGGTAAATCATATGGTTATTATTGATGAGAAAAAGGGGTACAGCTTAACGTAATTTGAATCCGGCCAATCCGTGTAATGTAGTAAGTAAAGTAGGTAACAGTTCCTGCTACAACAACTTGAACTTTCGTGGGAAAACTCACGACCAGCGACCAAAGTGGAAGCCAATGATGGCTTTAACACCTTAGCGTCGCGACGGTGCCCCCTTCCGCGAGTCTCGGCACATTTTTGCAACATAAAAAACCGCCTGTCAGATGCAGACATTATTAGCAGCTCCGATTCGTCCAGCCGAACACTGCTCCGCGCTTCAAATCTGCCTTGGTTGATGCCTTGGACTCATTTTCCAGAACCCCGCTTATCAGAGAAGGTGCGGCCGATCCCGACGGAAGCCGGTTGGCTGAGAGGGAGCCTGCCTGCAGTTGCCTCGTCGCGTTTGGCTTCCGGAGTTTTTCCGTCAAAGGTCGGTCAGGCTCCAGCTCTCACTTCAATTGTTGGACGACGACTTTTGCTTCCAAATTATCACCTTCTTCAACGGCTCGCCAGCAAACAGCCAAGACAATGGAAGCCGCCGGGCTCGCCATCGGCATATTTGGCCTTGCCGGCGCATTCAAGGACATTATCGACCTCTTTGCTCTTTTTACCGCTTCGCGCAGCATGGGCCGCGACCTCACGCTTCTCGAAACAAAACTTAATATTGAGAAGACGCGACTCCTTCAATGGGCGGAGTCGGTGAGACTCCTGGCCGCCGACTACGACAAATGACTAGACGGCAAACGGCTTCCCCTAGCTAACATGTTTGCATGCATTCGCGTCCTTCTTGGCGATGCGTCCCGTTTGAAGGAACGATATGGTTTGACCGAAGCCCCTGCGCAAGGTCTCCTCGATGAAGGTCAGACACTTTACGCGAGGGACAGCGCTCCGTTGATGGAGAAGTTTGTCTGCGATTTCGCAGCGTTCCAAATTCGGGCGTGCCAGGAGAGACCCTCTGTCGGGGCCCGGTTCAAATGGGTCATTAGAGATAAGGACAAGTTTCAGAGTCTGCTCACCGAGCTTGCATACTTCATCTCCAACCTGAAAGAGATGGTTCCCGCCTTGTCTTGCAACCCGGCTGAACGTCGAACCAACCTGAAGCGCCCCAACGACAGTGAGGATGACAATCACAGCGCATATTTCAAGCGAGTAAGACTCCCTGGAGGAACACAACCACTCAATGACACTTTAGTGGGAGAAATCCTGCAATGCATCAGTTTCCATTGCATGGATGACCGGCGTCTGAATGTGTCGACAGCTCATGATAGTACCTTCGAATGGGCTCTGCGACCGTCGAACGGGCCTACCCACTGCTGGAGCGACCTAGTACAGTGGTTGAGTTGTGGATCGGGTGTCTACTGGGTTCACGGGAAGGCTGGCTGCGGCAAGTCTACGCTAATGCGGTATCTCTACGATCACGCGACCACCAACAAACTCCTGTCTCAGTGGGCAGGTAGCGAGACACTTCTCGTGGGAAGTCACTTCTTCTGGAATCTTGGTAAACCCGAGCAGAAAACACAAGCGCTCCATGATCTCAGAGGCACTGCCCAGAATATATGCGGATGCCCTGACTGCACAGCATGACGTGGAATAGCGGCTTGCCCTAGGGCCACCGCCTATGGTCGATCTATACTCCGCAATTGGTCTAGAGCCACTGTCTGCCGCCGAGATAGACTACGCGTTTCGGGTCTTTGAGCAAGCATCTGGCTTGGGCAGGATCTGCCTTTTCATTGACGGCATGGATGAGTTCGAGGGCAGGTAAGCTGGTCACCAAAGCTCTCCACTTGTATTGATCAAATCACTGATTCACTTCCAAAAAGGATCAATGATGGTATCGATGTCATTTTACGCCTTGTACGCAGCGAAAACTTCAAGGTTGTGGTTTCGAGTAGACCAATTCCTGAGTGCGCATCGGCATTCGACCATCTCCCCCAGCTACAGCTTCACCAGCTCACGAGAGGCGACATTGCCCGATACATTCAAGACACCGTGGGTAGTCATTCATACCTTCTCAGACTTATGAAGAGACATGAGCTCGAAGTCATTGCATTGCTTGATGAACTCAACAATAAGTCCGCCGGGGTGTTCCTGTGGGTTGTCTTGGCATGTCGATCACTACTTTCCGGTTTCGCAGACTGCGACCGCATCTCGGAGCTGCGGGTCTTAGTCGACGAATTACCCAAGGAGCTCCAGCAGATGTTCGAAAGAATGCTGAGCACAGTCAAAGGGCGTCACAGAGTACAGGGCGCAAAGTTGTTGCGTATTGTGTACAGAAATGAGGTAGCCCGACGCGGTCCAGAGCAGCTAGGTGAATGCATTTCACCATTGAGCCTCGCAAGACTTGATGACAGTTTTGTGCATTTAGCGGATGTCAACACAGACAATAGGATGGAGGATTGCCTTAGGTTTGAAGGCCGTCTTCGAAGCAGGACAGGTGGACTGATTGAAGTCCACTACCAGCCAGACTTCGAGCATCATGTCGGAGATTCCGGAGCCACTTCACCACACGAGTTGAAACGCCTCTTTCACGCACAGGTGGCATTCATGCATCGTACGGTATTCGAGTTTCTTGATACCTCCGAGACTTGGAAGTTGGCATGCCTCAATTTTAAGGAATTAGACTCTGGCGTTGATGCTTCAATATCTCTATGCCACACAACTTCCGCTCTTTTAGAAAGGGAAAAATGGAACATCCCGGCCTTGAAGCGCCTCACCGAAGGCCTGGTCTGGGGTACTAAGGCAGATAACGCGTCACCATCCTGCGAAACACATATATTCTGGGAGCTGCTCCGAGGGAAATGGAATCTTCACCGCCATCTTCCAGGGCTATTATGGATTACCGCCGACTCTGCGCCTGCACACATAGCCATGGGCCTGGCAGTTGAGTTTGGGGCCGTCAAGTTCATGGCCAGAAATAAACCCCGGCTAAACGACATGTGCGAACTGGAGCCAAATTGCGGCTGTTATCGACCGCTCCTGTTCATAGCGATTCAGCGACCACTACAAGCCATGGTCCGCACGGCCGACGGAACGGTCTGCCAATTTACCGAAGGTCGTAAGAATATAATTCAACTTCTTTTGTCATCCGGTTGCGACCCGAATGCCGTTTACACCAATACGAATGGGACCACCGTCACACCCTGGGCGTTATGGTTACAAAAAGCGGCCGAATACTGCCTTAAGGTTGAAACCTTGGCAAGGGATGGAAAATCTGGAAATGGCACTACCGACCACTTGCCATTTCTAAAAAAGACTCGCTCTGATGCAGAGATACTTCTCTGCTTGCAGACCGCTAAGGTCTTTTTGGAGTTTGGGGCTGATCTTTGTGTTGTTGTAGAGTGGGGTTCAGCAACGTGGGGTTCAATAAAATTCGGTGTGGTTGAAACATTGAAGAAAATGGCATGGTGGCCGAATACTAGTGAGCGTGTAAGGGATATGCTGGATTCGTTGCTGCATCTCACTGGGAAGCGGAGAGAAACAGACACCGCTACATTCGCAGCTATGTTTTCACCCTAATAATTCGGCTCCCCTTCCATATAACCATGTTTAAATTCCCATCTATCGATGTTATTCTGCGCGAATGTTACCCTCAAAACGCTCAAGTCCTTTAGCATACCTACTCACTCTCTCATCTTTCTCAAGTGTTGCGCAGGCGTTGCCTGCCTACCAAGCTACAAAAGCCCACTTAGATACCAAGCAGTAAGAATAGGTAGTTGATAGGTATCATACCTGGGTAAACGAGTAGGGGTTTCAATTTTCGCAATCTACCATGACGTTCCGTGACGGAATCCAGCGACCCGTTATCCAGAATTTCCCTGTGTCCCAGGTTCCTTCTTCGGTGTGCAAGACATGCAAGACAGGGCAAGGCATTGTACGAATATTACAAACAGTATTTCCGCCAGCATGCTTCTTCTAAAGGCTTTAAATTTCCCTACTCCTCCGGCGCCCCAAACCTAATTCAGCCCCGGACTACAAGGCCCCCGATACAATGTCCCCGGCCCCTCCTTATAAGTATAATCCTCCACCCCCAACGGACACTGCAAGCTCGTCGGCGCCCCATCCAGTACCGTCTGCTTGATCAACAATTGACAATACCCAAGCCCCGTCGCCGACGCCACACAGTTGGGTGTATTCCAGCACAGCACGCAGCACTGCCTGCCGTTGAGATCCCCCGGGGGACGGATAACGGTGTTGCCGGGCGTGACGCCGCCGCCGTTGTAGGTGATGTCACAGTAATCGAGGATGGCGGTCTCGGTGGTGACGGCGCCGGAGGTGGTGGTTGTTGTGGTCTCAGTTGTGGTTGTGGAGATGGAGATTTCGATCTCGGTGGAGGTGGTTGTTTCAGTTGTGGTGGTGCTGGTCGTGGCTGGCTCGGTGGTGGTGGTACTGGTGGTGAGGGTGTCGGTTGTGGTGGTGGTTGCGGCTTGGATGCCGAGGCAGCTGCACACGGAGGAGAGCTTGGCGGCGGGGCGGCGGGTGAGGGCGCGCTTGGAGAGGTCGAGGCAGGAGGTGGGGAGGGCGCCGCGGCGCTTGAATGTGACGGTCACGGTGGGGGTGGAGGAAGGCGCAGAGGAAGAGACGGAGGGAAGGAGGGAGGGAGGGACGTAGGAAGTTGAAATGAAAAAGGTCGACGTCGAGATGGTCGTCGAGGTCAGGGTCTCGGTCTCGGTGGCTCCGGAGATTGATGTCGATGTCTCGGTGGTTGTCGCTTCGGAGGTGAAGACCTCAGTTGCGGTTGAAGTGGCTGTTGAGACATCGGTGACGGTGTTGAACACGGTGGCTGTCTTGGAAAGGTAGCTGCTGCAAAACGAGGCGGCTTGGACGGCAACCTTTTCGATGCATGCGGGCGACTGTGGATAGTGGCAGGTGAGATAGTCCAGCGCCCTTCCAGCACATGAACCTTGACCTCCGATGGGCGGAAAGTCGTTGGGGAAACCGATTGGCGGGCCAATGGGAGCGCCGAAGCCGAGCACTGTGGGCAATAGCCCCAACGCAGTCGTTGCGAACACGGCGATGCGGCCCATCATTCCAACTTCAAACTTTGACCTGGAGTACGAACGAGCGACTGGGTCTGCCAAGAAGAGAAAATCCCGTGGATCGGAACGCGAACACGCGTGGGTATTTGAACTTGGTGGCCACCCCCACACTCATCTCCGTCACGTTACAGGAGGCTGAACCCCGCCGTCACACCATTGGACGCCTCAAAGTATCCCCTGTTCATAACATCAATCGCGATAGCGCTAGGCATTTTCCGATCGAGTCATTTCCACAAAACCAACTCAAGCATTTTGGCCGTTGCACGTCTTCGGAACTGGGTGAACCCCTTTCACAACCCCAACCCAGAACTGCTCGCAACGCCATTGCTTGAACGCTTGCCTAACTTTGAGGCGGCTGCCTCTGTGGCTAACAACCTAGGTATCTTTTTTATCATTTTCTGTGAATAGCGCCAACCATGATGGAAGGCAGCGCAGAATGGTTGGCCTAAGCAGATCTCTCGAAAAAAGGAAAACAATCACAAAATGATGCCAAGCCCCTGCATTAAACCCCACAACATAAACCACTCGCCGAACCCCGGCTGCAGATAAGACCCCAAGCTCGGCTTCGTCGCGTTATCTGCCCCAGTAGCCACCGGCGGCGCAGTGACCCTTGGTGGCCCCTCAACCCAAGTCATAATACTCGAAATACTCCTCGCCTGCTCCGGTCCGACTGTCGCACGGCAAGGGTCCGGCGACTCGGTGACCTTCTCCGTCACCCCACAAGGAAGAGGCTGGTATGTACCCACCGGGCTAATCCAGTTGCTAATATACGCCCCCGTGGCCGAGAAGCTCACCTGGCCAGCTACAGACGCACAGGGCGTAGGTCGCAACTCGGGCCACGGCGCGTCGTCCGCCACAGTGAAGGCGACCAGGCCCTCGCCAAAGTAGTCCCCGACGGCGTTCAACGACGTGGAGTTCTCCCCGAAATAGCACGTCGGGCCGGTCTTGACCTCCCAGCGCAACATGTACTCCCCTGACAGCATCGGCTGGTAGGGCTTGCCGTCGAAGAGATAATCGTGAGTCAGGCCGATGTACAGATGCTCGTCGTTTTGAATCGTGAAATTGGGCTCTATTCCCTGGAAGCCCCCTCCGATACCGCCCAGGACGAAATAGGCGGATTGGCCGGGCCAGGCTGCTGTGTCGGCGGTGCTATTAGTGACTGATCGGATTTGGTAGGAGAAGGACCATCCGTATCGGTCTGTGGCGCGCTTGTTTTGAACGGCGACGACGACAGCGAGGCCCCGGGAGGGGTTGATGCGGTAGTGACCGCCGGCGGCGGGCGAGATGATGTCGATTTCGATGGAGTTGTTGGAGAGGGCAAATGAGGGCCATGACCAGAGGGTCGCGACTAAGAGGGTTGGGAGGAGGGTGCGAGCCATTGTTCAGCCGTCTCTGTCAGGGATTGGATGCTGAGGGGGAGTTTCTTGGCTCAGTTGCTGGCGTTGTGAGGTAGTTATGATGTGCTGCGCCGCATCTAGGCAGGCACCGGCCACTCAAGGCACAAATGAGTTCTAGTTAATTGGGACTTTGCGGTTGTGATGCGTTGAGAATCTCCAATTCATCCGGCGGCTAAAGTGCGAGGAAAAGGGGCGCAGGTGATAGAGGGAGTTGGAACTCAACCAACTGGTTCTAAGTCACCAATCATCTGCGGTACCAGTATAACTCTGCCTCCGATCTGATTCGTGTCTTGCATTTGCAGGCAAGAGCGAACCTTCAACAGCGGGCACCTTCTCTCAACCTCACATGCACCGGCATCCCTTCACTGCAATGTCGCACCGCCGTGCCCACCTGGTAACACCGATGCCCTTCCATCTCGTGATTCTTCCCTTTGTACCACCTATCCTATCTCGTTAGCACATAAAACCCCCAAACCCCCCCAAGAAGAGCGTATTCTAGGAAGTGCAGGCGGCTAGGGACAAACTCACCTCCTCTCATCCCACTCCCCCCACCCCCACTCAACATCAACCTCCCCCGCCACAACCACAACCACAAGCTTCAACTCCGCCATCACCAACTCCTGCCCAATGCACCCCCTCGGCCCCATCCCAAACCCGCGCCACACTCCCTTCCTTCTAGGATACAACTCCTCCCCCGGCAGTGCAAGCCCCCTCTCAGGGAGGAACTCCCACGCCCTGGCAAATACGGAAAGGGAGCGCATCCCGCTGAGGTTGGCGTCGAAGAGCATGAACCCCTTGGTGGGGTAGTGCACCTGCTGGGTGGGATCGGATGGGGAGGGGGCAGTGAATGTGAAATCTCCAGGGGAAAGACGAATCGCTGCCGTGGAGGGGTGCAGTCGGAAGGCCTCCTTGACGAAGGCGGAGGTGTACGGGAGGGAGTTGAGGAGGTGGGGGGTGGCTGTTAGGGTGGTGATGGGGTTGGGGCCGAGGGTGGAGACTAACTCTAAGTGTAGATGGAAGAGTTTGTGTCAGGTGGGAGGCGGTGGAAGGGACAGATGGGGGAAGGGGAAGGGGAGGGAAGATAAACCGGCTCGAACGAGGGCTGCGGCGCCGGGGTGCTCGGCTAGGCTATGCAGAATCCAGCAGAGGACGCCGGCGGTGGTGTCGTGGCCGGCGAAGATGAAGAGTTTGAGTTGGGAGAGGACGGCGTTGATGAAGAGGGCGTCTGGCTGCGCGGGTTTCTTGGTAGTTTGGGGTGTTTCGGAGTATGTCACGGAAAACGGCCACCTCTTCGAGGATGATGGGGATCAATGACATGATGTTTTTGGGTGAGAATCCTGGGTTGAGTCGGGACCGCCAGGCGCGCCATTCAGGACCGGTGGCGTAGAAAAGATCCAAGTTGTGTGTCGGGATCCAGAAAGCTGTAAGAGTCTGGGTGATGGACCACTCGTTGCATGTCGTTGAGACTCTGGGCCGAAAAGCTGGCATCAATTGTCCAGATCATGGGCGGTCCTATCGGCCACATGTCGAGGTATAACAGACCGGGGCACGATTGGAGGTCAGGGAAGAGAGTCTGCCAGTTTTCCTCGATGAGTTGAGGGATATACTGCGGACTAATCCCACTCGACATCCCCTTTGTGAGCTTTGCGACGATGGCAAGGTGGCCGAACAGAAACGAATGAGGCATCATGGGCTAAATGTGCAGGATATCAGCAGAAATCTGAAGGGAAGAGAGTGAGACACTTACCACACCCTGTGCTTTCAGTCGTCGAAACATCATCCGGACTGTGACGAAATTGTACAATGTTTTGATTCCGAAGGTGGTGAGAATGATTCCGACTCTGGCGGGGGAAACTGGAACAACGCCATGGTGAAGTGAGGGCGAGGGGCGTAAAAATCGGGATATCTTCAGAGCGCCGGTGTGCATGGGATCAGTCTCGGCGCGATGTCCTTCCACGTCGAACTGCTCAGGCAATCTCTCAAAGAACATCCAAGACACTAGATGGAACCCCGCGCGGGGGTGACACCCTTTTATTCTAAATTGCGCAAGCCAACATGCGGTCTTCTGGCACGGGAATCTCAAAGGGGAATATCGAAGTCCCTGTTGGTGGTTGTTGCACAAGCCACTTTGGTGCCAACTAATGGCGGGCACCTAAACTTGGAGCACTGCAATTTTAGCCCTCAAAAGGGGGCGATTCACCCTAACCCTTGCAAAATGTTAAAACTACCAAATCCATTGGGGTAGTTGGATGTAAAGCAACTGCTGGTTTATCCAAACCAGTATCATTAAAATATATGCCATATGTGGATAACGTATACCGTCGTTTTGGAGGAGGCAGAATCCTTCCATGACTACCTAGTCGCAATCCAAATCCAAGCTCACCACCCACGGCTTATTGTTCTCCTTCCCCTCTTCATGATTCATAATCGCCGTGTTGACCATAAAAGTCTTCCCCTTCTCTGCGAAATATTCACCTCCCCCATCCCTCTCAACCTTCCCAACTTCCACCTTCTCCAACTCACCACCCTCACCCTCACCCTTCCAAACAACCTACTGCACTCTATACCCCTCATGAATATGCCCAAAGCAATGCACCCTCGGCTTCGCCGTCTTCACAGCCTCATACAACATCGGACACCCACAATGTTCCCCCTTCCCATTGACATCAAGCCCATATTCCCCCTTCGGCACCAAAGGCGGACCATGCGTCATGACAATATCAACCCCATTCGTCATAGCCCTCCTCCCTCCTTTCCCAATTTGGAATCGATCCTCCCCGGGCCCATACGAAAACGCGTACCCCCCGTGCTCCGGCGTATACTGCGAGGTAAAAATGCTAAACTGCCTGCCGTCGCGCAGGGTAAACTGATACATCCCCTCATTCAGGAGCCATATCCCATGATCATAATTCGTCTGCTGAAACAACATGAATGCCTTTGCCGGCTCGTTGACGTCATCCAAGATAACAGAGCCACGATCCGTTGCCCTGCCCTCCCTGCAAGTCGGACAGCAGAGCAGGTACAAGTTGCTCCTGAAAAAAGGGAGCATCGCATTGCCCATCTCCGTTAAGGGTAGATTGAAGATATTTGGGATGACGGCAGCGACTGGACAGAAAATGGCGGATACCTTCATATGATTAGACGAACTGCTACAAATGTTAGTCAATGAGGACCGCTATTCTAGAGAACACACTCGACAATGCAATCGTCTATAAAATTCTAAGCCTAGCCTCGGAATCACTTACATACTGTATGAGTAAATTACTCTCGAGGAATCAAGACGATGCATTGCGGCAGGCACTAACTTGATTCTTTTTCCTTTATTGTTGAAAGGATTCGCGCCGCCCTCCAGGGAATGTACCTAAGCTTCCACGCTCGGCGGCTGGGCGGGCAGATTCATTCGGAAGCAGCCTCGCAAATATCAATATTTCAGAGCTGCAGCTCGCTTTGCCTCATAAACTAACACGAGATTAAGCCCAGAGTTCAGCGGGCAGTTTCCCAACCATTGGCACTCTTCGGTGCGCGTACAACCTGGCAATTTCGACTGTGTGCCTTACTGTTTTAATGTCTGCTTTTTGGGGACACAGCCTCTATTAGCGCATTCGCACAGATGCCATGGTTTTTCCATTTATCCGGTGGCGGGGCGTGCGGCGCTTGTATTGCTTGTACGACAGCGGCGTTTTCCCGACTTGGCGTCCCCTGGGCATGGGAAACGAAGGCTTTCAACACCGTCGGGTAGCTTAGCGACGTAGAATTAATCAGCTAGGTGGCACTTGCTATTAGAATTAATTACGCGTCTTCAAGACGGGAAACAGTTGCCAGCAGTGATCTAAACTGGGAGCATGAATAACCAAGGAACAAGGCATTATGGAGTAGCTTACGTGTAACTTTTACAGAGCTTGTCCGAGTGAGCCTTGGGGGAGGGATGAGTTTATAAAAGAACATGTTTCGCCGCAGAAAACCAGACTTTTAGAACGCAACAAACAGTACCTACACACATTTCCCAATCTACTTGACATTCATTCCATACCACCCCAGCAGCAAGTCACCATGATGCTCAGCTTCGCCAATATCCTGACTCTCGTGGGGTTCTTTCACCTCTCGATGTCTCTTCCGTCCGAGTCTCATCTTCAGCAGCGCGGGGCTTTCAGTCTGGTTAAAAGTAACGTCACCACTACCGTCAATACAGTCGACACCAGGGCTGTGGCTGCAAGCCCATCCGTATATTTTTGCGAGGACATCAACTGGGGTGGGCCGTGTGAACACTTTGTAGCTGAAGACAGAATCTGCTGTAAGTCGTGACCCTGCTCCGAGAATTAGGTTTTCAGCGCTGACTCATAGGTGGTCATCCTAGACAACATCATCAGAGGGAATGACGCGATTTCATCTGTTGGACCTGACCAGGGAACGACTTGTCATTTCTCGGTGTAAGTTAACAATCCAAGATTCCCACTTTCTGCCACTATGGTTACTAATGGCGGCCTCGCAACAACAGGGATGAAAACTGTCTCGGAGGCATGCTTGCTTTCATCCATTACCCAGGCTACGCGGACTTGACGACCACTGGTTTCAACGACAAATTCTCCTCCTTTTTGTGTTATATTCCACTTTAGGAAGGGAACCCTCTTGGGAAAATTCGTTACGAATTCTGCGACGATCTATGGGCGACCCATGTATATTGGTACCGAGCTGAACTTGGATCTTCCAAGACCAAAGCGATATCATATTTCCAATTTCGAACGGAAGGGAATGAAGACCGAAATCATGTTTGATCGGGAGCTTGGAAAGCGCCTTGAAAGCGAAGAGCGAGACTTACTAATTAGTCGTTTATAAATTTCGAGATAGTATCATTCTCTGATATTTTAACCACTTTCCTAAAAAAGGCCGGCAGTAGTTCCAAGGTATGGGTGGAAGCTTGTGGGAGTGATGTTGATTCGAAATGCTGAGTTGCTCACTACTCTACCCCTGAAACTCTTCCAAGAATTTCTAGAGTTGTCTCTGGCTGATTCGTCGGGGGAGCTGCTTCATTCAGTGCGGTCAGCTTGCGGCAAGTGAGTTACACGGCGGGTAAAGTCAACCACTGGCGTGCGAGCATCAAGTTGCGGCCAGCGACAATACTCAAAACACAACACCACAAGCACATCAAGTCCGAAGCTTGAACTTGCATCTCAATAGCGCCCCTCCTTCGTTACCACCACCATAATCGAATGGTTAACCTCATTCGGCCCTAAAACTGCTACTAATTGTCCCGTCCTAATCCCCCATCCCTCTCTCCCGCCCTGGCAACGTCTCCTTCTTGTCAACGTCAAGCGTTCATGGCTTGCATACCACTGCAATATACGACAATAACGCCAGGAAAACCATATTTTGTTGGATGGTAGAGTTTAGAGACGTAATAAGCTTGTCCTCCACAGTCGACCAGCAACTCTTTCCATTGAGGCCGATATGGGAGCCTTAGGCGTCACCGCAATGATAATGGACAGAGAGATATGGATCTTGCCCGACAAGACAAGGCGAGCAGTCCAGCAATTGACGCCACGATAAGCGTTCTTAGATATCCAATGTACCGGTTGAGGACAGGGCTGGCGAGAAACATGTGTGAGGTGCGTTGTAAGCAGACCAGGGATTTTGCCAGATGAGGGGTGACTCCGGAACTCGGCATCTTGCCCATCCTTCTTAGGCCCAGTGACTAGATAATATTCCACAATCCCAGCTACTAATTCGGAATGGTGCCATCAGCGCCTTGAATATCATCTGCCGGAAGTCCGGGCTGTAAAAGATCCGCAACACGAATGTACACGGTGCCAAGCACCCAGGAAACTGGGTCGGATAAATATCATCCGTGTTCAGACGCTCCACCCGCTTCCTGTCCCGACGACTTCACCAACCTCGCAATTATATGCTATACCAAGCGCACCCCCGAAAAAACAGAGAATGCCGTAGAAATCTGCCCCAAAATCGTCAATGCCACCGGTCTGCCCAACACAAATGTTCCAACAGGAGGGTCAATGTTTTTATCCCCGTTCACCGACATGTCGTGTTATGTCCCATCAGGTCGGATCGGTGTGGCGTCCCACTGAATTTCGGCCCCGTCCTTTGGACCGGGTTTTGGGAAATATATTGCCCGCAGGCACACCTCGGTTATGTGGGCGGAATCGGCCAATAGGGGGTTTCTACGCCCTATCCGGGTTGTTTACGACGTTGGCCAGGCGGCTGCTATATGCACCGTCGCATTCTAGCGGGCGTAAGCGAGCTGGGTCGGCTAATTCCAGCCTCGATGAGCAAGTGAAGTTTGATATCAAAACAGATATCTGATATCATAGCTCGCGCCATTTCTCTCGGCCAGCGATGTGTTGCTCACATCATCTTTCAAATACACTCTGCACTCTGCCAGCAAGGAGTCTGGAAGCTCATTACCCGGTATCAGGCGGGCCGGGTAGCACAAGGCAGCCAAGTCCCAGAGATCCGAAGCAATATGGGCTGTTTTTCTCCGAGGGCGATGGAAGGACGGGAAAAGAGAAACGTAAATAAGGGGTGCCAGCATAAATACCCCGATCCAGGTACCTGGCTTGGCCATCCCAAAACGTAGATATCTTCCCCCCTTCCCCAGCGGCGCCCCTCGTCAACATCAACCCCATTTCCATCCCCCAACTCCCCCCCCCCCCCCCCCCCCACCCCGACCCCCCCCCC
>Ga0247760_1002158_pt1 | contig 15703 bp, 22 predicted proteins | sample UWRJL171409R4_FD_179936 | JGI IMG/M metagenome (GOLD analysis project Ga0247760, IMG submission 179936) | Plant litter microbial communities from Arlington Agricultural Research Station in Wisconsin, United States - UWRJ-L171-409R-4 | ecosystem: Environmental > Terrestrial > Plant litter >... | reverse complement strand
CCCCCCCATCAGCCGGGACAACTTCCTCGCCACCGAAAAAGAAAACATCATCGCTCCGCCCTCCCCCTCCTCCGCCACCGACACCCCACAAATCTCCCTCGCCCGCCGCTCCGCCGAGCACCAAGCCGCCCTCGCCAGCCTCCTGCTCCTCAGCCGCGACCATGCCAACGCCGCCTCGGACGCGCTCTTCGCCCCCTGGCGCCGCGTCCTCTGCGCGCAATACATCGCCAAGCACTTCCGGCTTGGCGCCGACCGCCACGAAGTCCACACCTTCGTGCCGCTCGCGTTCGACACGCCCGCGCAACGGCAGCGTCGCATCCGACACTTCCGGTGTCGGCGGTTTGCATTCGCCCTTAGAAACGACGAGATCGACCAGCAGGGCGTGCGATTCTTTATGGACGCGAGCGACGAGCAGGTTGAGCGGTACATCTTTGACATGGTGGAGGCATACGGTGGCGCGGACGTGGTGAACTCACACGTCCGGGAGGATAATAAGTTTAATGAGGGGGGAGTGGTGTCGTGGCGCGAGGCCGCGTCGACGCTGCAGGAGGTCAGTGAGAATAATGGAGGGGCGCATCCTGGGTCGGGGGTGTACAGCCAGGAAACGAGGAGGATCACGGGGCGCAAGCCGGTGCAGATTTTGGTGACGGCGGAGATGGATCCGCTGGGGGAGCATGAGGAGCGGGAGAGGTTTTTGGAGGGACGCGGGACGCGCGGGGGCGGAGGCAGCGCAAGCAGCAGAGGAGGCAGGTGATGGCTGCGCCGGCGGTTCGTGCGCCGGCCGGCTTGATGGAGGAGAATAGGCGAGGCCCGAGGAGTTTGGAAAATGGTAGTGAGGAAGGATTGTTGGGAGTTTCGAGGTGAGGAGCCAGGGATGGAGGAGTACCGGCCCGTGTTTCGGTGATGGGTTTTGGAGGATTTCGCTAGGTCTGGGGATCATTCCGATCGATGCAGCCTGTATTGCATAGCAGTGTTGCATAGCGGTACGACATATTCATCGTCGCTTTGTAGTCTTCAACATTCTGCACATTGTAATCGGCTGCTTTTGCCTAGAAGTCTTATTTGTGGGTCAGGAGATCTGAAAATGGGATCTCTAGGTCCTGAAGCTTGAAGCCTTCTAACCAACATCATGGCCATTTTGTGGTGAAAATTATCCGCTCGCTTATCTCCCGTGGCACCAGATCTTAACAGCCACGCGGTGGCTCTAACGCCGGTCGTACCAAATCTGCAGTAAGACTGTTGGCAGGGGCCAAACGATAGTAATAAGATCTCGTGCAAATTTGCCGTATACATGTTAGTGTTTTGGGCTGGTAAAATCACATCTGGCGTCATAGGAGAGATCATAGACGTTCATCACCGATTGACAAAAGTACCAACTACTCATAAACAGATTCTAGCTATAATAGCCAAGACAGTTTTCGTACATTTGTCGAATAAGAGATTGATTCTAACTCGGTGACCACAAGCAAATTGAACATCCTTTTCCAACACCATCTTTAAAGCAGATTATTCAACAAGCGAAAAAGAAATCCCGAACCAGCCAGAAATAGAGAAAGAGGGTTAAGGACCGCCTGCTCGGCCGCCCATGTCCAACCAGCGATCGCCCTTATTACGGCAATACTGCTCACCGTGGACACAATAGTAGTATGAGCCTCTCCCACCAGAGTTCGGCGACCACATCACATACTTGTTGCCACTATCAGAGGTACCAGAGCATGTGTTGTAAATCCCGTTTTGCACGGTATATGCGGTCTGGGCCTGGTTTTTCCACACGGAAATGGTCTCTCCGTGCTCACCTTCACACTCGTAGTTATTCCCGGTCTCGACGGATTGCTCCACCGCGAAGCCAGCGCTGAGCCACTGGAACGCTGTGGCACCGGCGCTCCACGAAACAGAATAGGACGACGATTTCGAGTTGCCGGCCCGGCATATACCCTGTCCGCATTTCATAGGGAACTGTGTTCAGGTCAGCTGGCCACGCCCTTCTTGGCAAACTGCAAACCGGTGTCTTCGTACGCTTAGCTGCACATTCATGGGATTTTGGTGGGGGTCTCCATCACCGACACGGTATGTGACCTGGCTCCAGATGCCACATGCGCCTTGGCGCTTCTTCAGCGGGGCCGACTCGATGTGAGCGCTGGCGTTATAATCAGCTGGTCCCGCCTAGGATGGACCGCTCTTAAGGCCCGCGAGAACCTGGCCAAGCTGATGCGGGGCGGTAGGGAAGCACGCAGCCAGCCCTCGCTTGCTCACTTGGGACAGCGGGAGCGTCGGGGACACATGGAATGGCGCAGACACCCCACGACTTGGTGGGACTGTGCATGCGACTGCAAGACAGGCCTCCCGCAAGGTTGACGTCCTCGTGGACCAGAAAGCTGGACGAACAAATACTAAGGTTACCCCTGCCGTTTTGGTCAACGTCAAAAGAGATGGGGTTGTCTGGGAAGGTGTCGAGGACGGTGGAGCAGGAGTGACCGTAAAGGGTTGTTCGATCCTTGTCCCAGACTGCAATAGACAAGTCGCCGGTGAGCTTGTCGTACTGGCGCTCGATGCTCAACTCCTTGGCGCCGTTCGAGTTGGCCGTAAGAAGGAAAGGAGCGGAGCCAGAAACGGCCAACGTGAAGAGGGCGGGCTTGACGAGAAAGCGGTTGGACAGCTTCATCGCCGCGAGTGACAATTGATGATTGCTAAGGTGGACAAGGGGTTGGAGACTTGGAATTGGGAGGAAGAGGTTCCTGGGGAAGCTGAGAAGGCATCGAGGCATGCCCAAACTCTCGCCCTTTGCGTCCTTTTTATATTCCTTTGAACCGCATCGATCCTTCCAAGACGGGGCTTTTCAGAACGCCCGGCATCTACCTTGTCTCCTCTCGAGAGGTCTGGAAGAACCCCCGGAAGGCTGAGAAAACAAATATTTCGGGTGTAATTTTGTTAAGAAACAGCCTCGTCAGAGGGGCATGTTAAACCAGCGCTGATGTCCTGTTAGCAGGCCGAGGTGTCGACGTCACTATTCCAAGAAACGACAGCACTCGCAGCGCCATGCTTCCGCCTTCGAGTAAGTCGTTCTGGTGTCCTGAAACCTTGAAGAGGTCGGCAGCAACAGAACGAATTTGTAAAAGCGCCTTGTAACCATCACGATGGCTTCATCCCGTCCAAGGGCAGACTGCGGCTAAAGGCCGTGAGCTCTGTTGGCTTCTTAGCGATGATAAACCCTCGGTGTTTGAAGCTAGGTATTGCCGACGTCGGTCGGTGGTGCTTGCCGTACCTAGCAGTACGGTAACGGCTCAACTGGTAATTTGTCTGCGGGCCTTATTTCTGCCAAGCCAATAAGTGCTCCCCCTTCCTTGGGTTGTCGAATGATCTTCATGCAAGCTTGACATATAGCCGACTGAGGAGGTCCTACTCATGCCGATGACATGTTTGCCTCTGATTTCGGAGGAAGAACGCCTGGAAAGCAGCCCCGGCAGTCTCTCGATGTGCGAGTCTAAGCAAGCTGCGCCATCCCGGAAACCCAATATATTACGCGACCTGACCCCTTGCGCGTTCCCCTTACTCCTTTTTCCCGAAGCGCTTTCTTTCTCCCGCCTTCACCGTGACGCCCAAACAGCAACATTTTCTGGCGAGTTGAAGTTTCCTTCCTCAGACTTCTCAAAATCCTTGTTTTACTTCTCACACACCGGTGGCCCGCCCAACCACCGATCGCCACATACAATCATGGCAGCACCCAATGCAACCTGACCCCCAAGCAACGAACTCCTGGATTTCAACGCGCTAGCCATCCCGTATAACATCACCACCGTCTTCACCCCTGGCACTAATGCCTCGGACCCAGACATGACAAGATGCTGCGCGCCAATCCCGTCAAGATTACCAAGCAGTGCTACGTGTGGTGCGAGGTGCCCAAGTCATAGCTGCATAGCAATTCCATGCAGAGCAACATCCAGTCGGATTTTTCCTTCTGTCTTCACATGAATCATACCAGCAAATCGGAGATCAGGGGGGTCATTTGGCTAGTGGAGGTAGTTCGTGGAAGAGGGACATGGGAGTGAAGGGGGCAGTTATTTGGGTGGCGTTGCTGGTTGGGGTATGGGCTGGGTTGCTGTAGGGTTGAGCATGTCCAGTAAGGATGACGTGTAGTTGAGCTTCAGATGTTGCTACGTATTGCCGCGGTCTTTCCTGTGCCATTTAGCATGGCTAACAGCTCCTTTTTACCGCCACTACGACTCGGCGCTAGTTAGGTATATTCTTGTTCTTAGCTGGAGGAGAGGAAGAGAGAGGCACCTGGATTGCAGTTAGTTAGTAGATGTATTAGTAAACAGGGGTGGGGCGGCGGCTTGGTAGGAAAGGACGGGATGGGGGACGCTGAGTTGTAAAAACATGGCCGTCGGTGCTCAGACTTTGTTTCCGCGCTCCATCGTCGCCGATAATGCTGCCCGCTTGCAATCGCCCGCGAGGTTGACCCCTCTGGCTGGGAAGGTCGGCCCCCACTAGCCCCGTTTTGTGGGGCACAATCCCGCGCGCAATCTCCCAATCTCTCCCAAATTACCCCGCCATCGAAGACCCTGACCGCCAGGACAAAGTCAAAAACTTCCTGAGTTGACACTATCTACGCCAGCTCGCCCTCCTACACCCTTTCAGCTCTCCCACACAGAAGCACCTACCTGCGACACCATGGCCGACTCCACCATCTACCGGGCCAGCACCACGGCGCCGGTCAACATCGCCGTCGTCAAGTACGATCTGCCACTACACCCCTCCGCGCCCGACGTTTGCTAACCAACCGACTCATGACAGATACTGGGGAAAGCGCGATCCCAAGCTGAACCTCCCAACCAACAGCTCCCTCTCGGTGACGCTCTCGCAAGCCGATCTGCGGACGCTCACGACCGCATCCTGCTCGGCCACGTACCCCGCCGCTGAGGGTGACTCCCTCCTTCTCAACGGCGAACCCTCCGACGTATCTGGCGCACGCGTCCAGGCCTGCTTCCGCGAACTACGCACCCGCCGCGCTGCCCTCGAGGCCGCCGACCCGTCGCTCCCCAAGCTCTCGACCATGCCGCTTCGCCTCGTCTCGGAGAACAACTTCCCCACCGCTGCGGGCTTGGCGTCGTCGGCGGCCGGCTTCGCTGCCTTTGTGCGGGCCATCGCCAACCTCTACGAGCTGCCGGCCTCGCCGTCCGAGCTCAGCCTCATCGCGCGCCAGGGCTCCGGCTCGGCCTGCCGCAGCTTGTTTGGCGGATACGTGGCGTGGCGCATGGGCTCTGCGGCCGATGGCAGCGACTCCATGGCGGACCAGGTGGCCGAGGCGGCGCACTGGCCCGAGATGCGGGCGCTGATCTTGGTGGTTTCGGCCGCCAAGAAGGGCGTCAGCTCCACGTCGGGCATGCAGCAGACGGTGGCCACGTCCGGGCTGTTCCAGGAGCGCATCGCGCGCGTGGTGCCGCAAAACATGGACGCGATGGAGAAGGCCATCAAGGAGCGCGACTTTGCCGCGTTTGCCGAGGTCACCATGCGAGACTCCAACTCGTTCCACGCCACGTGCGCCGACACCTACCCTCCCATCTTCTACATGAACGACGTGTCGCGGGCGGCCATCCGCGCGGTCGAGGCCATTAATGCCGCTGCTGGCAGGGCCGTTGCCGCGTACACGTTTGATGCCGGCCCGAACGCCGTCATCTACTACCTGGAGCAGGACACCGAGGCCGTGGTCGGCACCTTCTACCACGTGCTGGGGGACATCGATGGCTGGAAGAGGGAGGTGCTCAGCGGGCTGAAGCCCACGCTGTCGCTTGATGAGGGCGTCGCCGGGATATTGAAGGCGGGCGTCAGTCGGATCATCCTGACGGGCGTTGGGGAGGGCCCGATCAAAACGGACGAGTATCTGGTGGCAGAGGACGGGACTCCGGCCAAGAGATGAGGCGTCAGGTGCGATGTGGGTTTGACGCGGGTGTTGGTAAACTTGTAGAAAAATGCATGCAAGCGATAATGATGGGTACAGCTAGAGACTGTTCCCGTGCGTGTGCGTGTGCGTCTTCTTGCAGAGGACAGACTACGGGCAGGCCGACAGGGGTGCGGGTGAGATGCCCCTTACACAGTACGTCAGGATGCCAAGCCGGCAGGGGTCCCATCTGGGCGGGAGCTGTGACCACGCGCACCTCCACCGCTCCCAATTCCCCCATCCCCAATTATCAGCCCGCGAACCGCCACCAACCGCATTGCCAGCTGTTTTCTTAGCGACAGCGCGCTGCAGCACCCCGACGGACGGGACCACATCAATGTCGGCGGCACGATGAGCCGGAGCATCTACGACATCGACCCGGCGGGCAATGTGCTCACCACGTACACTGGCACCGACTCGGAGAAGGAGACGCTGCGCAGCGTGAGTTTGGCGCCATCCTATCGCATCCCCCACTCCCCTCCCCTCACGCGATCGCGGCCACAATCCCAATCCCAATCCCAATCCCAATCCCAATCCCAATCCCGATCCCAATTCCAATCCTAACCTCAAACCCAATTCCCCTCAAGGTTGCTAACCCACCCCTCCCCTCCAGGAAGACACCTCCGTCCCCCTTGCCAAAGCAATCCTCTACGCCTTCCTGCCCGCCGGCTACCCACACACCGTAACCTCCGACTACCTCGCGTACCAAACCTACGACTCCCTACAAGCCTTCGCCTCCTCTATCACCTCGCTCCTCGCCAACCGCGCCGTGCTCGAGGGCCTCGGCGTCGGCGACTCCTCGTCCTCCCCGACCGGCGCGCTGATCCTCAAGATCACGGGCGACACGATCTCTCGCATCGCAACAATTCTTTTCGCGCACCGCATGGGCCAGGCCATCGAGCCGGAGTGCAAGTTCTACCGGTTCCTGGCGGATATATTTAATGATAGTGCGCAGTTTCTGGACCTGCTGACGCCGGCGATGCCGTACCTGCCGAAGGTGGGGGTGATTGTGTCGGCGGGGGTGTTAAGGAGCTTGTGCGGCGTGGCGGCGAATGCTAGCAAGGCGAGTTTGTCGGCGCATTTTGCGGTGACGGGGAACTTGGCGGAGCTGAATGCCAAGGAGGCGTCGCAGGAGACGGTGGTGTCGTTGTTGGGGATGCTGGTTGGGTCGCTGGTGGTGCGGATGGTGGAGGATAAGCAGGTGGTGTGGGTGTTGATGGTGTTATTGGTGGGGGTGCATCTGGCGATGAACTACCGCGCGGTGCGGTGCGTGGAGATGCGGACGTTGAATCGGCAGAGGGCGACGATTGTATTTCGCGAGTGGCTTGATCATGGGGCGGTGCTGACGCCGGCGCAGGTCGCGCAGCGGGAGAGTATCTTGTACCGCGGGCGGGGGAATATTTCCAGTAAGACGGGCGAGTACACGGGGTTTTGTGATTTCGGCACGTATGGCGATATCAAAGGGTGGAATCCGCGGGGGTTCCACCGGTATGAGTTCGAGGCGCCTGGGTATTTCCTGGGGGTCTGGCACCGGGGTGGGAACTTCTACATACGCATTGCCGTCAAGGAGGGGACGACGCGGCCGCTGTCGGCGTGGTTTGATGCGGTGAACCATGCGTATCACTTTGACTCGGCGCTTAAGGACGGGCTGGAGAGCCACTACGAGAACGAGATGCCGTTGGGCTATGTGTCGGAGGAGCAGAAGGGGAGCATCTTTGCGGCGCTTACGGTCGCCGGCTGGGACCTGGATACCAATGCCCTGGAGACGAGGCTGCCCATTCGGGTGCGAGTGGGCGACGGAAAGAAAGGTTTGTGTAGTTCCTAGGTTCTGACGAGGGGTGACGCAATGCTAACATGAATGGTGACCTGACAGGAGCTGCAGTATCAGAGAAGGACCATGCGCATCTTGGGCTCCGGGAGGCGAAACACGACTGAGAATAGATGGGGAGATATTGTTAGAACAGGATTGGCGTGGTTGGGTTTGGGAAAGACGGAAACCGGGGCGGGCAACAACATGCATTACTACACGAGATACCACGCAGACCACAATCTGTGATTTTTTGTCCATGACTTCTCTGCTATAGGTACAATGGAAGATACAATTTTCCTCGTTTACCTCAACGCCGAGTTCCCCCGTCCGTCCTCCCCATCTCTCGAATGAGCGGAGCCTACACGCAGTGGTAGTAATAATACAAAGTTGATACACCTCCCCGGTCTCCATCACCAGGCATCCCCCTACGCCAACCCAACCCCCCTCATCGCCCTCATCTTGACCCCCTCCCACGTGTTCAACTTCGGCCTCACGTCCAAATAGAAATTCAGCTTCCCCGCTCCAAGCCCATCATTCCTCCCCGCATAAAAGTCAATCACATACTCAACCTGCTTCCCGCACCGATCCACCACCCAATCATGCCGATCAAACGGCGCCGTATACCCCAGTAGCGTATTCACCCTCGCTTTGGGCGTCAGCCGCTTCGACTCCCCCGCAAAGCTATGCAATCTCGGCCCGCCACACTCCTTCGTCGCAAAGGGTGCCTCCCACCGCAAGATCTCGGCCCAGGCGCGCTCGTTGACGGCGTTGTGGATGGGCACGACCGTCTTCATGTCCGACGGCGTGGCCGTGTGGCCTTTGCGCTTCATGGCTTCGAAGAACATCTTTTCCGAGGGGTAGATCCAGTTGCCGGTGGGGGAGGCGCCGGTCTCGAGCTCGTTGTTGGCTGGGGCGGGAGCTGGGGCTTCGGGACAGGCGGACGCGCCGGGGTTGGAGGAGCGCGGGATAGTGGAGATTTCGCGGGCTTCGCCGAGGGAGGGGGGGCGAGGTGTGGTTGTTGAGGCGGAGGGTTGTTGTTGTTGCTGGCGCGAGAAGGATGGGAGGCGGAGCCAGGAGGACCAGCTGCTGCTGCTGCTGGGTGGCTGGGTTTGGGATTGAGCGGCGGGTGGCGGCGGGGAGGAGGGAGAGGTCGTTGCGGGTGGTGCTGAGGCGCGTGCTTGCTGGAGCCAGGCTTCGCGGGTTTTGTGGTCGACGGGGCATTTCTCCTCGTCGGGGGAGGCGCTCGCGTTTGCGTCCTTCATGGTTGCTAGGTGTGTGGTGGGGTTGGCGCTTTTGGCTGCGGCATGAATCGGGGAGTCGTTCGTAACGAGAACGGTGTCGAGCAGGTCGGTGGTCTGCATTATGGCTGCATTTTAGGTGGTGGTGAGGATGCTGAGTCGAGCTGGCGTCGTGATTGCCAAGGGACGAAATCTAGGGAGCTCGAGCAACGAAATTTCTAACAGCTGGCGGTTTGGCGGCAGGGTCATGACAGCTGAGGATAGCCCCACTTGTTGCTGCGGGAAGCTTCTGTGGGCCCGTGCTGCGCGCCATTGTCGTCACACAACGCGCGATCCCTGACATCGGACGACAGCTCCTGCTGCAGGGATTTCGAGAGTCAGCGCAAGACTCGGGTTTCCTGCCGCAGCTCAGCCGGAACCCAATTAACTGCATCGTCGAAAACCCTTCACAGGCTTCAAGATCTCACCCAGCAAAAGTCTTTGGTGTGACAGAGGACGTGAAGACGGGGCCGCGGCAAGCCTTACTTCTCTCAAGTGGCTGGCGTACAGGCTCTCACGTCGTGTAAAGCAATGGAACATAACGCGGGCAGTCAGCTACTCGAGCTCGACTTGCGGTCCTGGCCACTAGGTTCCATCATCGCCAGAGACATGCTCATATCAACGGCAGGTCGGTAACCTTCTTTCTCGGTGCCTCTGTAGATAGGAGGCTCCAGCCAAGGAGGACCCCTCCATGCTCTGCATATTTTGGAAGCTTTGGGGAGGGTGTTGGTAGCATACACCGAAAGCGTAGGGCCTGGCGCACGTTGTGACAGTGTCCCAGCCCGACCTGTGTTACAATGGGCCCGGGTGTACTCGAGTAATGGAGAATGCCATGCAAAGATACGACAAGGCCCAGCGAAGACAACGCAAAGCCTTTGACATCGAAAATGGGAGAAGTCCCGAGAACAAGACGGCATCTGCCTCCTCGAGCATGGTAGAACCTTCACTTGGCGGCCAGAGTCTTTGCACACACGAGTTCCTGAAACTTTGACCTTGCGGCGACATGTTCCATGGTAGTCGGGTCTCAACATCTGAGTCTACCTAGGTAGGTACAGGCAGGCAGGAGTTGCATGTTCGCTTGGACCGAAATCCAAACCGTCCTCCGAGCATGAGCAACACGAGGATTCAGGTTGATGGACCGGAAGATGGAAGCCCGCCACGTGGAATTTAGGGGAGTGAGTCTGATGGTCTTGTCTCTCAAAGCTAAACGGCCATTTGCACATGCATTCATGACAGCTCTCGGCCCGGCAAAATGTTCCGGCTGCTGTGACAACTCAACTCTGGTTTAGACGAGGATGGGGGATGAAGGAGCAGAAAGCGGAAGAGGGCCGTGCAACTCATGTGCACTTCTTGCTCGTGAGGTGAAGGTTGCGGGTGCTTCCTGATACCCATTGACCTGGAAGTGACACGATCTGGGACCACCGACTCCAGGACCCACACGCCGGGAAACTCGGATGCCATTAGTAAGGCCACCAACCCCGGCGACTACACGCCAGCACCGCCAGCAGGCACAGATAGAGAGGGTATAATGTTTTAATTTTATACGCTAGGCGCCAGCTAGGCTCTCCATCCCGGCATTCGGTCGCCCAACCTCGCTACCTATATGCAGTCTTCCTCGCCCAGCCCGACAGATGCCGGCATCTCAGCTCGGTCTTGAAGGGCCAGGCCCGCCCATGATGTTGTCGTCCACCCATCCCGCCGTTATAAATACAAAGAAAGCCGTAAGAGCCGTTTTTCCGGGTCCCCCGCGCTGCCCCGTAGCGTGGCGCTTCGTTTTAGTCATGATCCGGCGGTCTTTCGTACACAGGACCGACCCTGGTCGTCTTCCGTGGTATCCGTAATATCCGATGTGCGTGACACTCCCCGTCCCAGCGAGACATGTGGGATGTGGATGTCTGCAGAGGGTGGTAGTGGTGGTAATGTCGTGTGCTTCTAGGTCGTCATGGTGTGTTCACAGTTACGCGAACATAGCGGCACCGCCCGTCTCGATGGCCTCGATCTCGGAGAGGGTGAGCGGGGCGCGGTGGAAGCGGGCGGGGAGCTCGCTGCGGTCGAAGTAGATGCCCTGGGGCGCGGCGACAGGCCCGAGGTCGGAGCCAGCCTTGCCGCCAATGCCAGCGTTGGCGGCCGTGATGGTCTTGCGCAGCGGCCCAAACTGCTGCGCGTGGTCGCGGTACGAGCTGAAGGAGGTGTGCGACGACTTGAAGTTGGTCGGGAGCGACTGGGTCGGCGACGCAGGATGGGGCTGCGGCGTGTGGTCGACCGAGACTGTAGAGAGAAAAGTTAGTCGCGTGCGAGGGCAGACGGCCAAGGAAAGGACAACGGCTACGCACCAGGGATGGTTCGCTTTCCGAGAAACCTAATCGACGGAGTGCGCTCGGCCTGCTGAGCAGCCTGGCGGAGGACCCGAGTAGCATACATCGTCGTGATGGTTGACAGGATGTTGTGGTGTGTGTGGTGGTGGTTGTGGTCGGTGGGATCGGAAAAGGCCGGGCGCACTGATTTTTCGCGTTTCGGCGATTTCGGTGGGGACGGTCTGCTCGAGCTGGCTGATTCTCCTCGCAACAACGGCTGTCCTGGATGGAATACAGCACGAAATCAGCTCTGGGCAGATGGCGCAAAGGACAGGTCGAAGGAGGAGAATTGGCGGCTGGCGAAGTGGTGAACGAAGCGATGCTTGAGGAACTCCGGAAAGGTGAGCGAAGGGACCTGCGAGATAAATGGCTTTTTCACAAGCTCGACAGTTGGCTGCAGGTTGGGGAAGGTCCCACCAAGAACGAAGGCGCGACCAATCAGCGCCAATGCGAGCTTCTGCCTTGGCCAGGAATCCCGAACTCCGGAGCATGCACGCTGCAGGCTGGCACCAGAAAGCCCGCAGAAAACCACGCCATCGCATGCAACCATCCACCCATATCGCTGCGTCTCATAGGGCTCTTCCCCCCCCAACAGATAACGACACACAGCGCCATTAATGGTGCAGCCAATTGCACCCTCCTGGAAAGCCAAAATGGTTGCAAACAGAGATTTCCACGCGGCCTCGCCGTGGCTTCAATCAACGGCTTCACTTTGCAGAGTTTTTTTCTTTGCTTCACCTTTACCCGTCCGAGACGTGTCTGAAGCGCTCATCTCCGATGCTCGGTGGCTTGCAAGCGCCCACCTCGATCGCCCGAACGGTTTCCCCGGTTCCATCCACAGTGCTGCCTGCCCCGCGCCGGCCCAAGACCGGCGCCCACTGCAAGCTGAGCTGTTACTGTTACCATCACCTCATCGCATGAGGTGATTTGACTTCCAGCAACTGCGGCGCATCCACCCGCAGCCCCCACATTGCGCGGTCGCTCGAGCTGCTGCAGGACCAGGGACTCGGCATGAAACCAGTTGATCGCGCGATGCGACTGGTAGGGCGTACCGTACCCCGCTCACATGCGCAATTGCCACACGCAATGTGGGAGGAGATTGCTGTGCTCGGGATTTCCACATGCAAATCGGTCGCCGCCCCGGTGCGGAGTACGTGTCGCACTGGCAGATGGATGCGGATCCACCGGCCTCGATGCGGAGTCGCCTTTGTTGTTGTCGACTGTCTGTCCTCTCGACACCGCCAGGCTCGGCGACCCCTCCGTGGTGGACCACCCGATTCCGGCCTCGAGCACACCGCTGCCGCATCCGGAGGGGATGGTGCGTGCTCCACAGTGCCGACCAACAGGGCCGGCGACACGGTGAAGAACATCCTGCTCCATTCATACCTACGGCACCTAAGCGAGTCCGGTTTATCACTTCGGTTTCTCTCGTTAGGGTCTTGTCTCATTGCATCGCCGACTTCGCGATGTTCTCAAGTCAATTCCCATTTGTGGACTCGGGCTCTCTGTCACCCATCCGCAACTGTGCACGAAAAATGATAACATGACCATTCAGGACTCTTCTTTGGCTGGCAACTTGCTTCAGTATCGATGCCAAGGCCGGAAGGAGGCAAGCCACAATCCTTTGTCGTGGCCGCCCGGGCTGTTGCAGTCAGCCGGCCCACGCATCCCAGCCGCCGAACGGTCTGGAACATGGCGTTCCCGGGCGATGTGATTGGCTCGTTGCTCGCCGTTCCCAATCCTCGACTATCTCTCTGACCCTTACACAGACAAAACCCATCGCCTGATCGCTGCGGGTTTCCGGAGTCTTTGTTCTCTCGTTGTCTCAACACGGAGACTTGGAGGAGATTCATCTTTACTCGTGCCGGGAATAAATACTAACATGGCGACGGTTACGGTGACTACGGCGGTCTCCGTCGTCACATCGGCCGCTTCGGCAACGGTCACGGCGGCGAGAGCCCCCGCGCAGGCCGGAATCTTCGAGGGCCTCAATCTGACAATCTACAATCCCGCCGACCCCATCATTCTGTTTATCATCCAGGTGACCCTCGTAATTGCCCTCACCCGGCTTCTGTACTGGCCGCTGGCCAAGATCCGAGAGCCTCGGGTCATTGTAGAGGTCATCACAGTGAGCAAATTTCCTTCTTCCCGCCGCTGAACTCTGGCTCACAGCCGCAGGGCATCATCCTGGGACCGTCAGTCATGGGACGTATACCCGGCTTCACAGCGTGGCAACGCTAGACATGGCGGTGCCTTTTGGCCTCGGCATTGCCCTCGCCTACGGGCTCTATAACCAGTTCGCCGGCGAGCCGGGCACGGTCCCGGTGTCCTTTGGTGTCTTTGCTCTCTTCATCGGTGTCGCCATCGCCATCACCGCCTTCCCTGTCCTGTGCCGCATCCTCACATCGCTGAAGCTACTCAACACCACGGTCGGAGTCATTATGCTGACGTCGGGCATCGCCAACGACGTCGTAGGCTGGATTCTGCTGGCACTGTGCGTGACGTTGATCAATGCCGGAGCCGGCATCACGGCGCTGTGGGTGCTGCTCATGTCGGTTGGCTCAGTTTGTTTCTTGTGTATGCGGTGTGGCCGGCCTTCATGACCGTGCTGCAACGCACACAGTCTGGAGAACGGGCCGACCGAGGGTGTTTTCGCGTTGACCATCTTCCTGGTGCTCGCGTCTGCCTTCTTCACCAGTGTCATTGGTGTTCACTCTATTTTCGGAGCCTTCATGGTCGGCCTGATGTGCCCACACGAGGGAGGATTTGCCATCAAGCAGACCGAGAAGACCGAGGATCTGACTTCAACCCTGTTTATCCCGCTGTTTTTCGCGCTGTCCGGCATCAACACCAATCTCGCGCTCCTTGACAGCGGTATTGTGTGGGGTTATGTCATTGCCGTCACTGTTGTGGCGTTCCTGAGCAAGATGATCGGCGGCACACTGGGTGCTCGCCTGAACGGGATGGTCTGGCGCGGGTCGTCCACCATCGGCACCCTGATGTCGTGCAAGGGTCTCGTCGAGCTCATCGTGCTTAACATTGGCCTGCAGGCCAAGATCCTCAGCACCAGAACTTTTACCATATTTGCGGCCATGGCGCTGGTCACGACCTTTGCGACTACTCCGCTTGTCAGCTGGATTGTATCCCCCATGGTACCAGCAGAAGCTGGAGTTGTGGAAGAAGGGGCAAGATTGACTGGGACGACAACCCGATCGTGCCGGCCGACGGCGCAGCTGACAACGAGGTGAAGTACCAACAGGGCGATGCGGCAACTCGGTTGCTAGTCTACCTCCGCACAGATGGCCTGTCCAGCATCCAGTCGCTCGTCTCCCTCTTCACAGGCGACAACAAGCGCAGCATCTCCGACGCCTCGGCAAACTCAACACCGCTCCACGTGCACGGGTGCCGTCTAGTCGAGCTGGCAGAGCGTAACTCATCCGTCATGAATGTCTCCAAGATCGAAGAGCATGCCGGTCAAGACCCTATCGTTAAGGCCTTCGGAACCTCAACCGCCGGTAACACCGGCCGCGACGTATTCGTCTCCGGCTAAGTCGCCGTCGTCCTAGATGATTCCTTCGCCGGCGCACTCGCCACCCAAGCCGCCCGCGGCAACACCGACCTCATCCTCGTCCCCTGGAGCGAAACCGGCACCCTCGCCGAGATGCCCTCCTTCTTCTCCTCTTTCCCCAACATCTCGGACCTCCTCAACGACCCCGGCTTCGCCAGTCTCACCAGCGAGATCTTCTCCGCCGCGCACCCCATCGCCGGCGTGTGCGTCTTCATCGACAAATCCCTCCCTCCTGACCGACCCTCTCCCGCGGCCCCCCTCTCCCGCGGCCCCCCTCTCCCGCGGCCCCCCTCTCCCGCCAGCTCACCCGCGACACCGCCACCGGTGCCGTCAGCCTCGCCGAGGCGCACGACAACGCCGTCAAGTTCCACTCCGCCGACCGCGGCGGCCCGAAGCTCATCCGCGTGCTGTACACCGGAACCGACGACGACCTGTACGCCGTGTGTCTAGCCTTCTAGCTCGCTCAGAACTAGCACGTCCTGCTTGAAGTCATCACCACCCCAGGACATTCATTCACATTCCCAAACCCCCGCCGGCCCACCCACCCCGTCACCAGCACCTAGCGGTTCCTCGTCTGTGGTATTCGACGGCGGCGCGGTTCTTGGGCCGGTAGCGTCGCGGGTCATTGCGGCGCAGGGGGAGAGCAAGGAGGGCGGTGTCATGACGGCGAGTTTGTTTGTGGTTCAGGCGAGGGGGGCGGCGCCGGCGGTGGTTGGGGCGGGGAATGGGAATGAGCGGGGGAAGGTGGGGAGGGGGGAG
>Ga0247760_1002156_pt1 | contig 15725 bp, 18 predicted proteins | sample UWRJL171409R4_FD_179936 | JGI IMG/M metagenome (GOLD analysis project Ga0247760, IMG submission 179936) | Plant litter microbial communities from Arlington Agricultural Research Station in Wisconsin, United States - UWRJ-L171-409R-4 | ecosystem: Environmental > Terrestrial > Plant litter >... | reverse complement strand
CCCCGAGAGTCACCACGTTGGCGCGCTACCTTGGTGCAAAATGGCCATCATCCATGTACAACCGGATGACGCGGTGTTCATCTGCAAAAGCATTGCAAGCCTATTTAGTGCCGCATCTAAGATTGTGACCCGTCACAGGGGGGGCTGGCATCAGCACAAATGCAGGTATTCCTGTACGTATTCCCGCCTCTCTTCCTTGCTACCTCTCACCAGACTTGGGACTTTCGATTAAAGAATGGCGTTTATTCCCTCGGCCATCGCCACACCTCTTTTTATTTCTTAGTTTTTTTCCAATCCGGAAATGAGGTCTCGTTTTTACAATGGGCATCACCAAGATGCGCCGGGACAGTAAGCATGCTGACCTAACAAGAAACACATCGCTTCATTCTTGGGTTTGCGTGACGCTGGCAAAGCTGGTTCGGCACTATACCCAGAATATCAACTAGCTTAAAGAGAAGGTTGGCCTCTGCACCGATTTGAATAAGAGGGGCTGGGAATCGATCTCGTTTCAAGAAGTACCGGTCAAGGCATATTCGAGACTACCACCGCGTCGAGCCGCAACCCCAAGACAGAGAGGTGTCGATTGTGTTTTCTTTTATGGATCCCTCCGTGATTTGCGATGCCCCCAAATGTCTCGGCATTTGTGGTTGGGATGAGTATAACCGAGAAGTGGGAAACTCTGGCTGGACAGGAGCCTCCATATCAGAACGGTAAAGGGGTTACGGGTAACCTTAATAGGAGCTTTTCGACCCGATCTCGTACTTTACAACGAACAGGATCCGTAGGCTAACAAACATGGTCTCCGCCATTGTACGGCGTAACGTGTTGCTGCGCCCAAATGTCCTTCTTATTATGGGTACGAGTCTTAGAACACACACGGAGTTAAGCACCTGGTGAAGGACTTTACGCAAGGTTATTTATAAACGGGCTGGAAAAAAAGTGGTATTTGTGAACCTTATAGAACTAACTAGCTGAGAGCTGGGACGGTGTGATCGATTATTGCGTCGACTGGGACTGCGACGCCTGGGTACGAGATTTGGTGGGCCGCTGGTTGGAACTTTGCTCACCCTCGATCCGCCCGGGGGCAAAAATGAACTGGAAGAAGCGGTAGAGGCAGGAGCAGCGCAGCAGCGGGACCGGGGCTGCCTCCAATGGACAGAGGTGTGTCACTCGGATGCTCGAGGCCGCCGCCGTCACGTTTGGTAGCATATAGCAACATGTTCTTCCCTGGACACTAAGGGGGGGCAGCCGGAGTGTGTTTGTAGTGTGAGAAAGTAAACGTCAGATATGCCCACACCATGCTTGAGGGGCGGACGCATCCTCGAGACCTAGAAGGGTACCTACGGGACAAGCGCACGACTCAGGCCCTATATCCGAAAGGTTCCATGGCTCAGCAGACACTTCTATTGACACCCTCGACCCCGCCCAGAAAAAGTTGGAGAAGCCAACTGGGACACTGTTCCCTACCTGGAGAAACCCTGAGCCATAAGCTCTGCTCACCACTGTAGACGCGGAATGCTCAACGCCGGCATTCACTCTCATTCGCATCCTTCTAGCTTCACCAGCCTTCGCGTGATAGCCGCTATCACCCAAGTCCAATCCGCCGTCAATGTTGTTTCTTTCGTTCATGTATAGCCTCTCCAGGTACTGCTTTAGGTGTGCAACGTCGTGCGATGTGTGGCGACGCTTGAGGACTGCGTGGGTCGTCAAGTTCTTCTGAGAACGCTCCCACAGGAGTTGCCGCGGAAGAGACTTGGGCAGCTTGGCGGCGAGCGTATTGCGACGCGTCGTCCTCGGGGAGAGCGCGGCCTGTTGGTTCATGCCTGTGGCAGTGACGTTGATAGGCTGCGCAGATTCTTGAGAGACTTCGTTGGTAGGGCGCATGGGTGACGCGCGTAGGCCCCGCTTCATCACGAGTACCTCATCCGAGTCGTTAGGGGAGTTGACCACTGGGCCGTTAAGCGTGGCGTGAGCGTGGGGCAGCGCGGAGGTCGACTGAGACGCGTTGTTACCAAGTCTCTGTACACGATTAATCGCCTTGCGCAAGCATCAGGGTGATGAGAGATCGTCGGGTGGTGAGGTTAGGCTTTATGTCGACGCGTTGAACGTTGAAATTGTGCTCCTGGGCGCTGTCCCCCACTGAGCTTTCCCAGTCGGACGAGTCGTCATCATCGTCAATGGGCGCTCTCGTCAACGTAGTCAAGAACAAGTTGCCCGCCATCGCGAACGACGTGATTGCTCAGCGAAAAGCCCAAGTTGGCGGTTGTGTCTGCAGGCTGCCGAGATTCCATTGAAGGGTTTCTCTCGCAAGGCGGCTCCTCGTTAAATCGGACCGTTCGGGAGGGCTTTTTGCTCGGGTGGTGAGGGCAGCTTCAAGTCTTGAGACTGGGTGACTCGATGGCAGGGCTTGACTTGGCCGAGCCCCTTGCTGTGCGCTGGGAAGGACTGCTCGCGGCGGGAGCTCTGGTGACCCGGACGCTGGCTGCGGAGTCGATTCTCTATATGGGCTTCGGGTTGATTGTGTGGTTAAAGTGACTCGCAATTATTTGTTTCTGGAGAGACTTGATGCTGGTGTGAGGCCTAGTATGCGGTGAAATGACTGTTGTGATGGTGAGTGTGTTAGCTGGGACCTGGAACGTGATGTGGTTACTGACGGGAAGGATCCCCGTGGGGGTGATATTGATCGTGATAGTAAGGGTGCATTCTCCAACCCTTTCCCCGAGTGACTGGCAGAATCCTGTTTCCCTCTCCCGCACCCCCGGTTGGTACTTAAAGAGGTGGGTGGTTCCTTATTCCAAGACTCTCTCTTTCAAGCCCGGTAAGGGGTAGGTTTGGTCGTCAGAAGTTAGAAGGTTTATTAGGCAGCTTTACTCATCGATATGATCTATATAAAGGAATTTAGCAAGATGAAGATGAAGTCTTACCTCTCCCTGCCAGCTCGATCCCATGGTGATCATTGAGCATGGTTGCCGTGTAGGAAAAAGCGAGCTGAACCAATTCAGGAGCAAAGTAGACGTGCCAACGACGTCAGCCTTCTGGACGGGCGGTGCGGCAGTAACTAACCCGTTTGCGATAGGAGCTTGGATTTGTAGCGCCAAGTCCAGGACAAGAAGGTGGGCGAATCTTTAAGGGCACCCTCCCAGAAAAAGGGCCGATCCAGGGGGTGTCGCGGCAAAGGTAGGTAGGTTGTCGTTGACGAGAGCCGGCCACAGCCTGTAAGTTTCGGATTCTGGGAGGAAGGTGATGTGGGAGGTGTCGCGAATCCACCTTCCTTCCTTGCTCGCTCCCAGTGAACCCCATATGCTAGCTGGCAAGGGTAACCGTGAGGTCGTTGGTGACGCGGTCCTTGATGCTGATATCGTCGGGAAGCTGCTTGCGGACCCCGGGTTCGTCCGACCAGACCCAAAGCATCAGGATCAGTGAACGGCGTATGTTGAGTGCCTCGCTTTCAAATCTTCCAGTGCAGGGCTGATTCGGCCCCGCTAGGATAAAAGGGGGTAGGTCCTGTAGCAGGAAAATTCTTAGTGCTGTCTGGCAAGAAACGATCGTCTAGCGAAACCGGCGCCACTCTAGGGATTCTCACATTTCCTACCTTCAACAGCACCCTCCCCCGACCAACACCATCTCCTCCTCCTCCTCCATCCCCAGTCCTGTATGTCACCAAGTAAAGCACGTCATCAGGTAGAACTGTTAGAAAGGAAGGAGTTCTGGCCAGAGGCCGGAATGCGCAGGAAGGATGTGTCACAAACTACCCACTGCGCTAAGAGCGTGGTACCTGTCAAAAAGGGGGGGTGCGAATCACGGAGTGGATTCACGGAGTGGATCGTAGCCGTGGCTGCAGTCGTAGCGGTCAAACTGGCGATCAGCTACGATTTGGCGATCTAGTTCATGCACGTAGAAACACATAAAAAGCTAGCCCTCTGGCTTCGCCAGAGAGCCAGAAAACAGATCCAATTATGACCATTATCCTTCTGATCGCTCTGGTAGTGATCACAACAGTGGTGTAGTGTTTCTGACAGAGCAAACAGGCCAAGGGGCGGTCCAGTGTACAGTCTCTTTTTGAGCCGGCTGCCACCCTCGTATAAAGGTCTCGGACGATGGCTTTACAATAGAGCCTCACCACCTTGATAACTATATGCCGTCGTCATACGAAAAATTTATACAACTGCCTCAGTGAGATAGGCAGACAGATACGCTGACAGAACCTAGAGGGGTATATGGATACCTTCTATGTACAAGCCGCCAATCCCTTTCCCTGCTAGCATGGATAGACAGATGCTGCTGCCTAAAGGCGGTGAGCCAAAACCAAGCAGCGTGCTCATGGGTATCTAGCTAAGCCTTTACGGAAGGACGGATATCCTGGCAACTAGATTTGGTGATTGCAATGGTGGATTTTCCCTCTGTACCACTCTAGCTTTTACCAGAAAGCTTCCCCCTCCTTCTCCTCAAAACGGCCAGAAGGATCCCCATACCTTAGCTTCCACCACCACCACCACCTCGTCCTCCTCCAAGTCTGCACCTAACAGACCTGCCAGCTCGTACGACTTGCTCCGTGCGTAGTCTTGGGTGTTCCGGATCAGCTCGCGGCCTCTGTTGGGATAATCCAGCAGGCTCTCACGTGCTACCAGGTTCTGATAGTACTGTCCGTTCTGGAAGCGATGGGAAAATACCTCGGCAACTTTACCATCGGTAGCGCAGGTAAAGACAGCTGTCTCTGCGACAGCTTTCTCTAAGGTACCTCTGTTGTTGCCACTAAAGGTAGCAGCCTGAGCAAGAGCCCGGTCCCGTGCGTTGACCAACACAGCACCACCGTCGTACGCAGCCTGGTATGTTGCCTGGTGGAGATTGCGATCGGTGCGCTTAAATTCGGTAGCGAAGTGACAGAAAGACAGCGAGTCTTTGGTGTGGAGAGCATGGTTGTCGAGCAGGCCATCTGGCAAAACCTCAGTGTCGAGGCCTTCTAAGATATCGGGAAGGGGGTTGGATAAGCCGTGGTTGAAATCCTGGCTAGGAATCCGGGTGATAGCTCGACAATGTGCTCTGCCGTAATTCCCGTCGCTCTCACTGTAATCTTTCATGATCTTTGACTGGACTAAAGATGATACTCCAGCCTCGTTGTACGACTTGGATATGCCTTTGCAATATCGCTGATGGGCATGCTCTGACGGCTGGGTGCTGGTGCGGCGCTGGGTGAGATGATGTTGAATGGTGCCGAGGTCTTGCGGTGGTGGATGCGAGGCGACGGGGTCCAAGATGCCGTTCTCGTACGCCTGTCGTTCGAAATCGGAAGCGGTGGTGGAAGTCGTCATTGTGTCGCTGTCGTCTTCGAAAAGGTAGGCGCTGTCGTTGTCGTTGTCGCTGTGCTTTACGTCACCGTTCAGAGTGTTAAGGCGAGCCAAGTTCTTTCGGGTGAGCCGGAGAGGTGGAGATATAAATACATCGTCGTCGGCCTTGGGCTTAGCCATGGCGATGGGCATATCTCCATCGTTGGCGTTCCGTTGGCCACAGCAGGCCATGTTTCCATCGTCGCTAGCCATAGCTGTAACGTATTCAGCATTCAACGTTAGCCTGTCATATCATGGCAGCCATACGAGGCAAGACGGTATGAGGGGTGAGACGCAGTGGTGAGACGTAGTGGTGAGACGGTGAGACGAAGAAAGCTGAGTAAATGAAAGTGAGAACAAAGGGAGTCAAGACGGCCGGAGTGGGGCTCGTTCCGGGCATGGGACGCTTTGCTTAAATCAGGAGTAGGCATCGGCGGGGGCCGGACGCTGGCGTAGGCGACATACCGCCGGGGTTGTCAGCGGGGGTTTAACGGGTCGATGGCCAGGGCTCGTTGTCGCAGGCGAAGGCCTCTGCGCGCTCGAACGTGAGACGGTGGTGAGATGGGATGGTAAGAAATAATGCAAGAAAAGTTGAGAATAAAGAGAGTGTCCTGGCAGAGAGGCTTGTTCCGGGCCCGGGGCGGTGTGGTTAAAGGGGTCTTCAGGTCAGAGTGAGCCATGGGGCATCGTCGGGATCGGAAAGGACGGGTCACGGGGGCATTAAAGTCAATCGGTCAGTCAATCGGGCAGGGCGTGAACTTAATCTCGTCGGGGCGTGCCGCGGTCGGGGTGGCGCAAGATCGGAAAAGACATGCGATTCCGTCCATCGGCGACATGCACGCGATCGATTCCGACCGGAAAAGACTGGTCGGCAGGTGCATCGAAGTCAATCGGCCGGGTACGTCAACCGAGCCGCAGACGCAACCGCAATCGGAAACGCGGCGCAGATAGTCGTCATTCGGCGGTGGGAACGCAATCAAAATACGACATCGCGATTCCGAAAAGAAACGTACAAGTCGCGGGGCAGGTATTCGGGGGACGCGTCGGAATGAATAAGGATCTGCGCGGCCTTCCATTAGCTTCTGCCACCTTAAAACGACCCAAGACTCACCTATGCGGCATCTTTGGATTATCAAAGGGAAACATCAATGGCCGCAAGGGGAAACTTGGCGATGGAAAGCCAGATTGTCGGAGGCACGACGAGAGAAAGTTTGGGAGCTTCCAGGAATTACTGTCTCCACACGGGCCCTCGGTCAGGCTCGGCTCTACAGATAGTTTTCCGTCAGATATAGTTAAATGCAACGACCAAAGTGCTGAAGAAATTAGGTACCATGCTTTCTGTCGTAGTTGGTAGCTTCTCACATTTTCCTTGGTTTCCTAAGTAACGACAGTTACATCTAAAACTGTTTGCTTTGTTAAGCATCCTTTGACTCCTTACGGTCTACGTAATCTGCCACCAGTTGTTACTTCGTCACGGAAAAGCTGGAAAGCCACAACTGCAGGCAAGAGCCGCCCTGCAGCCAAGCCCTGTGCCGCGCTGTGTGCAGCCGCTAGCACAGTGACTTCCCGCAAGGCTCTGGGATTTTGTGTTTTGTGCACGAATCTGGGCATACGAAGTTTCCTTTTTTTCGTCCGGACGTGCCTACCAAAAGTCGGCGATAGGTAAGCCTTGATCATCTGCGGTAGGTGACATATACCAAAGTCATTCCACTGAACAGTACGCGTGACAGTGCCGCCAGTTTTTTGGTGCGCAATTTCTTTTGAGAATTTCTCGGGGCACACACTCCCAAATTATGCTGCGACTCCCCGAGCAATTCTCGCACAACGCCCAAATCACGAAACTCGGCGACAACACCAAACATTAGATCGCGAGACCCGTCTGACGACTAATCGAGCCCACACAGAAAACTAGCAATTCCCAAAAATCCAAAATGCCGTCTTTCACCGCCAGTTTTCCCAAGGATCCTCATCAGGATAGCGTGGTAATCACCACCGACTGCGACGAGGCTGACAAGATGTTCGACAATATGTTCAACCAAGGGAAAGTCATCTGTAAGTTTTCTCGCGCTTGTCGCTGATTTTCACCATCAAATGGACACTTTTTTTCCCTTCGCTAATCATGGTAATAGATGAGGCGGCTCCAGCCGAAGATTCTGGTTTCGGTTTCGTCTTTGAAGGATTCGGTGCCAAAATCAAAATTAAGGGCGAAGTCGACAAGGCCGTCTCGACACAAATCATCGAAACCACACAGAAGCAGTACGCTGCCCATGAGGGAGAGAGAATCACTAAGACGTTGATCGGCGCCGTTAGTGGTGTTGCTGTCGCCGGCATCGCTGTCGCCGGCATGGCTCTCTGGCTCAAGGCCCCGAAGGCGACAATTGTCCCGAAGGCGTCATTCGCAGTATGTTTCTCTCCCTCTTTTTTGGTCTCGGAGACTGACAGAATTCTAGGGAAAGATCAAGGGAGCGAGACCCGTGATGCCCAAGTACGCGATGCGACCGTACCGTGCCGGATGGAACAAGAAATAGAGGTTCTCCCCGGCCTCTCAACATAGACAATTCTTCATTCTTTAGAGCTTGTTTCTGCATTATATAGGCCTTGAGTCCATATTTAGGCTTAGTAGACGTATAGCAGAGCAAATAGAAGCACAGCCACAGAGGTGGTGACAAGACACGCGTTGAGGTCCTGGAGGAAACTCATGATGACGGTAGGTACGATCAGTGCGGTCCCGCCAAAGAGAGCCATGACGAATCGTAGTTTAGCTGGTCGGGCTGTTGAGTATGATTTTCGAGTCGATAGCTCGCTAGCCAGCCCCTACCTTTGCGCGTTGTATTTGCCTTAACTTAGGAGAATGGCCTATTCTTCCGCGTTCGCTACGAAACTTAGCGAAGAGGTCCAGGGAGATGGGGGGGCAGGCGCCGTCATCGCTCCTGGAGGAAGGCAACCGATGCGCAAGAGAACCTGGCCAGAGAACAACAGCTCACCGTTGTTGCTCCCTCCCATCTTTCACTCATCCGCTTTCTTTTCGGCAGAGCAACAACATTGAGGAGGATCACCAGCTCACAAACGGAGCAAGAGGGAGGAGGGATAAGTTAGGAGGAACGTGGAGCCAAGGCCATAGCGTGGTGGACATGGATCTGTAACTAAACAAATAAAAAAAAAACCACTGGGAGCTCCTGGTATGAGGATTGGATAGGTGAAGCTGGGGGAGCTGGTATAAAATTACACCTACTCTTGTAGTCTATGGTTGTCTATTGGTTTAATACTAATGAGCTGACTACTTGAAGAGAAACGATGGGTGATGAAGGATTTCGACCCGGCCTGCTCAGCCCAGGAGCTGTCGCACATCCTCGCTGAGCCAACAACCAGGTACTGCACGGCGATTCTTTCATGGCTCAGCGATGACCCAAACACGGGAACTGGGGCCGGAGAGATAAAGACCGTCTTTTCGAGGCAGCTCGCGCGGTGGTGGTGGAACGTTGGTATATCGCAATGGAGTAACCGAGCGCTCGGCGATGGCGAGGAGGGACTCTCTCTCTCTGCGTTTCCCGAGGCAGACAGGCGCAGATATGAGGGGGTGGTTAGGTGCACATGCGATGGTGTCTGCCCATTTCATTCAACGAGACCCATCCGGGCGGCAGTGGGCAACACACATGCTAGCACCCCGACAACTACCTAACGGCCAATCGATCTCCACCTACCAAAACGCGGTCCGGATACGTCTCAAACCTCACTACTTCACTCATCGTCTTCACGGTTGAAAAAGAATCCAGACTAACAGGATATGTGGGCCAATTGGCTCGAATATCTCAACTACGAGAAATAGTGTTTGGAGTTGTTGACTGCCACTGCTGCAGAATCTCTGGAGCAACAATCCTTCGAGTCCTGGAAGCTGCTCGGCACAAGAAAGCCGGAGAGCAACATCGAGTCGGTGGTGGCACTCTCGAGCTGCACTCTCTGTATGCATCTACGAGTTAACACCTTGACGGGACGAGAATGGATTGAGCAGCTTGGTAGTGTTCAATCTACAGGAACACAAACTTGTAATGGGCGAGATTTATCACGTCAAAGGAGCCTCCTAGAAGGGAGGATGAACCCATTCAATAGCGCATTCTGGTGGGAAAGGTGTCCCCCTACTGACAAGCTCTGTATTGCATTATTTCGCGGATGCCACTCGTGACGGTTCCTCATTTTACTCCGCCCAACGGATGGTGCCGTCAGCATTCGTATGAAACCCATTCCCCGGCCGTCTCATCCCAGCCCCAACACGGCGTATCCCCCCCTGCGCTCTGTTCTTGCCCACTGTCAGATCTGCTGCTGCTGCTGCTGTTCCTGCGTGGCGATGAGGATTTGTGCCTCTTGCTACTGCTGGCGGCAGAACCAACAGACGGTGGTTGGCGGGCCTTCGCTGCCTCGGAAAAGCCCTCTTCCTGCCCTCTTCCAGAAGGGGTGTCCAAGGACCTCCGAATCTCGTTCAGCCGCGCGTGTCTTTTCCCCGGGTCGGTGATGTTCCGGACGTACTTGCGGAATCCAGATAATGATCCGGCCTCTGAAGCAAGAAGCTCTCGATAGTCGCCGTATAGTAATCGAGGTCATTATGATGCTCCCACGAGATGTAAAGCCGCGCCTCTGTGCCACTCATTGCGATGCTGAATGCCGCGCTGTTGATTGGACGGACCGCGTCGCTCTTGCATTGCCTCGGCTGGCGGTGGTTAAGGCGTTGTGCAATGTTGACACAGGATGCAGATCCGCCCCGACGTTGATTCGTTGCAACCCACATACTCCCGCCGTCGGTAGGACCGTCCCCCTCGAACTCGATGACGAAGAATGGATATATTAAGCCTTAGTTATCAGCCGTTAGCTGTGTTCTCCATGGAGTTAAGTTAGGGTTGTTGCTGGGCAAAGGCGCCATGACGACTGTATCCGTAAAGCATATCCGGGACTGGGTGCTGACCTTGAGCTTGGATCTGGTGTTAGGAACAGTAGTATGCTTGGCCATCGGCTGTCTGTCGCTGCGTTGTAGGCTCTCCGTTATGTCGGGGCGAGGGAAAATACCGGTACGGAAATATTGTTCCCCCTGAGATTCCCCAGCTCCCATCCATTGAAGCGCAGCCAAGTTAGAATCTTGCCTGATCTCATTGGCGATGGCCCCCAGGAGAGCCACGGTCCTTTCGTACATGATCAACTAGATCAGCAACCTCTTTCGGGAAATCCTCGTGCGGCGGGCGCATGTATATGTTGTTCTCGGCCAAGTTCACGTCTCGGTAATACGGATCCTCGACAAGGCTCCTAGGGGTAGGGTCGTTGTCGTCGTCGTCGTCCGCCCGATCAAGATGGCGTCCGACCGACAGCATTTCTCTCGGCCCGACCCGACGGGAGTCGAGCCACTCAAACACAAAGGTGTGAACAGACTCAGGAAGGGGTGTAGATGGACTGGGTCGATGAAGTCCTTGAGGGACGAGGCGTATGGTCGCGTGGAAGGCTTTGGCTTTGGTTGCTGTAGGTCTACATGATCTCTTCAATTAGTCGTTAGTCTGCGTCAGAGGATGTTGTCATCATACCTTGTCCGCCTTCTCTGCTTCCTCGTCCTTAACTCTTGGCCGTTGCTCCTCTGTCCGCGTCAACCGGGCTCTCTTCGCGGGCAGCGGATCGATGTCGAAAGTCATAGATCGTAAGGGAGCGCGTCTGGGGGCTGCTCTCTGGGGCTCTGCGCAAGTTCTGTACCTTGCGAGTTAACAGGACTTCTCACCGTCCGCATACAAGAGCCTTGTCGACATTCATACCTGTACCTGCACTGGCAACGGCGGCCAGCAGCGTCTCTTGTAAGGCCTCGGATAGTTTCACACGAGAGCGGCGGACCCGCGTCTTGGGAATTCCCCCGTTTATGGCGACGACGCGCTGGTGGCTGAAGGGGGGTCAGTTTTCTGGGCGAGCAGGTCGGCCGCGTGTGAAGAGCCGCAAGTAAGTTTGTTGATTTGGCAAGTAGGTTACAAAGATTTGCTTTGGTCGTTTGGTCGTCTGGGCGTCCCGTGATCTTTATTTTTTTGCCCTGCGGGGCTAGCAAGTCGCTGGCAGGTACCCAAAATCTCTCCAGAGGTTACCCCAGTAATAGCGTCTTGAAATTGACTACTTATGGCTCAGGAATGGCCTGGCCTGAGGTACTACGTTGATGGAGCAGAACAGCTTGAGCTTCCAAATCCTCTAGCCCTAAGGCCTTCTGTGTCGCTCCAGGCTCCCGTAATTACATGCTAGCGTGACGCAGCTGCTCCTCCAACGCAGCAAGGCGCTGCTCTGCCGCATCAGCACGCTGCTCTGCCGCATCAGCACGCTGCTTTGCCGCCTCAGCGCGCTCCTGCTCTGCCTCAGCGCGCTCCCGCTCGGCCTTTGCGTCCATCACAAAACTGAAGAGACACTCCTCACGATGATGGCCCCTGGTGTACGTGCCTTGGTGAATGCTTTTGGCCTGGAGAAAGATGGCGCGAAGTCGCTCGAAGCTCAGCCATACCTGAGGGTCCCTGTTGCCATTAGCTTGGTCCTGCGAGAGAAGAAGAAAGAAAAAAAACATACCGTGCGATGCCCGCCGCCCGCTCGGCGGCCAAAGGGCGACAGAGGGCCATGGGCAAACCAGCAGAACCCAAAAAGTCCGAGACGTAGAGGCCAACTTGGCCGTTGGGCTGCTCCACGAGACTGTCATCGTAAATGGGCTCAAAGTAATGGACCCAAGTGCTGTCGGCGCCGTCGGCCACACGCAAAGCGACCGTCACCTTCTCCCCCGTGGGGTAGAGCGCGTCAAGGGCCAAGGCGGCGTGAATCTTGCCCTTGGCACACGCAATGTACTGCACCAGCTTCCGCTCGACGTGGCTTTGAGACTCGCTCTACGAGACCTCGCCCACCAGGCAAGGGAGGCGGTTCATGGCGGAACCAAAGGCAAAGTCGGCCTGCTTGAGAAGCTCGCCCTCTTCGGCGATGCGAGCGGTGCCGAAATCGAGGAGCATATCAGCAATGTAGTCGCGGATGTCGGCATTGGGAATCGTGGCCGCAAAGCGAGCGAGACAGACTTCGATGTAGTTGCGGGCTCGCACCAGAAACTGGTAGTGCAAGTTGGTTTCCGGCATGATGTCGATGTACGCGATGCCAGACTGGTAGTCGTATTCGAAACGCTGAATCGTAGGCTCGTTTAGCGCAATTAGGGCTTCGTTGAGGCGCGTCGACAGGTCCCACGCAACGTCGGCCGGGCAGCGCCAGCTGATGATAGACTCGGTACCGTGGCGGTGCGCGTCAGCAATGTAGCCAACGAGCTGGTCAAACGAGTCGCCGTCAACTGCAACAATGTTACTATCATGCTCCGACTCAAACGAAGGCGCGGCGGCAGCCATGGTCGCCTCGCCGTGATCGCGCGCAGCCATCACAAGAATTGCTGTTGGTGTGGGAATTGTTGCCGTTGCTGCAGGAATTGTTGCGTTCTGCAGAAGGAATTGTAGAGGATCAAGCAGAGGGGAAGTACGGATCCGTACTTGCCTTGGCAAAATAAGTCTTGATCGCCTGGAGACGCTAGCCAGTTATGGAAAGTTAAGCGAGGTACTGCCCGCTGCACGCTCTTTGGTCCCACCCAATCTCGAAGGAATTCCTGCCTTTGGGCTACGCTTCTACGCAGTCAATCTCGTGCATACGTGCCTTCCGTCACATTAAGATCTATTTTTTGGAGCCTCTGGATCTACAGCCTGTTTAAGAGTTGTGCTAGCCTTCATACAGTCATCTTGCCCCCTGCTACGATTGGTTGTCCTGGCCTACGATCTGTCTTCACCTTGATCACTACGGTAAGAAAGGAGCAGGCCGTAACAATGCACCGTGATTAGTATCGGCACGGGTATGGCAGCGACCCAGCTATCCCGATGCCGCCATGCCACCAACTTCCGTCGTCCGCTGCCTCTTGGCCGGGCGTATAAACGCCCTGTCAAAATCAATCACCATAAACCCCCCCCCCACCTCGTCGTTCCAGGTAAGGTTCGCCTCCCGGATGTCATCGTGCTCGATGCCATGGCGTTCAAGAAGCTCGACCGCCGTATCTATCTCCCTCGGCGAGGCCTGCATAGCGGTGGTGGTACTGGTAGTAAGTGTCGGGCCAGCCCAAGACATGAGCATCATATCCGTGACGGCAACTGTGCTACAGAGGGGGTAATGGTATACCAGGCTGATGATGCCCAGGTAGACGGGGATACGGGTACCCTGGAGCTCTAAGCAATGCGTATAAATGGACGCCTCCTCGAAGAGAACATGTGTGTCGACCTCTTGGACGCCCTTGGCGACAAATACGTATCCGTACGTTGGATCTGTGATGCGAAACAAAACACCTGTCGCGCCAAACATACCATACTTATCCAGACACTCACAGCCGTCGTCGAGATTGTGAGCAAGTCGGTCCCGAACACGCCAAAAGGTGAAGAATGAAAGTGAATGAAGGAACAACGCCCGCATTTTTAAAGCTGCAATTGTGGCCCGTGGTGAGCTAGGTGGCCCAATGTAACTTACTGCACCTAAAGACGCGTGACACGACTATGCAAAATCTCGGACGATATCCTCGCGGCTTTCAGCGACGCCGTCAGAGCGAGACCGTCAGACTTAACGGCGTGCACGAAGAAGCCCTTGACGAAAATCCATGTGGGAATAGAGACAATCGCGAGAGAGACGAACACGGTCAGTATGACGAGCGTCGCGAGCTGTTCTCGGATTGCAATCCTCATCTGGATGAAGTCAAAAGCTGAGTTTAGACGGGCATGATATGGCAGGTTTTGGCGGCAGTGTTTCGGCTCGGAGACTACAATTCAGGGGAAGGGGGGCGACCAGCTGCGGCTGAGAGCCGTCGCGCGCAGGCGTGACCGCCGGAGAGAAGGACGGGAACAGGCAGTTCTCGGGCTCGATTTGCGGCGCCAAAACTTCCGACAGCGTTAGGGAAGGACACAAATCGCGATGGAGATGTCTACAAAACAGTTACTCAAAGTTATGCATTGCACAAGGTTGATGAGTGTTCGAAGAAAACGGTTCGTGGAATGAAAGCGTGTCGAATTTATCACCGCGGAAGCAGCCGAACAGGATGCGATTGCTCGGGATTAATGGCGGGGAGCTGGGAGAGAGAGGCGTCGGGTGCTGTCGCCCCCGGGCTAGTGACTTTGTCAAAACGTGGAACAAGAGGTGAGGTGAGTGAGGCTCACAGGACAGGAAGTGTATTCCGGTCTCGTCAACAGCCGCGACGCGCAGCAAAAGTCAAGCATCAGCCGGGCTGGATTTTGCCAAAACACCATGTGCCGGACAGCACTGTCGTAATCGGAGCGCCACAATAACTAGCAGCTTTTCCGCGGTGCAGTGAATGCGGCAATACGGACGCGCTTCTTTTGCGTGCACAACTGCCAATATCTTCTCTATTCTCAGTACACACACATATCTGCTGCGAATCCCTCTTGCTTATCCTGCTACCCATAGTCTGACAGTTCAGCGTCTCCAGACAGACCGAGTGAACCAAACTCCAGACCGTCAGGGAGACTGCGCTGGATGGCCACTGCCGTCGTCTTCCTGGCCCTGGTGCTGCCCGCGATGCGAGCCAGCCTAGCCGGAGCAACTCCCCAGGACGTCGCCGTCTAGCAGGGCGGCTTCACCATCTTTGCCATTCTAGGGCCTCATGCGCGTTCGGCCTGGTGAAGGTGTATTGTTCAACCTCGTCAATAGTACTGTCTGTATGTTACAGATGGGCGCCGGGATTGACACGCCTAAGCCGTGTCCTTTACCGCCGACCCTCCCCCAAGGCTACTAGATGTTTCGGGCTTCAGCGAACACATATCCAAAGGATCAAGTCCCTCTCGTAACAAATGAGGAGGAAATCACGCAAGGCTTCGATTCCAGACCAAAGCAAAAAAGCTCAGTGCATCATGAAGTTTGTAATAATCCACCAGTCCTGCAAAATTTTGCAGAGCATCTCGAGCGAGATTAGCACGGCGCAAGTATGCGTGTTGACACTCTTCTGGAAAGCAGAGAACCGTTTTGGCACATCGAAAGACTCCACTGTCTCATGAAGCGCGAACTACAGCGTTCGGGCATCTTGCGCCAAAATCTGTCACCCTTGCGGACCAGGAAACGGCGATTGTCATAGACGAGCGCGCAGACGGGGCAAGAAATCTGTCGGGATCGCAAGATGGGCCATTTGAAGCGCATTGCAAAAAGCTTCGAGGACCACTCTCTCTACACGGCGAATACTCTACGCCCATCGCGCCATCAACGCGATCAGTACTGATCTATGAAGCATAGTAGTTTGGGGATGTTAGAGCACATTCGATCCCATGCCAGTGGACGTGGTTGAGCACACAGCTCCTGTGCCTCCTGTTTTTTTTTTTTTTTTTTTTTTGCCCTATT
>Ga0247760_1002153_pt1 | contig 15736 bp, 7 predicted proteins | sample UWRJL171409R4_FD_179936 | JGI IMG/M metagenome (GOLD analysis project Ga0247760, IMG submission 179936) | Plant litter microbial communities from Arlington Agricultural Research Station in Wisconsin, United States - UWRJ-L171-409R-4 | ecosystem: Environmental > Terrestrial > Plant litter >... | reverse complement strand
CCGGTGGTGAAGGTTCCGGTGCCGTTCTTGGCGGTGACGGTCTCGAGGGCAGCACGCTGCAGTGTGACGGTCTGGGTGAGCGTCTGGTAGCTCGTCAGGGTGGTGGTGATGTAGTCGTCGGCGGCGCCATCAGGGGGGGTAGCAACTGCCACGAGGGGCAGGAGCAGGGCGGTGAATATCGCCGAGAGCTGCATTTTGGTGATGTAGGCGTGATGAGGTAGGATATGATGCGTAAACGGCGTCGATGTCCTGATCAAGTGCTGCTGCTTCGTTGCTGTATGCGCGCGCGAGCTGCCTGGTTTCTTCCTATCTCTTTCTGGGCCGTGCCCTTGTGTTCTATTCTTCTGCTTCGGCTGCGGTCCGGGTAGGGGGTAACGCTGGTTGATGTGCGACTGGCAGGTGAGGCGTTAAACGTTACGGCGTGTTTGCAAGGGCCTGAAGCTGGGCTCGAGCGGTGGATGGAATGAGTGGAGTATATGTACGAAGTTGCTGGTCTGGTCTGCTTGCAGAAAATGTTGTGAATGAATGACTGACTGAATACTTCGAGTACTCAAGGTCGGATGACTGTGTAGACTTTGCCAACGAAGTCTGTGGGGAGGTGTTTGCAGGAGCAAGAGGAGCGAGGCGGGCGAGGAGGACAAGGGGAAGACGCCGACGATATGGGGGCAGAGTCGCAAATGAGACGAACCTGCGCCAAGCCCACAGCAAGAGCCGACTGGGGTATTGCGCGCAGGAGCACCCTGCACCTTCCCCCACCGTAGATTTGACGCCACGAGGACGGCGGACCGCGGGTGATACTTGGGTACTTTGACAGGGGTGCGTTGCCCGTCCACCAACCGTCGTCAGAATTCCCTGCGACTCACCGTTGCAAGGCGGCAAGGAGGACCCAAGACCGACCCGACGGTTGGCGAGCACGGCACCAGCGCGAAGTTTGTCGGGGCCAGCAATCATATAAGGTAGATGATACCTGTCCATTGCATGTTTTACCAGCCGCGCCGGCAGCGATTCTTAGCCAGACAATTGTACCGAGCACCTCCAGATTCATTTCCAGTTTCAGGCGGGAGATTACAGGTCCGATTTCAGGCACTTTATTATCGGCTACCTCCCCCGCAGCGCCTCCCAGCAGCGTCATTTTTGGGGTGGCTTCTTCTTCTAAAAATCGCTTTGCTAGAGGCCACAGCCACATGGTTCGAATTCATCCAAGATGCGGTGCCTGGCTGACGATTCCAACCCCGGATCTCACCTGCGACGCTATTTCTGGTGTGCTTTCGTGGCTGGCCACTGTGCCCCTTTTGCCTCCTTGTGCGCTGCGGGGGGACAATTTCGCTGACGGCACTCTCATCACACGCGATGCAGCAGTTCCAATAGCCTCCATCCTCTCAAAGACCGAGTTGGGTTGCTTCGTGCGTCGCTTCTGGCAAGTCGTGATCAAAGCTGCGGTCTGGGCGACACTCTAGGCGAAATCGCGCTTGAGAGGAGATTTGCGCAATTTCACCTAGCGCCAGGGTACCCTCTCAGATCGCGAGTTCTTAATTGGCTGTGGACCCTGGTACCTGAGACGTGGAGCCGTGCGGTTGCATCCCACCGTTGTTCCTGCGTCAAGATGTGGCCCGTGCAGCGCGGGTGCAAGACTTCTGCGAGGGGGACGACGCGCAGCGGCGGCCGTTGTCAGTGCGACGGGCCCTGATAAGAACGAGGGATGCTCTTCAATCCGGAGCTGGAAGAGGCTCCCAGCGACGGAGGTCCCTGCATTGCAACTCTCCGCTCGATGCGACGCTGTTTGTCCGGCTCCCGGCCGCTTTTTCGATTGTCTTCCAGCACTGGGACGTCCTTTGACGGTGGGGAAGGTTTTTTTGCTACAGTCAAACCTGTCTATAAGAATCACCTCCGTCGTAGGAATTTAATTCTTACAAGGGGGTTATTCTTACTGCCAGAGGACCCACAATTCCAAGTCAGCCACCTACAGGGGTATTGCAGGGGTCAAAATCACTGGGAGCAAAATCACAACGACGCTGGGCCATACAAAACTACTGCAAATTTGTATTGAAGAAGTAGTCTAGGGTGCCTTGTTCCCTAGAACCAGCCCTTTACAGCTGAACCTCCAAGACTCTCCGTCGTACTCGTTCCAACACAGGCAAATCCGAACCTCCTTCTTGGACCTCAAACTGAGCAAGCAGGTTGACAGCTTAAAGTGCAGTGGTAGTAATAATTGGCTGTAGAACGTGCTGCTCTTCGTCTTCTTTATCTAGCTCACGAGCCTCTAAAAAGGTCTCCGCAATGTGCTTAAAGAGGTCTTCCCCAGAATCCACAACAGCCTCCTCTGGTGGATTAATGAAGTTGGCGATATCCATTACTTAATGGATCTTTCCAGCTGCTAGCAACTCCTTTGCTAACCGTTATAAGTTAGCTCTTTCCGACCAGTCTGGGGGGCACGTTTGTGGCCCATAATAAGGCCCAAAGAGTTAGGAATACCTCTAACAGTTAGCGATAATCTCTATATTTACATTATTCCTCCAGGTATTAATAATCTATTAAACTGCATTTAAAATGGTGGTGTTTTTGATCGGATCGATGCCATCAAGTGTTTAAGAGATTATCTATTACAGCTAATAGCGACGATAATAGACCTTAAGGTTATTAATAATACCCTAATCTATAGGCTGGTAAATGGAGGTAGTATTAGTTAGTAAAACCTTAACCCTTATATTTCAGAGCCCTACGCTGTTAGCTAGCTCTCTAAGGGCTTTCGTGTAAGCTGAGAATCCATCTACCAGTAATAGAACGCTCTTACCAGCTATTTAGTTATTAAATTAATAAAAGTATTCTAGGAATAAAATCCTAATTATCCACACCTTCTTATTATACCGCTAAATAAAGGGAAGGCCCTGGATCTTACAGAGGTTGGTTTTAAAAGGTCGAGGGTTCTTAAAGTGACTGAGAACCTAGAGATTAAGCTTATACGTGCCAGTAACGTTAGTAGTGACGTGTATTATGATCCTATTCTTCTTCTTTTTACTGTTAGACTGGGCTTTCGTAGCTAGTGTATTATCAGGAGTCTGTAACCAGAAGAGGCTAGTCTTATTGCAGTTATACGTATTAACGCTCTTATAGATATTAACTACCTTTTTAATCTGAGTTATCTTTTCCTTAGAGCCTGTAATATCCACTAAGGCAGCCTCGCCACTTTACTTATACTGCTTAATCTGATATCGTTTCTTAAAGCCATTAAGCTAGCCGTTTAACCACTTTAGCTCTGTGAGAAGCAGGAAGTCTAGCATTCTTACCCAGAGGCTGCTAACAGCTAAGCATATTATATCACCAGTAACAGGAATGTGCTGAACCTTTATAAAGAGGACCCATTTAAAAAAAGCTTTCTTAAGGATAGGATAACTAACGTTAACGATCTTAAAGCTACTAATAACGCCGTATGTGAAGGATTAGTTATTAAGGTAAAGGTATCGGTTAGTAAGAGACTTACAGATTATTACTTGCGTAATGGTTTTATTAAACTCTCGTAAGGCTTAAGTAGCGACTTCTTACTGTTTGAGGTGCTGGTTTAAGAGTGTATGTTAACGAATCTGTTTACGTTGCTTCTTAGTAATTAGTAATCGCTTTTATATAGAAGATATAGTAGAAATTAGATGGTAGAGGGCTTAAGGAAATAGAAGTGTGATGGTGAAAGTTATGGTAAAAGAATGGAAGCTTACTAGTTTTTTTAGATTTTCTAACCACGTTATAAGTCATTCTAGCCGCTGTAAACACGTAAGAATAAGCTAATTAATCTACGAATGGAGAGATTTAGCGATTTCAGTTGTTTACGTGAAAAGAACGCGTTGTTTGGTTGCAAAAAGCAACCTAATTGTAAGTGCTTACAAGGTGGAAAAAGTAGTTAGGAATGGTCAGTTTGCGTGGTGTGGGGCCAGTGGTGCGGGGTCACCTGACCACCTGGCCATAAGAATCTTGGTGGTGACTAAGCAGAATTCCTAGGAATAATTCGAAATAGGCATCTGATAGGGGGGCACCCCCCAATTCTTAAGGGGGCACCCACGCACTAGCCATTTTACTAGGGGGGCACCCCCCCACATACGGGGTTAGGGTTTTGTATGGGTAGAAAATTGATCTAAGTCCGTTTGCATTATTGGCCGTTTGTAACATTTGACCTTATAATAATTTTGCCATCTTTAACAAAACTTTGACTTTACTCAGGCACCATAACACTAACAGCGGTTTATCACATCGCTCCAATATAGTTCCTATAGCTAATAAAATGGCTAGACTATGCCCTGAAGTAATTGGAAGCACCAGATTCCCATTTGTTGTCGCGTAATTGCGGAGTTCCGCAGTTGCAGTAATGTCGACTAGTGCAGGGCGGACCGTGATCCCTGACAGCGATAGCGACGGCGAGCCGTACTACTACAGTGATGTCGATGGCGAGCCTTACTGTTACAGCGATATTAACGAGGTTTATAAGCCTTCGGAGCCTTCTTCGGAGCCTTCTTCGGAGCCTTTTTCACGTAAGGGCTCGGTTTAGCGTTTATGTAGTGCCTTGAACGCTGTAAGCGTTATACCGCTTGATGGGGTTGATATAGCCTTTGAACTGCCTCCATTCGGTAAATCTGACAGCGATTCTGGTAACGGTTCCGAATCTAAGCAAGGCTCCGGTCGCGACTCTAAACGCGACCCCGTTTGCGATTCCAATCTGGTATCCCACTCTAAATAGAGTGGGTTTGATACCGATGATAACTACCCTACCTCTAAGGATAAGGCTATTCCTAACCCTCCTCTAATAATTACAGCAGTTTTAATTAGAGATTTACAGGCCGTTATTAACGCCTGGGTGAAGGATAAGGGCTTTGCCGTTATGAGGAAGAATGGCCGAGGAAAGAAGAATAGAGCCTATACGTGATATAACTTACTGTGTAATAGGTTTAGCTAGCCTAGACTAAGTAAATCCGCTAGATTACGTTAACTAACCTTATATAAATGCGACTGCGTATAGAAGGGGCTGGCAGTTTTATCCCTAACTGGATAGCTGTTTTAAAGCCATAGCGACCCAGTATACTAAACTTATAACTACAGACCCTCCATTAACCTTACAGCTCACCCTTAACACCGTAAGATACCTAATAACGTACTTAAAGCCATCACCAACGCCTTAATCCACCCTGGTATCCGTGTGAAAGATATAAGTAACCTTATCGTAACTTAATTCCCAGATACGAATTATATTAATAGGGATATCTATAACGCTAGAGTTTTAATTCGTTACTAGAGGCTAAATAGTTATACAGGTATTACAGTAGTTATTAAGGAGTTTGATAAGCTTAAAATACCTTATATTATTAAGTGGGCAGACCCTGACACGAAGGAGGACCTTATTAGTATCGTCTTTTTATACCCTTTTCTTCTATTAATAACGGCATTATTATGGGAGGTCGCACAGGTAGATATAACGTATAGTATAAATATCTTTAGTTATTTACTGTTTTAAGTTATAGGTTTAATTAACTGTAACATTACCTTTACGTCGGTATTTAGCCTTATTAACGATAAGAAAGAGGAGGCGTTTAAGTTCCTCCTTAATAGTATAAAGTAACTTAAAACTGAGGTAAGTATCCCTAACCCCCTTATTTTTATAACAGATTACTATATAGAGATAAAGTTAGTTATAAGCACCGTCTTCCCTAATACCTAATAGTAACTCTGTATTTACTATATTATTAAGAACGTACTTTATAACACTAAAGCTAAGTTTAAAAAAAGGGAGGATGCTTATTTTAATAATAAGGAGTACGGGGATAATAAGGCAGATAAACTATTACCAGCTAAGGAACGTACCTTAGCTAGTCTTTATAAGGAGGCTGATAATGAGGATAAGGGTATAGGAATAAGATCCTTAGTAACTACCCCTATTCCTTATAACCACTATAGTGTAAAGATAATGTTTAAAGTTATAATATATATAGTAAGCGAAGAGGTCTTCTTTAAGGCTTAGGTAGCCTTAAAAGTAAAGTTTTATTACAACCTGCACCTGACACAGGCCTTAAGAGGACTGGCGCAGGTTAAGACAGAACGTATGGCAGAACGCTAACAGGTAGGGGGCGTCCCGAAGACGGCTTATTAAGCTAGCACTCCTAGATAGGGGGGTTTAATGTCACTGTAGGTCGTTGTTATTATAATATATAAAGGTGAGTCTGAATAGTAGGATATAAATGAATAATTAAATATTAGTGTGAGGAACTAGAGTCCCTTACGGTGGTTATGGGCATAACCATGGCTATCTATACTAACTAACTAGGAGGTACTTTATACCCTATTTATAATGTCGCAAGTGCTTGTTATATAAACACTTTACACCACGTAAGCGTTCTGCTTGTAAGGTTTCTCCTACTTATAATGCGAGCACTTAGTATACTGTAAGCAGCACCTTACTAGTCGTAAGGGCTTTAAGTCTTTACACCCCTGGCCTAGTGCGCCTGGGTGGTGTGTACTGTCTTCTCACACTGTTCCTTCTATAGGGGATTTGTCAGGCCGCCCCGGCCTAAGTGACGGCTTATAGGGTCGTTACATAATTCCCCCTCTTTAACGTTCTTTTCCCATAAAGAACTTAAAAGGTAAACTTCTCCTTTTACCATTTCACTATATAATAAATGTCCGGCTCCCAGGTCTTAAAACGGGAATAGGGTAAAAGTATTAACCGCTATTTAAACCTTACAGCCTACATATATGCGTTTAATAGTAAAATATCCCCTTATTCTTTTTATAAGTCTGCTAACCCTCTGCTTATCTATTGGGTTTTAAACCGGTCTGACAGTTATAATCACTGTTTAAAAAGGCACCAGCCTTCCTAATGTGACACTTTTAATGTTAATAAAGTAAAGTTAAAGGCTTTTCTTATTAAAAAGTAGAGTTTTAACTTATAAGTTAAGTCTGCTACTTAGCAGCTTTATAAGGCTATTATTAAGCTTTAAAAGGCGTTAACGTACTTAACACGCCTTTATAAACAGCGGTCCCACTTTAAGGACTAGGCTGTAAAAGCGTTTAGTTATAAAGTGGAGTTATTAAAGTTCCAGGAAAGTGGGGAGGTTAAGCTAAACACCCCTCTTAACGATGTGGAGTCTTTTAATTAGGGGAACTTTTTAATAGGGTCTTTATAGTGGGTGGTCACTTTATAACTTAGTTTATAACTCTTTTCTTTAATAAGAGGTTATAGGCTTAACTTCCTATAAGAGTTTTTAGTAACTTTTTCTTTTACTAACTTCTTTCCCTATTAATACTTATTTTCGTATAGAGCTTATTAGGGGCTTTAAAGGCCTGGCCTCCTTATTAAGTTTAAAGTCCTTATAACCCTGGTTAAAGTTTTAATAAATGTCCTTCCATACTTATTAAGGAGTTTCCTGCCGTTTTTTAGGCTTTAAGTCCCACAGTGGTCTTACTCTTTAATATAGTAATTTAAATGTTAGATCTTATTTTATTTTTAGTTTTTATTATTAGTTTTAATTAGTTTAGATTCTTTTAATAGAACTTTATAATCAGGTTTAGGTATTTAAGATTTTTAACTAACTCTTATAAGTTACTTTTAAGGTTATAGTTTAATTACTTAATAAAATATTTAAATATGTTTCCTCCCCTTTATAAATCCACGACTTCCTTAACATCGTACTTATCCTCGTTGGCGTTAATCTTAATCTTCTTTTTTAAGGGAACTCCCTTTAGGGCAGGTTTTAGAAGTGAGATGTGAAAAACCTTAATCTGCACCTTTATACTGGCAGGTAGGTCTAGTTTGTAATTGGAGGTGGTAACCTTTTTCTTAATTTAAAATGGTCTGTACCTTTTAAAGTTAAGTTTCTTACTAGGCCGTTTTAAATACAGGTTTTGTAAAAAAAGGTAAATATAATCCCCCTTTTAAAAAGTCAGTCCCTTAACTTATTTACCACTGTAATAAAGTCCTTTCTTAAGTATTAGTTACTTAGTTTAATATTTATTAATAAACTTCTTTATTTATTTATGTGTAAACTTAAGTTTGGCTTATAGGTGGTCGTGTAACTCTTATATCTAATTTATACAGACTGTAGCTTAAGGGGCGTTAGTAAGCGGGCCTTAACAGAGCTTAGGCTCTTTACTGTAATTAGTGAAAAATGGTAACACACTTATTAACTTAACTGGTGTTATATTATAGGCTATCTGTGTTATTAGTAACAGCTTAAACTAATTATTTTATTTAAAGTTAATGTAAGTTTAAAGATATATTATAAGTATCTGATTAACTTACTTTATTTAGCCATCTGTTTATAGGTGGAAAGTTATTAAAAACTTACTTTTTACACTTATTTTTTACATTAACCTTTATTAAAACTTTAATATAATTAGCTTATTTTAATCTGTAACGATATTATCTGGTTAAAGGTGTTATAAGATTACCTTTTTCTTAAAGATATAAGTGAGTTATTCTACGGTTATATCTTTTAAGGTTAGTAGAAAGTAAGCCTATTTTATTAATCTATTAATTATTATAAGGATCTGGTTATAAGTGACTTTTATAACAGGGTCCTTAAACTTTAAGATCTTAGTGATAAAATTAAGTGAGATTAAACTTTATAACGTTTATAGTATAGGGAGTGGTTTAAGAAGCCTATAAGGCTTATAATGTTAATTTTACTTTTATTAGCAGATGTTATAATTATTAACCACTTTTTTAACTAACTTTTTTATTCCCAGGAAGGTGTACGCCTATTAGGCTTATATGAGAGTCTTAACTTAGCTTATATATCCTTTAAGTTAAGATTTATAAACCTGTTAGATATACTCCTTTTATTTATTTAAGTTGTAAATATATAGTTTCTTTTAATATTAAAGCCTTACTCTTAGTTTAAACGTACTGTTTACACCTTTTAACAGCTATTTTAATTAATAATTAGTTTCGTTATGGTTTAAATATATTAGGTATTCTTTCCTATAATCTTACATGTACCCTGAGAAGTCTTTTAAGGGGCACTTATGCTTACAGGTTCCTTCTGCTAACCTTCTTATTTAAAAGTCCTGTTATTATTAATAAATGTTATACTTTATTTATAAGTTTATATAGATATTAATGGTTTATTTTAATGTCTAGTTATCTAATATTTATAATGTGTGTTTTAGTGTGCCGTTCTTAATTTCGTTAAATATAGTAACGGGGATTAAGACTGGATTAGTATCCTTATAGTCTTATCTTTAACTAAGAGTATCAGCTTACTTATTATCTTTTCCTTTAACGTAATGGATCTGGAAGTGGAATGGGGCTATTAACTCGGCCTAACGTGTTTACTGTGGATTAAGTTCCTTTATTAGGAAGTATTAGAGGTTATTATAATTTAAAAAAACCTAGACTGGTTCTTTTATACTGCTTAGGTATAATACCTATTTAGTAAAGCATTAAATAATCGTTATCAGTTCCTTATTATAAATTAGATATTATAAGGTTAAGTTATAGATTCCTTTTAATAAAAAGGTAACTAGGTGGTGTTTCCTATTGTCCTGGACTTAATTAAGTTCTCCACTAATTATAAACTTTAAAAAGTCTGTTTTAACTTGGAAAGGCTTTAAGAAATTAGGGAGAGTTAAAACTAACACTGTAATAAAAGCGTGCTTAAGGTCCTTAAACGCCTTTTACTGTCTATCAGTCTATTTAAACGGTTTACCTTCTCCTATAAGCTTATATAGTAGTTTTACAATCTTTGTAAAGTATTTAATAAAACAGCGATAGAAGTTTGCAAAGCTAATAAAGGCTTATAATTCTTTCTAGTTCTTTAAAGTGGGTTAATCCCTAATTACCTTTATCTTCTCCAGTTACATTTTAAGTCTTTTAAGGGTTACTTTAAACCTTAAATAGTTCAGTTCCTAAACATAGAAGTGGCTCTTTTTTAAGTTCACTGTTAGTTTCACCTTTTTAAAAGCTGTTAAAACCTGTCACATGTGTTTTTAGTGTTCCTTTAAAGTTTCAGAATAAACTAGAACGTTATTTAAATATATAAAAATAAACTTATTAAGGAAGGGGTGGAGAATATTATTAATAAGGCTTTAAAAAGTCGTAGGGGTATTTATTAATCCTATTAGTATAACACAGTATTGGTAATGCCTGTTACGAGTTTGAAATGCTGTTTTATACTTATCCTCTTCCTTTACTTTAATATAGTTAAATCCTATAGGGAAGTTAAGGCTAGAGAACTAGTTTACCTTAATAATCCGCTCTTATATCTTTATAATAAATGGTAATAGGTAGTGATTTTTAATTATATCCTCGTTTAACGTTTAGTAGTTAATAACCATATGTAACTTACTGTCTCCCTTCCTTAGGATAAATAGTATTAGGTACCCTGCCAGGGACTAAGACTTTATAATAAACCCACTCTTTAGGTTCTTATTAATATACTCCCATAGGGCCTTAACCTATTAAGGGTTTAAGTAATAAGGTTAAAAGTTATAAAACTTTACTCCTAGCTTTAACTTAATTTTGTAATCTTATAATCTGTAATTTAATAATCGTGGTATCTTTTTTTAAAACAGGGTAAACTTCCTATACTTAACAGGTACTTTAAATAAGTTAACTTCTTTACTTATTTGTAAATTAGCTTTTAACTTTTTTCCACCTTTTAAATCGTTATTTAAGTAACGTAATAGACCTTTTAGTCCTTTAACCGTCTTAGTAAACCTAACTTAAACCGTACTTAATTTTAAGGGTTTAGTGTGCTTTTAAGTGCTTTATATATCTTTAAAACAGTTTAATGTCCTTTTAATTTTCTCTAAATAGTAATTACAGCTGGGGGACTTACTAAAGGTAAGGTGGCCACTCCTTTAGTTAATTATAAGGTTATACTTTTCCAGCTAGAGTAAACCTAGGATTATATTATACCTAGTAACTAATATAATATTAAAGTCTATTTATTATTTATCCCCATCTACTTTAATTAAGAGTGGCAAGTAATAAGTGACTTTACCGTTATTATATTAATACAAGCCTCCTTTATTATTTTATATAAGGATGGCCTCTTTATACTTTTAATTAAGGAGTTTCCTTCAGTTAATTAGCAAGGGGTGTACTAGGTTAAAAGCACTCCTGTTATTAATCACTACTCTTACTTTAAATAACCTCCCTCTTCCGTCTATTATATTAACGCTAACGGAATAATACTTATACTCTTTTAACATCTGAGTTATAGTAATCATCCGTCCTTAAGGTCTTATCCGGCTTAACCTTTAAATACCTCTCCTTCTTCTTAGGGTTTTTACTAACTAGCGAACTATTAATTTCCGGCCCTTTTAAAGGGCCTGCGGCCTTTTCCTAATTCCTTTTAGAAAAATAGGCAGCTTTAATAAACTTAACAATTAACCTTTCCTAAGTTTTCACACCTTAATATCCAGTTGACTTTAAATGGTACGATGTTCTTAAAGTCCTTAATAAGTTAATAATACGTTTTACAGGCTTAAATTACAGTAATATCCTTTTACTTTTAGATCTGTTAATAATCTTCCCGCTTCTGCTATTCTTTAACTTTTCTATTAAGATATAATAAGCACGTTACGACTAAGTAGTTATTAAGTACTCCTCCTTACTAGCACGTAATGGGAGTTTAATTAACTATAATAACTTTCCACTTATTACCAGACTCTCTTATTAGGGAGTAGGAAACTTAATAATAAGCCGGTTCTAACTTTACTTTTATAACAGTATAATCCTGTCTTTATGTGTTAAGGAAGTGGTTATAAAGGGCCTTAGGCCTATAATGCTGGTTAAGGGCGTAATTATTATATATGTAATTAATCCACAGTATATCTTTATGGCTGGGGTGGTTAATATTAACTACTAGTGTTATAATTATAGAGTATAGAACGGGGGAAGTGGCACTTTATTCTTTTTCCTTTTCTATTTACCTTTATATACGTTATTTCTCCTAAACCTTTTCCCAGAACTTAAGTAGTAATAACCCAGCTTATTCCTTTATAAAGTGGTCTTCCTTAATAAGTTGATATTTAAGCTAGTTAGTAAAGTGAACCTTATTACAGAGTTATAACCTAATTTCCACTACTTTATCTTTAAACGTTATAGTAAAACCTTTAACTTATAAATCCTCTACTTTATCTATTAACTCTTAGTGTTTTTCCTTTAACTTTTAAACTCTCTACTAATGTGCTTACTTCGTGCCTTCTTAGGGGACCCTTAATATACTAGTTTAAGGCACACTAGCTTTAATACAGGGTAGTTATCTAAGCTGTCCTTTTTCCAGGGAGGTAAGGGTGCTAATCCACTTAGTATGTTTAAAATATTTGAGAGTTTTAAGGGGTATTATTAAGAAGAACTTCCGTTTCTCTAGTTTAATTCTCTTAACTTATTCTCTTTTACCTTTTAAGGCTTATTTTACCGTTTAGGTAACCTGGAGGGCTAGTTCTTTAACTCCTTCCACCATCTTTATAATTTTTAAGTTAGGGTTCTTTTTAGACTTCCTTAATTCTTAGGCTTATAAGGTAAGGTTTTTAAAGCCTGTAATAGCCAGTTAAAACATCTCTTCTTAAAATCAGTCTTTTATAACCTGTACCTTTAGTGGTCCTAAGTTTCCACCTTAAAGTTGGTTTTTTATAACTTACACCTCCGTAGCTAACTCTTTTAAGACACCTTTAAAGACTGGATACACCACATCTTAAAGTTCTTTTTCTTCTTTTTCCTTATCTTTTAAGTTACACTTATTTATCTAAGTGTAATTTTCTTTATTACCTGTTATCTTAATGTGGATATCTCTTAAGTTAAACCTAACGTGCTTTCCTCCTTCTAGAACGGGTTTCTAATTAACTTACTTTAGTAATAGGCACTGCCGTGCCATATGGCCTTTCTTATTATAGTTAAAGTACTGGACCTGTAATAGGTCTTTAAACTACTTCTGTTACTATTATTGTTAAGGCTTATTGTAGTTAGGTTAATTCTGGTGGTTTACTATATTAATATCTATTAGCTTAAGATAGTAACCTGTTACAGTTAATTAGTTCCCCTTTTTTAATTTACTTAATTAATAAGGGGTTTATTCCTTTTAAAAGTTCTTTTAATAATAGTAATTATAATACCAGTTATTAGCTTTAATAACTATCTTAACTAACTCTTAGAGGTGGTTTAGTTAGTCCTCTTAGTAAAGGTCTCCAGTGACGTGCTCCTTTAAACTACTTTAGAATAGCATTATTAAGGCTTTTTAACCGAGTTTAGTTTTTACTACTTTTAATTTAAAACGTATAGAGAATTTAAGGATTAAGGACGTTTGCCTTAGGGTTATAAGGCGTTACTTAGCCTGTTTAGGGGTATCTAGTTTTTTAAACTTAGTCTGGAGTTAATTAATAAAAACGTTAAAGTCGTTAAAAAGGGCTTAAATCTTAAGGGCTTCCTTTTATACTTTATTTATAAAAAGGTTGTTAATTATCTTCACATAGGGTTTATACTAGTAAGCGGCTACTTTATTTAACAGGGCTTTAGTAAACCTGATTTTTCCTTCTTCTTTAAAAAACTACTTATTGTAATAAATAACATAACTTTAAAACTGGGCTATTTAAGACTCCAGCTGTATTAAATCTCCTTTAAAACGTAACGGTGGAGGGAGCTTTACTTACTTCTTTTATAAGCCCTTAAGGTTATTATTTTCCAGCTTAATAGCGTTAAGTTAGGTTTAGAGTTTTTTAATAAGACTGATACAGCTTTTAATATCTTTTGGGAAGGCTTTATTAAGTTCCTTAACCAGTCCTTATTAGTTAAGGTTTAAATCTTTAAAACGTGCAGCTAATTTGTTAATAATAGGGAGTTAAGGCTAAGCTTACACCTCTTTGATCTTTTTTCCTTTTTTAGAGGTTAATATATTAGTGGGAAGGAGGTAGTATCTGGGAGTTTAATAAATAATATTTAAAACTTTCACGCTAATATTATATTATAACCTGCACCTAACACAGGCCTTAAGAGGATTAGTGTGGGTTAAGACAGAACGTATAGCAGAACGCTAACAGGTAAGGGGTGTCCTAAAGATGGCTTATTAAGCTAGCACTCTTAAATAAGGGGGTTTAATGTTATTATAGGTTATTGTTATTATAATACACAGAGGTAAGTCTGAATAGTAAGATATAAATGAATAATTAAATATTAGCGTGAGGAACCAGAGTCCCTTATAATGGTTATAGGTATAATTATAACTATTTATACTAACTAACTAGGAGGTACTTTATACCCTGCTTATAATGTCGCAAGTGCTTATTATGCGAGCACTCTACACCACGTAAGCGTTCTGCTTATAAGGTTTCTCCTGCTTACGATGTAAGCACTTGGCATGCTGTAAGCAGCACCTCACTAGTTGTAAGGGCTTCGGGTCTTTACACCCCTGGCCCAGTGTGCCTAGGCGGTGTGCACCGTCTTCTCACACTGTTCCTTCTACAGGGGATTCGTCGGGCCGCCCCGGCCCAAGTGACGGCCTGCAGGGTCGTCACAAGTTTATAAACTAACCTATTATAGTACAGTATCTTAAGAAACAGTGGCTTCTGTTACACAAATAGTAAACCAGTTACTTTATTTAATAGTATTGTAATTTCAGGGCCCGTGTCACCTCCCCTACAGAGTTAACTAACCTTAATGTTAAAAGCTATCTTATTAACGGTCGCACGTCTACTTTTCGGCTTCTTAAGGTTATTAAGGCTTTAGCCCTTCGTTAAATAAAGAAGTGGGAGGATAAGCGAGCTGATAAGGGTATTAGAACTCGCTTAGATTACATTAAGTGTGATTATCTCGGTTCCTTACTAATAAGGGTATCTTATAAAGCCCTGGAGTTAATTAACTGTAAGTATTAGTATGTAAAGGTAGCGTTTACTATTAAGAGTAGGCTAGTTAAGCCCCTAAACCCCTGTAAGGGGGTATGCTTTATATCCTTACAGTACGGCATTCCGTATCGTCACAGCATTTTCACTACCATACAGTATAAGAAGCGGATCCACCTTTGGACTGTTTTACCACGATGGCATTTAACACCACACCTTGTAAGTAATTACAATCTATATTACTAGCGTTTCTAACAGTCTTAAGATAAGGAGGACCCCTACCTTCGAATTCGTAATCTTAAAGTGGTTAAAAAGCGGTAAGGAAGACCCCGTAACGATCGAGTTACGATGCCCCCTGACATGGGGTTTACGGGTACACAGACCACCGCACAGGGCACACAGGGCACGGCACAGGGCACAACACAGGGCACTCAGGGCTTATAAAGGGCCACCCTTAAGACTACACGTAAACAGCGACCGAAAAAGACCTTCCCCGGGCCTCCACGAGGCAACGCACTACGTCTATAACCCTCTATACGTCGTCGATTGTCAGCGTGGGAGATTGAGGCCTCCCCCAGCCCCGAGAGGGAGCCCCGGCGTCGCCGTGCGGCCTGCCGTCACCGTACTCCGACCCCGGATCCGACCCCCGAGTCTGTTGCGGAGCCTGTGATTGAGGTGGGCCCTGAGTCGGAGCCGGAGCCGGAGCCTCAGCCGCGCAGAACAGCCTTACGCAGCTACACACGCCCACGGCCTTCTTTGCTTATAGCCAAAGAGCCAGTTACTACTACTCAGTCAAGCAAGCGGGCTGCAACGGGCGTCCCCACCAACGAACAGGTGGGAGAATTGAGTTTGGTCCCTGCAAGGCCCGTGAAGAAGACTAGGAGCGGCCGCACGGTCAAAGCTACGGAGAAAGTAATGGGCGCAG
>Ga0247760_1002150_pt1 | contig 15751 bp, 10 predicted proteins | sample UWRJL171409R4_FD_179936 | JGI IMG/M metagenome (GOLD analysis project Ga0247760, IMG submission 179936) | Plant litter microbial communities from Arlington Agricultural Research Station in Wisconsin, United States - UWRJ-L171-409R-4 | ecosystem: Environmental > Terrestrial > Plant litter >... | reverse complement strand
AGACACTTGCCAATGGGGGGCAGGTGGCCAGCAACGACATCCCCAAAGACGGAACGGGTCAGTCCGCATCAATTGGATATCATGTGAATGAAGAGTTAACATCCACACAGGAGTTGTCAAGCTCGATCCATGGCTCGCCCCTTTCTCCGATTCGCTCAAGCGACGGTACTCCAAGGCCCAAGAATGGATCAAGACAATCCAAGCTACCGAGGGAGGATTGGACAAGTTCAGCAAGGCAAGCTTCGGCTGGAAACACCTGAGAAAAAGTTGCTGACAGAATACTAGGGGGCTGATGTCTACGGGTTAAATGTGAATAAGGACAATAGCATCACCTACCGGGAATGGGCACCCAATGCTGTCCAGGCCTCCCTGGTTGGTGATTTCAGTAAGTCGTCAGACTCAGCAATGCACGGGTAGCATTGACTGTTTCTCTTAGACAAGTGGGATCGTGCATCACATCCCATGAAGAAAAATGAATTTGGCGTGTTTGAGATCACATTGCCCCCGGTGGACGGACAACCTGCCATTCCTCACAATTCCAAGATCAAGGTCAGTAGCGATGACCAATTCTCTGCTGAATAGACCTGACGAATGCAGATAACACTCGAACTCCCAACCGGCGAATGGGTAGATAGGCTACCGGCGTGGATCAAATATGTTACCCAGGATCTGTCAGTCTCACCTGCCTACGATGCTCGCTTCTGGAATCCCCCTTCGACAGAGAGGTACACATTCAAACACTCCAGACCGAAGAGGCCTGAGAGTCTGCGTGTATATGAGGCCCACGTTGGGATTTCCTCTCCCGAGCTTCGTGTCGCGACATACAAAGAGTTCACCAAGATCATGCTGCCTCGTATCAAGGATCTAGGCTACAATACCATCCAGCTAATGGCTATCATGGAACACGCCTACTACGCCAGCTTTGGCTACCAGGTCAACAATTTCTTTGCCGCAAGTAGCCGTTATGGCCCTCCGGAGGACTTGAAGGAGCTGGTAGACACGGCTCATAGCATGGGCATTGTGGTACTCCTCGACGTTGTCCACAGCCACGCTTCCAAGAATGTGCTGGACGGCATCAACGAATTTGACGGAACTGATCACCAATACTTCCATGAAGGTAGCAAGGGAAGACACGAACTTTGGGATAGCAGGCTGTTCAATTACGGCCACCACGAGGTCCTTCGATTCCTACTCAGCAATCTCCGGTTCTGGATGGACGAGTATGGGTTTGACGGCTTTAGATTTGACGGTGTGACGAGCATGCTCTACACTCACCATGGCATCGGAACGTAGGTTTTTTTTTTCCTCCCCAAGTCACGGCAGACAGCTAAATAACACTTATAGTGGCTTCTCCGGTGGCTACCACGAATACTTTGGCGCAGCTGTCGATGAGGCGGCAGTGGTGTATCTCATGTTGGCCAATCAGCTGCTTCATGAGCTGTATTCAGAGTGCATCACGGTTGCCGAAGATGTATCTGGTATGCCTGCACTCTGTCTCCCATTGTCCCTAGGTGGCGTCGGATTCGATTACCGGCTTGCCATGGCCATTCCAGATATGTGGATCAAGATCTTGAAGGAGTTGAAGGATGAGAACTGGGACATGGGCAACATCTGCTTCACGCTCACCAACCGCCGCCATGGCGAGAAGACTATCGCCTATGCTGAAAGCCACGATCAAGCGTAAGTTACATTTTTTTCCCCTCGATAGTGTGACATGACCCGGCTAATGTTCGCAGGCTTGTTGGAGATAAATCATTGATGATGCACCTCTGCGACGCTGAACTGTACACTAACATGTCTGTCCTCACACCCCTCACTCCTGTCATTGACAGAGGAATTGCGCTGCACAAAATGATACGGCTCCTTACCCACGGGCTGGGTGGAGAAGGCTATCTGAACTTCGAAGGCAACGAGTTCGGCCACCCCGAGTGGCTGGACTTTCCTCGCGAGGGCAACCAAAACTCGTTTTGGTATGCCCGGCGCCAGCTCAACTTGACTGAGGACCACCTTCTTCGTTACCAATATCTCAATAACTTTGACAGATCAATGAATCGCTGCGAGGCGAAGCACGGTTGGCTACACGCACCGCAGGCATACATCTCGCTCAAGCATGAAGTCGACAAGGTTGTCGTGTTCGAACGCGGCGGCGTCGTCTTTATTTTCAACTTCCATCCAACCTCGAGCTTCACCGACTACAGAATTGGTGTCCAGCAGGAGGGTACCTACAGGATCGTGCTAAACACGGATAGCAAGGAACATGGCGGCTTCAACCGGATCGATGAAGGGACCAGGTTCTTTACAGAACCTGGCGAGTGGAACAACCGGGCGAACCGTACCCACGTCTATATTCCATGCAGGACTGCATTGATTCTAGCGCTTGAGTCAACGATTTCGCAATCACGTTGATGATATATCCGCAGTGGGAGGTGGGGGGATTGAAGGCTCCGGAGTGTCTCTTGCGAATGAAAACGTAATTATTATAGATTTCCAGGTTAATTAGTCTCCATGGAACAACGGGAATCCGAAAAATGTTTATTTGAAGTGTTGCCACCGTCTAGGTTTCTCTTCGAACGCCTCCATGGCAGGTGTTCGGACGAGTGGTTGGGTCCCGCTCCAATTGAGTCCCGCCTAGGTAATCAGACAGCTTCAGTTAGGTACTAGAGCTCCGATTACCCACGACTCAGTTAAAAGGAAGGCAAGCTATCAAAACTACATCAAAACACAGCAATTGCATGCTTCAACATCAGTTGAAATGTGCCCTAGAATCGCAATTCTCGAAACAAAGCAGCAGGGGTCACGGGGTAGTCCGCCCAGACGAAATAAGCTGAACTCCCAGAGCAACCAAAGCGTGTTTTCCCGGGCGGTTGGATGGAACAGCCCCACTTGTTGCCAAACCGGGATAGTCACGTGTTACAGGCCAAAGCTCCGCAGCCTCTTACTAGCCGAAAGCTCGTCGAGAGATTTTCGAACCCGTTTCTTTCCTCTTCAAAAGCCATCCTCTCCTCTCCCTGCCATTTCACCATCCAAAGTCCGCCCTTAATCATCGTCAAGATGTTCAAGAGGTGAGTCAGCGCCCACTCCTAGGATTCTCGAGCTCTGGAGACCCCAATTGAATTCAATTGAGCTAATCAAAGCCTCCTGTTCCCCGTAATACAGCGGCATTTCTGCCTTCGCCCGGGCAAGCCGTCCGTCCTTCGCGGCGGCGACTCGTCGCGCCATTCGCCCGTCAGCCCTTAACCTCAGAGCTCCCGCCCTCAGCAGATTCGCCAGCTCCGCGGGCGTTGGTGATGGCAAGATCTACCAGGTTATTGGTGAGCTGCGCGCCTGTCAATCCCGTGTTTTGGTTCTCCCGCTAACCGCGCGAAAATTAGGTGCCGTCGTCGATGGTCAGTTACCAGGGGGCGATGCGAAGCACCTGCCGTGCACACTGATATATCTGACGCAATTGAAACAGTCAAGTTCGATACCGACAAGCTGCCCCCTATCCTGAACGCTCTCGAGACGGTCAACAATGGCCAGAAGCTTGTGCTCGAAGTCTCAGTATGCCAAGACTTTTGACAACACGAGTGTTTCAACATGCTAACCCGACACAGCAACATCTCGGTGAGAGCGTCGTAAGATGCATTGCCATGGATGGTTGGTCTTTTCAGTTTGCAGCTATCGTCGGACTGGTTTCCTGACAGCCCTATAGGTACTGAGGGTCTGGTTCGTGGTGCCAAGGCTGTTGACAGTAAGTGACAGCATGTCACCTCGGTACGATGCAAGGAAGCTAACAGTCTTTGAACAGCTGGTGCCCCTATCACCATTCCGTGAGTTTTTTTGTCTTCTGGGAAACCCTCGGGCAACCTGCGAGAAGACAGCAACTGACAATCGGCCACAGTGTCGGCAATGCCACCCTTGGCCGTATCATGAACGTCACTGGTGACCCGATCGATGAGCGTGGTCCCATCAAGTCGGACAAGACTCTCCCTATTCACGCCGAAGCGCCCGAGTTCGTCGAGCAGTCGACAACCGCTGAGATTCTGGTCACTGGTATCAAGGTCGTCGATCTCCTCGCTCCCTACGCTCGTGGTGGAAAGATTGGTCTCTTCGGTGGTGCTGGTGTTGGCAAGACTGTCTTCATCCAGGAGCTCATCAACAACATCGCCAAGGCCCACGGTGGTTACTCCGTCTTCACTGGTGTCGGCGAGCGCACCCGTGAGGGCAACGATCTGTACCACGAAATGCAGGAGACCTCTGTCATTCAGCTTGATGGCGAGTCCAAGGTCGCCCTGGTCTTTGGTCAGATGAACGAGCCCCCTGGAGCCCGTGCACGTGTCGCTCTTACTGGGTAAGTAATTTTTCCCCACGCCTCAACGCATCTCTCATCACGCCTTTCACATCTCTCGCCATGCCTTGGGTAGCCTGTCGGCACGCCTGGCGTTTTGTCCCATAATGCCATTGGTGTCTGTCCTGGGCGTCTGTGACTATGTCATGCGCATATCTCCACATAACTTATAGCATGTCTCCACTACGCCTTACATATCTCTCGCCATGCCTTGAGTATTTTCTTAATTGCCTTGCGGGTTTCTCAGCACGCCTAGCGTATCCTCCCATGACGCCTCGGGTATCCATCACTCTACATCAGGCATATTTCTCAATGCCTAGTACCGATCTCACCAGGCCTTACGCATCTCTTCACATCTTTATGACGTCTTATAGCTTCAATACGTGATATTTGTTAACATATCTTTGATTAGTCTGACTGTCGCTGAAGAATTCCGTAACCAAGGCCAGGATGGTAAGCACCTCAACCCAACCTCACCTTGACCTCATTGCTAACTTTTTTTTAGTCCTTCTGTTCATCGACAATATCTTCCGTTTTACGCAGGTGGGTTGTTTAATTTTCAATGTTGTGTCGGCATGCTGACGAAATTTTTGATATTTTAGGCCGGTTCTGAAGTCTCTGCGCTTCTAGGACGCATCCCGTCCGCTGTCGGGTACCAGCCCACGCTCGCAGTCGACATGGGTGGTATGCAAGAGCGTATTACCACTACCCAGAAGGGCTCCATTACCTCTGTCCAGGCCGTCTACGTCCCCGCTGACGATTTGACTGATCCTGCCCCTGCCACCACCTTCGCTCACTTGGACGCCACCACTGTCTTGTCTCGCGGTATCTCCGAGTTGGGTATCTACCCCGCTGTCGACCCTCTGGATTCCAAGTCTCGCATGCTCGACCCCCGTATTGTCGGCCAAGAGCACTACGACACCGCCACCCGTGTCCAGCAGATCCTCCAGGAGTACAAGTCTCTCCAAGATATCATTGCCATTCTTGGTATGGATGAACTGTCGGAAGCCGACAAGCTTACCGTCGAGCGTGCCCGTAAGATCCAGCGTTTCCTGAGCCAGCCTTTCACTGTCGCCCAGGTCTTCACGGGTATCGAGGGTAAACTCGTCGACCTCAAGGATACCATTGCCTCGTTCAAGGCTATCCTGAGCGGTGAGGGTGACGACCTGCCCGAGGGTGCTTTCTACATGGTCGGTGACTTCGCGTCCGCACGGGCGAAGGGCGAGAAGATTCTGGCCGAGTTGGAGACGAACTCGTAATGGGAGGTATAAAATCGGGCGAGGAGCAAACAGTGGCCTGTGTATAGAAGTGAAAAGCGGGTTTCGGGGGGGTCCCTAGCTCAGTTAAGTGTCTCTTTTGTGACTGGGGCTGTGTATCAATTCAAGTCGTTTCCTCTACATCTCTGCGTTGAGACCTAGTGGCTATTCTGGCGCAGTAGGAAGAGGAGACCGGGACAATAAACCACTCGTCAGGCGTTGGCATGATTTGAAGGCTCGCTAGTTCCCGACAGTGCATTGTGAACAAAAACCCTTCTCGGTTCTGAACACTGAACATGACACACAATCGCCTACTGGTGAGACTAGTACTGGTGGTGCCCTCTCACGCCTCGGTAGGGATTTGGTGGGTTAGCTGCCGTTGAGCAAAGATCATTTACCTGAAAGATTGTTCCCACGATAACTACCTCATGGCTTGCCAGCCGTCGGAACCCGCGCAGTCGTTCAAATTGCACAACCCCCATGCAGATGCCCACCAAGTCCCAACTAACAGTCCGGTTGTTCGGAGGTTGTATTGTATGGAGTTTGCTACTCCCCTCCCCTCCCCACCCCCGGTGTAACAGCCACCATCGGGACTATGCGCGGCCCTCACCGCTGAACTGTTCTGTCCAGAAGAGACCCCTCCGCGTGGGTGGGTCTGGTTCTTGATAGTGACCGCCAGGGGACTGCAGCGACATGCCCGCCAGAGCTCAGTTGAGCGCAGGGCAGACCTCCAAGATCCAGAGAGTCAGGGCGGCAAGGGTCATTCATTCGTTTGTTCGTGTCGGAAAAATGAAAGACGAGGACCTTGGGTTAGTTCTCATAGGTGGGCGCCAGGGTTTTGCGTCAGCGTTCCTCCTAACGGCGCCCCCCCCCGAAATAAAATAAAAAAAAATTGGTAATGTGGCCCCCTACATGTAGTTCAACCCCCGGCATATTCTTGTGCGATGGTGGTGCTTTATCGTTCATCAGCTGTCGAGTAGCCCCTGGTTTGCACAGCAACATCAAATCCAAAAACACATGCAATGACAGCACGTATGTACATGTAGCCTTTGTAGTGTAAAGGGGCCGGGCAAGCAAGAAGATATGCTTTCCGGATAGCTGCACCCGACGTAAGTGGATGGCTAGGGGCGGTTCTTGACAAGAGAGAAAACCGCCATAACACCCTGACGTGCTCCCCCTTGAGCTCCCAAGATTACGACATGCATAAGCGGAAATGGCGTCTGTATTTACGAAGCGCGAACAATAACGAGAGGGTATCCAAAATCTAGCAAGTTGATCCACCCATCCGCAACACCCCGCCAGCAAGATTCCACCTACCCGAGGGACAAAGGTAGCGACCTCACTCAGGCTTACCCGTGTTTTGAATGATCACTCACCAACCCACCCCCCAAACACCAATACCAACCCCCTTCCCGAACACCGTAAAGCAAAGTTGCCTCCGTAAACTGACAGCATCGCTAGCACTCTCGCAATACATTCTCCGGTCGTCTATAGACAAATCCCTCGATACCCCCCATAAGAGTAATCATATCCTCCTCCACAACTCTCGCCCCTCCTACCGGCGATTCCCGGTCATAATTATCCAACAGTAATTGTGCAAGCTCCATTGGATGACTCAACTTCACTGCTGCCAGGGGCACTCTCATGAGATCCTCCCATCCAGCGCCAAGCAGGTTCGCAATGTTGACAATCTCTCGATCGCTGATATCGCGCATCCACCACACCGTTCTGAGCCCCTTGAGGAACACCAAGTAGTGTGCAATGATGACTGCGGCCCGCTTCCGCCTTTCGCCAACGCGATCAACAAACTCATCGGGTAGGTGGGTAAAAAAGGTGATGACGCGCAAATTCAGCGTTGGCCCCGGCCCTACCTCGGTCAGTTCCTGGTAGAGCGTACCCAGATACTTGAGCGCTAGGTAGTAGGCGTCAACAAAGGCATACTCGGGGTCACCAGGCTTGATGTTGGCTACCATGAAAAGCAGGTTGCTGGGGATGTGGGTGGCGGCCACATCGAGATCGACGGGAGGCCGGTAGAATAGTGGCTCGACAGTGTCCATGTTGGACTTGACAACGGCGGAATCAGGAACGAAATCCCGCGTGAGCTGGATGACCAGGCGGATGCCGCGCCAGACCGAGATCCAGTCGAGAATGTACAGGGGTTTGGCCTCTTCGCCGTGGAACATGTCCGAGGAGAGTCCGCAAAGGACAATGGACGAGACAAGTAGGGCCGGAAAACTGGCGGGGTCAAGGGAGGTGATGGCCTTGCGGTAACCCTCAAAGGCACGGGCGCGGTACAGGGAGACGAGGGCTTTGGATGGGGCGCTGCGCTCACCGAGGTAGTGTTGGTGCATGGCACTCAGGGCGAGGAGGCCATCCATAAGAAAGGGCGAAGAAGCGGCATACTCCAAGAGCTTGACGCGGAGGAGATTGATGATGCGGGTGTCGTCAAAGGACCAGGTCGAGAGCGAAATGTAGGTGCTAGTTGTGTAGTGCCAGATAAGTTGCATCTCGGTTGCGGTGCGTCCGGAGAGAATGAACTGGGGCTCGTGGATGACGAGCGGGAGGTCCCGGCGCCGTGAGACCTCAAGCTGTGTCTCGGTGGGGGACCTTGGCCCGGACGAGGCCGACCTCGGGGTCGGAGGCGACGCCGGTTGCGGGGCCGGATAGACACATGTTTCTCGTCTTAGTGTGCAATTGCGACATGACGGTCTCGCTTCGTCGCATTTGACCTGGTTGATAGTTAGTGTCGACATGGGAAGTGGACCCTTCTGGACCACACCTTTCGCGTCTTGCAGTTGCGACACCCTGTCCGGGATTTGCGATGCGGTCGCTTCGCATGGTACGGTTTGTCCGCCTTCTCGTCCATGTCTTGAATTCCGCTGTGGGAAACACCCTTCGCTTTCGGGTTCAAAAGCGAGTGCGAAGTTGCCAGCCGTTAGGTTCAACGGCGCAAGAGAGGCAAAAATCTGGTGCAAACCTGCAGGATTCAGCTCAAATGCCAACCAACAACCCAGCCAGCCCGCCTTGTTTGACGTGATAATAAATGCACCGGCTTAGGACTACTTTGACGGGATGAGTTCACAATTCAAAGAATCACATTTGTCCGCCGTGTATAACTACAGACACACAGTCTCTGAATCGAGATTCAGGTCACATTTCTTGGCACTCCTATGTTGACTGATCGAAAATCAAGAGCCTCGCTTGCCAGCCTCAAAGAGTACGTCAGAAGAGTACGTCAGCAATGCGTCCAAACCCAAGCAGTGGGATCCCATGAAGAGGCACTTCTGCTTCGCTTGCTGACCGCCATTGGCCATTGTCCCTGCCCAGCCCGGCTTTGACGCTTCGTCCGTCCTCGGCGGGGCCAGTAAGCTTGGGCCCGAGTACACACCCGAGGCCGCTGTCTTCGGGGTGGTGCGCTGTAACGTCAGACGCCAAGCGAGACGCGCAACGCGTTTTGCCGACCCCAACTGCAACGCGGCACCACCGCACCGCCGACCGCCGTTGCGGAAACACCACCACAATCACTAAGCCATTGGTGTCAGATGGTCGCTTCTCTGTTCCAGCTCCCGGATGAGCTGGTCTTGACTACTCTTGTCCGCAGCTTTCCGTGCCGAGATGGTCAGATCCGGGCGCTAGCGACGCTTCTTTATGTACGACTACCCCACGTTGTGCAGCACTTGCAACCCCCGAAGCTGACCGGACCGTAGCCCACTGCCGCGCCATGTCGAAACCTCGTCGTCTACGGCATCGAAGCCACTGGCAAGACCGCTGTCACGGCGGAGGTCTTGTCTAGACTCGAAACCGAATCAGTTAACGATGACAAGCCCAGTCTCAAGTTTGCCATGGTCAACTCGATCGAGTGCATCACGAGCCGCCATCTCTTCGAGACCATTGTCGGCAGAGTTGCCCGCGCCTTGCAATGGGACCGTCCGCCAGCAAGATGCGAAACCGTCTCCCAGCTGACGGTTGAACTGTCAAAGATGCTCAAGCACCATGCGCGACCTGAGCTCTTCCGCTTTGCCCTAGTCTTGGATGCTATCGACCGCCAGCGGGAGGCACCACCAACTCTCTTGCCGGCGCTGGCGAGGTTGTCAGAGATTGTAGGTTTCTTTCGCACTCGCAGAGCATGGCCTAGCTGATCCAAGAACCCCTGACCCAGATCCCCTGCCTAACAACTATCTTCATTGTCACAGCACCCCCTCCCAATTTCCTCCGAGCCGCATCCGTCCCAACTCTCCATTTCCCCAGCTACACCAAGTCCGACTTTGTGGCCATCCTCACAGCCTCCCCGCCTCCTACACTTGCCAACACCACCCCCGAAGAGACGGCCGAGCTCTGGACCCGCTTCGTCGCCTACGTCCACGACACACTTGGTCGCGCTGCAGCCCGTAGCCTTCCCTCCATCCGGCATGCCTGCACTGTCCTCTGGCCACGGTTCACAGCGCCCATACTTGCTGGCACGCACGGCGCGCGAGAGTTCTCCAAGCTTTTCGTCGCCGTGCGCACCCACTTCCAGGATGACCGCATCCTCGACCCAAGCATGGTCGCCTTATCCTCCTCTGCTTCAGTACCAGCATCACAACAGACCAGGCCAGCCACTGCTGTGGTGTCATCAACAACGACAACAGACCTAACAGTCCTCCTTCCCGCCACAGCCAGAATGCTCCTCCTAGCGGCCTACATTGCCTCTCATAATGCCACCCGCCACGATCTCACTGTTTTCTCAACTCACCATCACGGCCGCCGGCGACGAGGGGGTGGTCTATCCGTAGCTGGTGTCCCTGGACGACGAGGCGGTGCCCGTAGCAAGCATCGCAAAATTGCGCGCAAACTGCTCGGTGCGCAGGCCTTCGTGTTGGAGCGCATGATGGCCATTTTCTCGGCCGTCCGGGGCGAGTGGGAGGACCATGATATTGAGAGGGGGGTGGACGGAGGTGATATTGGCATGGCCATGGCGACGCTGGCGAGTCTGCGGCTGTTGGTTCGAGTGGGCGGGGCGCAAGCCGGAGGGGATCCGATGGATCGGGGTGGAAAGTGGCGTGTGAATGTGGGTTGGGAGGTGGTCAGGGCGCTGGGGAGGAGTATGGGCATTGAGGTTGAGGAATGGCTGGTTGAGTGACGAGGTATGCGCCCCCTTTTTCATCAATGAAAATGAAGGTTGAGGGATCATTGGATATGTCAGGCTGCAAAGTCCCCCGTTGAGCAATCTCTCAGAGATGAACTGTGCAGGTACCCGTTGTATATTCTTCTCTCTGACTTTACTACTACAAGCCAAACCACGCCTCGCTCGCCGTCAGGTTCGAAGGCACCGAATGCCCTACACCGGTTCCGTAGATCCCCTGCAGCAGGTCCCCGTAATTGTCCGTCTGGTAGTTCCTCTCGGGGAAGTTCTTGATACTCGACACAGGCGTCTGCGTGTACCCGAACACATTGGTCCACTGCTTGATCGTCTCCTGGTAATTCTGGGGCGCGAGTGTGCCATCGGCACTGCCATGCCAAACCTGCATCTTGGGCCGTGGTCCGCTGTAACCCGGGTACATGTTCCGTACCACATTTCCCCACGCCTCGGGCGTCGCCCGACTCTGACCACCCGAGCAGCTATTGTTCCACTGGGCGACGCCACCTGACGACGAAACAAAACACCCTGCCGGCACCCCGCTGTACAGCGACACAGCCTTGATCAGGTACGGGTATGTCGCCGCCATGACGTTGGACATCATGCCTCCGGAGCTGCCGCCCGTGACGTAGACCCGTGCCGGATCACCGCCGTACTTGGAGATGCCATGAACGATCATATTGGCGATGGCCTGCGAGTCACCACCGCCTAGGTTTTTCAGCGATCGAGGGCTCGATACGTCCCAGCATCCACCGCTGTTGGGTGAGCTCGGCCAGATGGTGATGTAACCCTTTTTATCCGAGCCTTTTTGCCAGGGTATCTTGTTGTTGCGGAAGTAGCGCTCGCCGGAGCTTTCACAGGAGTGGATGACCACGACGAGGGGAGGTTTGGGGACAACGTTGTCAGGGACGTAGATGTGCCTTTCTTGACTAAGTACGTCTTCTTCTTCTTCATGGCCAAGAATGGATGGGAGGGTATAGTATAGACTTACATCAAAGCTTTGGACGTTGCATTGTTGGGATAATCCACCCTCGTCAGCGTCGCCGCCAACCCCGACTGCGCAACCAAGGCCGCGGCCACGAGCACCTTGGTGAAGAACATTTTTTTTCACACAATATTCTCAAACAAACCACTAGACTGGATCCTTAAAACACAGTAGGCAAACAGATAGAGACAAACCAAATACGAACCACCAGACACCCCAACCTAATGCCAAGAACCACCCTTTTATACACCTCCCCGGCCAACCGGCACCACCGCAACATCCAACATCTCTACCCCAAGTTCATCAATCCCATCCATCCCAATTCATCCCCATTTCTTTTATGAATCCATCATAGCAAAAAATGCCATACGTTCCGTTAACAGGAACTATAAACCACCTTCTCGGATTCGTGGGATAATTCCCCCCACCCACCCTCTTTCAATTACTCTTTTTTTTTTCCCCGCATCGCTTTCGTTCCGTTCCATCACTCACCCGTGTAATTGGGACCATATAATAAAATAAAATAAAAACAAGCTCAACCAGCCTAGCCTAGCATAGATTGATCCGGAAGATTACCGGACTTTTAAACAATTGCCGGGTTGGTAATGCAAGGTAGTGTAGTGTAGGTACGGGGGGGTACTTGGACAATACTGAACTTGACTTGACTTGACTTGACCCAACAGAGCTTCATGTTTGGCAATGTTGACCAACAGGGGGGAAATATGCGTTTTGTTGTGTGTAGGGGTAAGGTAAGGTAGTGCAATGAGGATGGGGTAGGTCACAACCGTACTTGGTAACGGTAACGACATGACATACTACATGCATGTATTCTACACTGCACACAAACCACGAGTCCAACCGCCACGCTAACACAACGACCAGTGTAATAATACAGGAATTGCCACATACGCATACAGGGCTGCCAGTCATCGATACTGCTCAGATAACTCTCTCTTGACCTTCTTGCAACGAGAGTCGCTGTGCGTTTAGCTGTTTGTCAGTTCATGACCCGTTCATATGCATATACATGTAGCTATTGAGACTGGTACGCTGTCAGTCTCGATGTACCCCGTCCTGAATTCACCTTCCAGGTTGTATATCAAAGAGAATTGTAACATCATGCGCAGTTTAGCATGACGACAAGAAGTCCAACTTACCTAGCTACCCTTCAGTCTCTACCTGTATAGACTACCTAGCGTAAACACATAGAAATCGGCCAGGCCAGGCTAGGTCCTTGATTTTTTTTTATAAAAAAAATCAAGCCCTCAGCCTTGAACTCTCAAGCCGAGGAGGGCTGTTCTGAATCTTTTCTGTCCTCTTCACAGTTTACGGGGGGGGGGGAATCCTCTTGTCAACAACCTGGGCCATGGATAGTATGCATGGAGGAGATATTTGAAAGTTATAGCAGATGATCAAGCCATCCTAAAAGTTCAGTGGGAACCAAGCTAACATAATTCCAGCGCGGCAAGAGACGGCACAGTGTAACTACCAACGTCACCGCGCAGAGACCCCGGATGAACCAGAGCAAAAAGATTGTTGATTTTAACAATCCTACACTCCTTCAGCATCTCAAACCCATCGTTCACAACCTCCCTAACCAAGAAAACGACTTCCCTGTCAAGGATTCCTCAGTCATGATTGGTGGCCTGGGCCTGGTCAGCTTACTACAGGACGGACGGCTCTCAACGGACCAGCCCCGATATCGCCAACATCTCGTAAAACAACTCTTTCTGTTTCCGGGCAGGGCATATTCCTCCGAAGACGATATAAACCATGTCCCCTAGATAAAGAGTTCAACTCAAAGATTTAAGGCCTCGTTCTTTGATCCAAGATCCCGATCTTTTCACTGAACACCTTTCCAAACGGCCTTATGCCACAATGTTTCAGCGCCTCAAGCAATAAAATATGCCATTTCTACCCAATAACTCCAGTCCCTGTAACCTGCCTGTCCTCTTTTCATGCGATCGAACCGAAAAAACCGGTTTAGAGCTACTATGTAGAAAAGCTAGCATCACTTCCCTCGTCTAGCAAGAGGAATGGGAAACTCGTGTCCGAACAAACCGACAGGAATCCTACAAGACAGTCGAGCACAGCATTATATCACATAACGTACCATATCGGCCCATACCAATCTATCAAGCAGCCCCTCTACTCATGCATGCCGAATATGTATTGTCAAAAACAAAAATTGCTCCTCGCTCACGCCACGCCATAATTCCGATTAAGACCAACCAATGCGCTCATTTCATCTCGCGGCAACCAGACTTTGCTGATCACCTCTCCTCCATGTATCTTCTTGCTTAGTTCCCGGAGCGAGCCAGCCGGATCCCGCTCCCGCAGTGCTGATGCCCCTAGCGCGACCGCGGCCATTGATGTCGTCCGACTTCTTATTGTCGTAGCCGCCCATAGCCGCTGACGCCGCATGCCCATTAGTAAAGGCGTACGAATACAGTTGGGGGCCCCCACTCGTGCCAACGGGGCTCTGGAAGATAACGCCAGTCGGTGACGAGGTCGTGTGCTTCACGTTGAGCGGAAGAATGGCCTCGGTGACGTTGCTGCGACTGAGGGACCTGGCACGCTGATCGGCCTTGTTCTTCATGTTACTGCGGTCGTAGAGATACAGACCGAGGAAGGTGAGGGCGATGCCGACGGCCTGGATATTGGTGGTGGGGTTGCGGAACCAGAAAATGGCGATGATGATGACAAAAACACGTTTGATGAGGCTGGCCACGGAGTATGTCACGGGAGAGACCATCGAGAGCAGGACGAAAGCAAGGATGTTCTGACCAAAGTGGAAGGTCCCATTGAACACAAATTCAAGGGTGAGCCGACCGTGGTCAAATGAGTTGGGGCTTTGCGACAGGTCGACAGAGCCATCCCAGAGAAAATCCCCGATAATATCAATGCCTTCACTCCAAAGCCAGATGGGCCCGGTAAGCAGAAAGGCCATACCCGATGAGTAGCAGAGCAAGTTGAGTTTATCGAGCTTCCGCGACTGTGCTCCCAGCCCCTGTTCCTCGGCCTTTGCAGCTTCGTTAAACAGCCTTTTAGAGAAGATGTTTTGGGTGACGAAAATGATGGTGGCAAGAAGAGCGTAAAGGATGCCCAAAAAGTGACCCCCGAAGGCGTGCTTCCCCGAGCAGGCGAGCATAACGCCAATTGTGAGCGGGATCAACGACAAGTATGTTGCCCTTGGATACTGTATATCGAAGATGATACGGTAGGCCAGGACAGTGAACAGGGGAGAGAGCCCTTTGATTGTGTGGACCAGGGACACGGGGATTTTAGAGGTAGCATTGGAGCTGAGAAGATGACCGAAGATCTGGAAAGCGGCGAGTGGCAATGTTGTTGCAATGACATCACGAGATGGATACCGGAGGGGGTACTTGAGGGCGGGGATAGCCGTTCGTATCCGTGGGAAGGTAGATGCCAGCCATGAGAATAGTATACAGTATGAGGAGACAAATGCGAATTGGACGAGCGTCAAGGTCGCAGGTTTGTCGAAAGCCGTTAGGATTGACTTGGACGAGGTGTTGGTCAAGGCTGAGGACCAGTACCACATTATACAAAGTGCCTGCCAAAATATTAGCATCTTGTGACAGGGGGGCAAAGGGAAGGTAGGGAAACATGCAATGAGCTTGTATGAAACGGGGGCGCGAAGCGCATCGGCGATCTCATGGGCGTTCTGGCTCATGCTGCCGGATCGCAAACGTTGGATGGCATTGCTGATACTCCTCTGCCTCCCATGGCCCGAAGGACCTCGGTGGGAGTCGTCTGGTCCCCATTTCACTTTGCTATCCCTCCGCGCATGCCAACGAGCGGATGGGTTGGTGGAGCCGTTTGTGTGTCCATTCTGCTGCCATCGAGATGATGCCGATTGGCCACTAGGGGATAGTCCGCCGTTGTCAAACTCTGGGAATTTTTCTGCAGCCCCGCGGGCTGTGTCGCCGTTGGCGTCGGCGTACGACTTGGTGCTGGACGACCCATTGAAGGGCGACGCGCGCATTGAGGAGTCCAGCGTGGAATGGGGCATTGCACATCCGGGCCACGAAGACCTGATCGGGAAT
>Ga0247760_1002147_pt1 | contig 15768 bp, 22 predicted proteins | sample UWRJL171409R4_FD_179936 | JGI IMG/M metagenome (GOLD analysis project Ga0247760, IMG submission 179936) | Plant litter microbial communities from Arlington Agricultural Research Station in Wisconsin, United States - UWRJ-L171-409R-4 | ecosystem: Environmental > Terrestrial > Plant litter >... | reverse complement strand
AAGGGGGCCAAGAAACGACCGGGAATTGCCCCTAGGAAACAATGGGGTCCAGAAGGGCTGCGCAAAAAAAAAAAAAAGACAGAAGAAACGGGAAAAGCTGAGAGCCGGATACTCGCCTAAAGTTGACTGCGCGAACTTCCGGAGACGCCCACGTCCAGCACCCTGCCAGGTACAGTTGCAACACCACGAACACATGTGAGTATCAGTTATGGAGATGGAGGCGCTAGCTAGCATCGGCACCGCGTTTGACGTCGCAGAATGCGGAGGAGGAGAAGCCCGCCGCGCCGCCCTTGAACCTTTATACGCTCTAGACGCAACGTTGAGAGCACATATGGGCGACTGGGAAATTTCATGCTACGCTCGATCGCCTCTGGAGCAGCGCTACTACCACTCACGCAAACGGAATTGGCAGGAAAGGCCGCGGGGTGGTGTCCGTACCAACGTTTGTCGACGTTGACGGGACGTCGTATCGAAGTGAAGGGTTGCGATGGTGGCTGACAGCCGACAGACAGCTTGCGCTCTGGTCCGTGCCCCATTCCTCCCGGCTCACGATGGCGATCGTGCCCCTGTCGTCTCCTGGGCTCGTGTGGGCGGATGGCACTTGCCGCAACCTGCGCCCCTTTCCCTTTTCGGTGCCGTCGACCTCCAACCTTCGATGCTGGTCTATCAACGATCAGAGTGCGCTGAGATGTGCGAAGCAGCACACCGGCCTTGGCTCTGCCCACACCCGCCCCAGTCGCCTCCATCGCTAGGTGGTCAGCGGCGCTTTGATGGCTTTGGTCAGAGCCGTTAGTGGTGGGCCACACGATGTGCTGCATTCACAAACTCTCGCCTCTGGTGCGAGGCGGATGCCTGCACATCGCTGGATCTTCGTCCGTTTCGATCCCCCCCACCGGCTCCTTGCAGTAGCTACGATTAACATGATCTTTCCCCGTCCCTCCGTTTCACCTGCTTGCCTGCCCCCTTCGCAGCTTTAGAGCAAATAGAGGAAGCGTCCCGCTCCGGGACCACCAGCAACTGTCCAAGCCAATATGAACAGCCGTGGGAGATTCTGGGGAATCTGGGGGGCTTCAATATCGCTGTCCGGGTCTGGGGAACGAAATCTCCGACAGGCTCCCATCAGCGACCTAGCTCGCGAGTGATCGCTCGGCAGTGATCGCTGGCTGACCATCAGGCACTACCTAACGTGGGCCCCGCTGGAAGGGGTGACGGGAAGGGGTGGCTCGCTCCCCGGCTTTATCGCACGGTACAAGACATGCTCCGCGGACCGCTACACGATGGCGGCTATGGGACTCGGCGCCGCCCTTGCTACCATGGTGTCTCGAGACATCGCCGCGCCCACCACGCACGAAAGGCCGCTGTCGCTTGCGTCGGGGGTGGAGATATGCATCTTCCCACCATGGCTGCCCACCATCCATCCACCTTCTGCACACCGACACGAGCTCTAGACTTGGCGGTCAGAACGCTGCGTCCTCGGGATACTCGTCGGGCTTGGGGGGCTGACTGCGGGATCGTGTCGCTCCTTTGACCTCTTATCGGCATCCTCCACACCATCTCTCTCTCCGCGATACCCACAACAAGTCCTGCGTCTCTGGGTGTCGGAGCGGTAGCGACTGGCATGCCACTAGTCACCAACCACCAGCACTGCGCCCGGGTCCCCTGCACGGCATGCTGTGCTCCTGTGCATGCGAGGCAATATTGTCAACTTGGCTGACATGGAGATTCGAAGCTCACCCACTCACGGCGGTTTTCGGTGGTCCTGTGCGCTCGAAAAACTCCTTCGAACGCCGTGCTGGCTCCGGTGTGTGTTGGGTTGCGATCTGACGAAGCGATCCGACGAAGCGATCTGACGAAGACATGGGATGCCGGTCGTCTCCTCCCTCCACCATCGCTACCGCCTCTCCCTTGACCCCTATTCCCTCAGGATCGGGAGGAGGGGTAAACGTACGCTCGGATAACTGCCTTCTTCTCGACTTGTTTGCCCAAGGCTTTCGGCTGCCGAATGCCCGTCTCCGCCGTGCTCCGTGCCCCGTTCCGCAAGATCCATCACGACATCGCTGCAGGCTATACCTCCCGCTAAAGGATGGAGGTTGTCATCCCAGCCATCCCAACCAGTGCGTTGTTACCCTCTGCAGTTTGTCAGATAGAAGACAGCACCAGCATGGACAAACTCCACTAGTTACACGGCCCAGACCAGCGGCTTGCAGAGGCGCCATCATCACTTGAGGAAGGAGCATCAAATTATGCACGAGATACCTGCACGTATGATCACGCATGGTGCAGGCGCGGAATCGAGGCTTTAGACCACCCTGCAGTGATTGTCTCTGGTGGGTGAGGCCCGAGACGAGACCTTACACTCCACCCTGCACGGGTTGCGCTCCATCAACCCGTCGCCCCCTTACCTCTGGTGCGTAGGTAGCATGTCAGCGATGTGGGCTTCAACCCGTAGAACTCTTGGGACTGGGCGGGGAAGACGAACGCTTGATGGCGGCGTGCTTCAGCCGGCATATGCCCATGATCTCCTGATGCCTCTCCTCCGCTATCAATGCTGCTGCCTCCTGGAAACGCCTGACAGCCTCTGACAGAAGGTGCAAAACGACGAGCATGGACTTGGTCCAACGGCGATTGACACGGCAGCATCTAAAAGCCAAATCAGGACGCGATAGTAGAATTGTATTCTCTACCGCTTGCTCCCCCAGTCTCAGGTGCTCCTTGAGTACCATGAAAGGGGGTTACGGCATTCTAGTGCTTGGTGACGGAAGACCCACGTTTTCGCTACATTTTTTCCTTTATTTTCCGATCAAACCCTGCCGCCCCGTTCAACCCAGGAGATCCAATTGGGATTGTGGGACGAGAGAGAAGGCTGATCTCGCCGCGACCTACTGACAGGAGAATGCCACGCTGAGAAGAAAGTTGGCACCAGTGGCACCTGAAGAAGAAAAAAGGGGTGTGTAACGAAGAATGCCACTGCGTGCTCCGTCCAGTACGACGTGTAAGACCGTTTTTTAGGTACGAGTAAACGGAGGGGATGCGGACGAGTGGGGGGAGAGGGCCGCGCTTCCATCAGCCCAGCCGCTGCCACGCGATGGGAGTTCAGGGGGGTTGGTAATTTCCCAAGCAGGAAACCTTCGAGATGGTCCGCCGAAGGTTCGTTCCCGTGTGGCTCCTGGCAGGCGCAAGATGGCTGTCTGTGCCACGCCAAGCCCACCACCCTTTTCCGTCATCACCACCCAGACCTTTAAGCTTTCAGGCGCGGGGTTCGATCGGTGAATCGCTACTGGACGGCGACATCCCGGCCAGTTGGTTTGGAGCCGTGATTATGGAGGACCATCGCAGCAATGCCAGGCTCCAGCTGTGACACCATCGCGTTTCTTCAGCAGAATGGCGGCGGGTTGGTCCCCGTGCCTCCAATGTCTCCTCCCCATGGGGCGGGCCGTGGGCTCTCATGGACCGAGATGAAGCCGTGGTCGGCTGCAGCCAACCACAGCCCGCCGACCAACCTTTGTCAATCGCTTTTCTATCTCGAAACTCACCACCACGGCAGAGGTTTACGTTGCATGTATTGCAGGTTCAGAATCTCTCGCCTCAACAACTAACTTCTGGGCCGCCACCGAGCATTGGGCCGAGCGAAATTTGGCATATTCATGCCGATATGTTCCTGTCACGACGCTGGTACGTGTTTCGCCGTCTGGAAAGGCGGAGGCAGGACTGGAGCGTTGCTGCTTCTGGTAGCAACGGGGGCTCCAGCCGGAAAGGGGGGGGTTTGGCGCAAAGGAGAGGAGGGGCAGGCCGGCAGAGGAGGGTAACATCCCACCAAACCCAAACTCACTTCAGGCTGGCTCCTTTCTCTACGCTTCGAGCTTGGTGCCGACGGAAGTCGACATGCTGCGTCCGTTCGGCGAGCAGCACCACGCCCGGCAGTTCCGGGCGAGCTATCCCGTTGAGAGTGGGCGTGCGAGGAATGAAACTTTCGTTGCTGTTGGGGGACGAAACGCTCAGGATTTGTTCTCGGTGAGTGAATTGGCCTACTGCCATGGATGTAATTCGCAAGGGAAGGGATGATAGGCACCTCTTCAGGATCTGTTGATAGATGAGCTGCCCTCTAATGGACGTTGGCGCATCCCTTACTTGCTTGCCCCATACGTGTGACCAGGCATGAGGGGGCTTGGGTTATCACCCTGTGGCGTTTGTCAATTAAATAAACCGTAGTTGTTACTATTTGTTTGTGGTAGGTTGTCTATGTACAAGGAAAGCCTCGGGGATGCGAGGAAGAGTGAATACGACTGCAGGGCCATCCATCCAATCCGTGATTTGAAAACACTCCTTTCCGGCCCAGATTGTTGTTATAAACTATGAGGTAGAATTTGTTTTCCACCAGGATATCTCCCAGACCCGAACCCCCCTGGGGAAGGAAAAAAAAAAAGCCAAAGTTGCATTCCCAGACATAATACCATTGCACTGGACACCACCATTTCGATGCACCAAATCCATCCGGCCGCAAGGTAAGACGAAGCGAGCCCCCCAATCCATTTGGCCCCATGAAGCGGCAACTCAGCCACTGCCGAGCGCATCTCGCCCATCCAGATACCCCCCGGGGAATTCGTTCAGCCCCCTCTTCTCTCCCCCCTTCGCCAATCCCACCAGGCAGATTGAGCTGTCCGCCCGCAAATTGATGTACAGTACTGTACGATAACCGGAATAGTAAAAACAATGTCATATTTCCAACCTCTGGATGTCATCATGATAGACCCTCCTCACAAACACCCCATGCTGTAGCAATTTCAACCAGTTGCCCTCCCATTTGATATGAATCATATAACACACATACACACGCGCCGTGTATAAAAGAGAAAACCAACATAGTCCATCCCTGCCAACTCTCGCGCAGAAAGCGTAGATACCAAGGGGGTGATAGTGTTGTTCCGTAACGTATTTTTGGGCTGTGAGTTGGGAGGGGAGAGCTGAAGTCGGATCAAGCCAAAATGAGAAGATTTTCGGGTATGGTATATAGTAGCACGACAAATACGTTTGGGTATTGATCCTCGAAGAAGCATTAAGGAACACCGGTGGGGAGAAACATATCCCAAAAAGCAGAAGAAAAAGAACCAGAAAACTCCCGGCAAGATAGACAGTGCCATTTCGTAACTAACATGGAAATATTCGTAGTGATCGATTGGTACTTTCGCATTAGAGCCAGTGCCCCTGCTTTATTTTCTCCGTTGCCGTATCTCATGTGTCAATATGCGTCGGTCGTCATATTCCCCCTTTTTACGCCGTGCTGCTGTAGGCAGCTGTTGCCGTGCTGTTTGCGGTGGCCGATCCTGTGAAGCTTCGTTTCCGCTTCAACCCCATGGGGTCCTGTGAATAGTCGTCATTGCGCTCCCCGGAGTTTTGGTTCTGGCCAATGCTGAGAGGGCCGCCTCCGAATGTGTCTCTCATGGGAGTCCTCGAGCTGGAGCTATTCATGCTTGCATGGAAGGCCTGAGAGAAATCATTCGGCGGGGCAATGGGAGCGCTCATTTGGGGCATGGAATAGTCAGCCCCCGAAGACCTAAAGCCGGGCGTTCTGGGTAGCGAAAAGTCGACGGGCGCGGTGAGAGGCGCTGACGGGAAGCTGGCTGTGTAGCTCGAGGATACCCCGCTTAGTTGGGATGACGACGGCGTCCGGGGCCCTGTAGAGTGCGCTGAAGGTTGGAGGTTACCTGATCCCACAGCCGAGGACCTAAACTGGTTCCTCAAGTCCAGGCCTAGGGGTAGAGATGCTGAGGCGGCACGGATACGCGACCCTCGTTGCTGATTGGGTTGTAGGCTGGAGGGCTGGAAATTCGAGTACATGTGTGTTGGAGACTGGACAGTCGAGCCTGAGTCTTTGCAGTCAGCACCTCGTTCAGCACAGTAGAGGAACATGCGGTCGTGCTCACCAGAGTAGTTACTCGAATCATAGCCGCCGAGTCCTCCCGTTGACCTGCCGCTCATTTGATCTTGCTGATAAAGTCCCGGCTGCTGCCCGCCCATCTGTGGGGAGTTCCCGCCGTGGTAGGTTGTGTAGTCGATCGAATCGCCTTTCCACGACATGCTAGACCTCAGCGGCGATTGAAGGGAGTCGGACCGTGACCTGTTCATCGTCTCTCGGAGTTGAAGTGGCTGCAACGGGCGTATTTGCTGTCGCGAGTGGTGGCTGTGCATTTGCATGCTCGAGTCGAGGCTGGGTTGCCGCGCGAATGGGTTTGATGTACGCGGACCGGCGCTCATGGGCCCGGACATGTGACTGGAGTAGCCGTATCGGTCGTTGGAGGACGGTGACATAGGGGACAAGATGTCCGGGTTACTGAGAGTCGACGAAGGGTTGAAGCCAATGCTGCCAAAGGCTGGGCTAAGGCCGGTTGGCGAGAGATGATCGTCGCCTTCGCCTCGCCGCACGTCCACCATAAGAGGTCGCATGATATGGTCTGCGTACGATGATCCACCAAAGTCCACAGGTGAGGTGATCGGTGTTCCAAGTCCGTGAACAGCGCCGTATGGGGAATGGAGCGCCTGGACGTTATCGAAGTCATCAGGAACCGCCCTCATCTTGATCATCCGGTCGCGGTCGTCGGCTGTCAAGCGCTTGATCTTGGCCCGCCTTATCAACCATTGTTAGTATGGGGTTGCTCTCAAAAGCGGGTGACTTGGATACACTACCTGTTTTGGAACCAAACCTGAACTTGCCGGGGGCTCAGTCCAGGGATCTCTCGCGAGAGCCGCTCTCGGTGCGCTGCGTCTGGGTGCGGTTGTTTGGCAAACTCGCTCATTAGAAATCGAGTTTGTTGGTGAGTGAGTCTGTGAGGGATTAGCTCATGATCCTATTGCCGGGTTACGTGTAGAATGCACCGCGACTTACCTGAAGCGCTTCATCTTCCTTCGTTGGGCAGTCCTCTCAGCGGCGGTCTGGGGCTGAGCTGGCGCTTCGCCATCTCCGTCCCCTTCTATCATCTCTTCGTCATCTAGAACGTCTTCTTCCTCGTCCTTGATTGCAGGCTGCGCTTCATTGGTAGGCTGGCTCGGCGGGACTTCAGAGCCCTGCCCAGTTGAGGAAACGGAGCTCAGGGGGTTGGATGTTAGCGAGATAGCTGGCGTTTCGGTAGACGCGAGGGACTCTTCGTGAGCCGACTCCTCCGCTTTTGTCGCATATTGTTCTCCCCGGCTCTCTGTCTGCTCCGGATTCGGTGACTGCTGTTTTGGCTGACGCAAGCCCAGGGGATCTAAACGGTGCCCGACTGGCGAGCCCTCCTGCTTAGGCTCAATCTCCAGAGCATTGCTTGGCGCGGTCACACTCCGGGGTTGGGCTTGCGTGTCTGCGTTGTCCGTCGAACTGGCCACATGGTCGTACGGCTGCGAGAATAGGTTGTTGTCTCCTGGGGGGAGAAATGAGTACTGCCCCTGCCAGTCTGACTGCGACACGGAGTCGAAGTGGTTCGACATGCGTATGCTGTCCGCGGACTTGTGGAAAGTGGTCTCGAACTTGCTGCTGATGGACCAAGGGCTCTGCTCCGTAGCGTTTTGCCTGGAAACGAGCATTGGAATGAGGTGTCGGTCTTGGATAATAATACTGAAGTTTCGTCCGGGTTCGGTGGACAGCTACCTCGCCCTAGCTGTGGGCTTCGGGGCCGAAGATGACGCCGAAAGATGAGCGATAGAGTGACGATGTTGAGCGAGCGTCGGTGCTGCTCCACGGTGCGGGAAGATCAAAGGAGACGAGCGCACATCACAAACCACGTCTCTAGGTAGGCAGATCTCGTACCCTCGAGTGGCCGACTCCGGTTCGCGCGGAGATCTCGACCAGTAGATCCTCGTGGGCAAAGACTGGTAAGGAGCCAGGCGGTGTCAAAACAAAGGGGGCGATGTTCGTGTTCCTTTCCAGTTTCTCTTTGAGGTGTTTCCCGTCTGCTTTACCGGCTTCTCTGCAGATCAAACCAGACAGATACTTCGAGGGGGAACGGCAACCAGGCGGGTTCAAGTGTATGCTCCTGGGGTCGATGTGCGATGCTTCGTGCGAGGGGGAAACCAAATCCGCCAGTCAAAACGAGGACAAGACAGTGTTGCAAGGTATTGTCAACGTAGTTAGGTCGCCAAGAGTCGCCACTGTTTTGCGAGCAGTGTTGGGCCAGGTCTTCATCAACTGTGGTAGACAGCCTTGCTAAGTCTCTCGAACGAGAGAATTAGAGTCGTAGTCGAGTGAGTGTCGGTGGGGAGGAAAAGAGTGTGGCTTCGTCCTAGGGCCGCAGAGGCATGAGCATGTCTTGTATGAGTGGGAAGGCAAACACGGTGCTCGGTGGGTTCGAGTGCCTCTTGAGAACGGACTAGGCCCGGGAGCTATGGGAAGCTTTCGAGGGGATACCCGTGGTTGTAATAAGGCCGCTGCTCAGCGCCCTGCTCTTAGTGTAGGACAGAGGCAGGATTAATACCGGAGGGCCCAGTCCACAGTCGACGCGGAGAAATGTCGAGGCAGCATCCGAATAGGTACAGGACAGGGACTGCACGGGCAACCGCAACTGCAACCGCCGCAACAGCTGATGGCAGGTGCTGGTACCTGGTACCTGTGCCTGACAGAGGCCGGTGGCTATAGCGGCAGGTCTGCTCGCGGGCTGTCTGAAAGGGATCCTCGAATAGAGGCGAGCCGCAAGCTATGGCCATGGGTGACCATAATATCAGGTTCCCCAGAGCATGGCATGGCTGAGCCACACCGTTTGTTCCCCACTCACTCGCTCCTGGAGTCTCCTGGAGTGGAGGGAGGGTTGACACGAGAAGCAGGGCTATATCGAAGAACCTGGGCCATAGAACTCTCGGCTGAATGGCTAATGCCGTGCTCAGAGGGCAATGGAGCCAACGAGGGCCACCTGCCACGCAAGAAGGGAAAGCAGGCTGAAAACGGAGGGGAGACGGGAAACGGAGGGTGCCAAGGCGAGCGAGCAACAGTGGGAAAGGCCGCTAAACAGGCGAGGGGGAGGCTGCCGCAACAACACGCGCTGCTGTCGCCCGGCATGGGGCATGGGGTTGCGAGGACGCACGCATGCATGGAGCTGGACAGGACCAGAGGCAGGCGGGATCGCGTTGGACCAATGGCGTCCACGCAAACATCCGACACCTACGGGGACGAGACAAGGTCGTTCAACCGCGGGCTTGCGGGAGAGCACCTGGGATGGGAAGACACGCCGCCTGCCTCATCTTCTGTGTCTGGAAGACACGGATTCCCACTATCTTACCGGGGGATACGGACCAAACATGGCCGCTGGGATGTGCTAGAAGGGGAAGACGAGGCCGGTAGGTAGGCACGTAGAATACGGACTATAGGCACTCGTTGAGAAAGAGAAAAGGTACAGGCCCTGTGCATGGCATCTCGGTTGGGACATCAGGTCTGGTTGTGGCTGATTGGACCCCCCCTGGTACATTAGTTCTGCGTCAACTCCACGGAAGAAGACATGACCGTTGTTGAGCTTGCTCCCGCCCTCGAGCCAATCGCGGGGCCTCGCGATCGATGAAGGGGGTGTGGTGCTTGCTTCTCAGTCTGCGGGGCAAGCAGAAGGGGGGGGGGGGTGTGGGCTCAGATCGGAACACAAAGCGACAAGGGAACCCTCGAGGGCTCGCTAGCAGGGACGACGACCACGGCAAGAAACGGCTGTTCCCAGCAAATTGGAGCAGTAGGCCTCGAAGCGGGATTCTGGGTCGAGATTTGTGAGTGGTACCTAACCCTGGCAGGGTCAGCCGGAGGTGGCGGCGGCAGGGGGGAACGATGGGAAGATCACTGATGAGCAGATCTCTTCCTTGCCGACATCTGATCCCAGGGCCTAGGAGGGGGACGGGGGGACAAGCAGACAGGGCAGGCAGGTGGTTTGGCTGGTTCTTGCATCCAGCTCCGTGCCCTCGCAGCGCACAGTGATCTAGGCTTGGAGGGACAGGTTTGCGTCGAACGCTTTGTTTGAGCGCTGTCCGCCTCGGCGCTCTGCTGCCATCTTGAGCGAGAAGAATCTCAAACCCCTGGCCCGCGTCGTCTCGGGACTGCTGCGCCGTTCTGGGCTTGAGTGCCTAATCACGGCCATGTCCACCAGCGCACACATCCGCCTGCCCGCTGATGGTCGCGGGTGGAAAGCCTGACGCAGATGCGGCATTTGTGACGGCTGCGCCGTGGCATATCATTGCCTGTCTTCTTCCCCGCGATGGTCAATGCCGACGCTCGTGAGCGCGGGCTCTGGGATTCCGGGGAACGGCTGCCACAGGCATCTCAGGAACAGGAACAGGAACAGGAACAGGAACAGAGACCGGCCAGGCAAGTCGGGGCCTGGGGGAGTCTGCCCGAACAAGCCGCAGGCTGATATGGTGTGCGACCTCCTGGACCTCGAGTGGGCTAGGCTCGGTGGGGTTTGGTGGAACTGGACGCTGGAAGATACAGGACGAGGTGGTAAGCCTGTGAGTGAGGCAAGGTGTCGTGCAGCAGAGCGTTGCATCGAGCAGCGCGACGATGCGAGAGAGGTGCGTCGCGCTAAGGCGACCAGGGTTGGTGGGCTCGGTGGGGCTGGAAAGGTGCGCTCTCCCAACGGTGAAGTGGAAGCTTCTTTTGCCGCCCCGCTCCTGGCGTGCATCTATCCCCACGATAGATCCAGCGTCTGTGCATCGGAGCGCAAATGTCGCCAACAGGGGAGATGGCGCCCACGAGCCCACGAGCGTTGAGCGCCCTCGGGCGCCCGCCGCTGCCCACCTGCTTTCACCAGGGGCTGGCTGCGGGAAGTCCGCCGGCGTGTGGGAGACAAGGCAGATGGGCGCTGTCCGACTCGTCGAAACAGCATTGTGCAGATTGTCTAGCGCAATGCTGGCGAGATCCCACCCGCCCCCATATGCTGGGTTCAGTGGAGAAGTAATTTTTTCCCATCTCGCCTGGCATCCTTCTAGTCGCCTTCCACCGCAGCAGCGATCGGGCCGTGCAATGACGGCATACATTGTTCGGTGGGGGCGTTCTGAAGGCTGCTGTTGGCTGGCTGCTTCCATACCTCCTGCCCATAATCGGCTCCGGGGCTTCGACAACGATGTGTTCAACACGTAGTTACAGATTGGTATCTGCCAGAACCGAAGCCTCGGCAATTGCGTGTATGCCTCGGGCGGGCCTTGTTGCGAGGTATAAGGCACATAAAACGAGGCAGTCGAGCCGCGGATGAGGACGAGGAGGGAAAATGAGCGAGCGAAATGCCGTACAAGGTACCAGGAGCAAGGTCAGATGTACCAAGCCGAGGCCCGGCGCAATTAGACGCAGAAGTGTATGTAGGCCGACCGACGACAAATACCAACTAGACTTCAGCTGGCAAGAATTTCAACGCTGCTGGACCGGAATGTCCTCACACACACTTAAGACGCCGTGTTCCGAATGACAGACAGGCACTTTCTGAATTCCCGGGCTGTTCTGGAGCTGAGTCTTACCTAGCTCTCTCCGCGTCGAAGCAAGGTGTTAGCTCGATTACCTCTGGTCGCACTCGCCGCGGCCCCAGATCTGTCACCGGTAGTGCGTGCTCTGGGCTGTAACTGCCGTCAAAACTATGGTGGATGGGCGTAGAACCTCAAGATGCGAGCGGAGCAACTGAGCGATGACCTGTAGCCCGATTAGGAAGGTGAGCACCCCTACAGCCTGTGTTCTGTGGTTGACCAGTCGTAAGACGCCGCTTGCAGGGCACGTTGGGAGAGATGGTTGGCAGCAGCTGCTTCAACGCAGGACCTGATTCTCTTTTTCGTTTCTCCCAAACTTGCTCGGTGATGACCGTGCAGAGTGACCAGGGATTGCTTCAATGCACAGTCTTTCTGCTTCTTTGGCTTAGCGATATCCGTTGTGTCGACATTGACGTTTCATACTGGCCAATTGAGGTTAGCATATCATGGAAGTTATACTTTCTCCCTAGTAGGTGATCTTGTTCGCTAGGCGATGGGCACCCGGCTCGTAATCTGTGTAGGGTTGGGGAAGTGATGTCTGCAGAAACCCGTCAGATTAAGGACCAGGCGTGTCAGAATGGAATTTTGCCTAGACTGTTCTGCGCCGTGGCACCCGTAGCAAACTGGACCCGTTTGCCTTTCTTCGCTTGCAAGGGCTTTGGCATCGTGAAAGCCACACGGCACAGGTACAGCAGTGCACCTGGCCGTAGCCTACGCCGTTCCCGGCCACCGATACCGACAACGTTTACGAAAGGTCGGTTCGCCAAATAAGCCTCTTCAGGTTCACGTCAGCATCGCCTGCTCAAGACCCGGCTCATCTCATCTCTTGCAGACCGGGGGCCGGCATCACAAAACGCCGAAGGGAGCAGGTAAGCAGAGATGGTCGAACCGAGATCTGGCAGGAAACTAATCCCCGTACGTGCCGTTGGTCGGCGGTACCTGAGGCAGGGGAGAAAGTGACTGCTTGTTCGATGCGGGCTAGGTAGGTCGCAGAGTGTAACGGTGGCCGGCAGCCGAACGACGCCATGCCGCTATGGGCCATCTGTTTAGATCCGGTGCTGCGCCGAGGATTGGCGCTGAGTCTCGTCGCGAGGCCCCGGTCGTGAAGAGCCATGGGACAGGTGCCGGTGTTCGGCCCGCCGCCTCTCGACGTTACCTGCTGACGGCATTTCCGGGTTTCCATGTGGCGGTCTGATGTTTTCAAGACTTGGTGAACCAGAACCATGAAAGCACAGTGACTGGTGACCAGGCAGTACCGGAGATCAGTGCCAGGTACATGCAGCACTGACACAGAGACTGCCGTCAAAAGATATCTAACACTGCCTGCAAGCAAGACGGAATTCGATTGTAGGGTGAGGTGAACGGACATGGATCTGTGTTGGACTGCACTACGGACTACTAGCCGACGCGACGTTGACTAAGTCCTCCAGTGGTTCAGCTGTTCCGACATGGGTCCCGTCCGGGGGAAGTTAGGGAGGATCAAGGATCGGGTTGGTTGGTGTGCCTTGCAGTAGTAGCAACAGCAGCAGCATTCGACAGGGCCTGAGGTGCACGCCATGAGCGCCTTCCTCAGCACTCCCGGCTCCACCATCTGGTCACGGACGCCACGGGCAGCAGCCCGCCAGATCCAATCTGATTGTCTGAGTCTCGCCCAGGCTCCGTTCTCTTCACCTGGCTCGTGCGCACTCCTCTCCCTCACCCCACCCCACCATCAACCTCGACAGCTTAACCGTGTCCCGCGCTGCAAGGTGGGAAGCTGGTTTCTTGCCAGTGAGCGTTGAGAAGCCGTTTGTCTTGCTATCTTTAGAGGGCCTCCCGCGTGCACACAAACACGCATCGAGATGCCGCGCTGCACCTCGAGGGCATCGGAAAAAGTAACACTCGGGGCCGTCGTGCTCATCTCCGCAGCTATTTTCGCAGAGGCACAGTTTACACTCCTCGCTATTCTGAGCATGTCTCAGATTCCGCCGGTGGCTTGCGACAGGCTAGGACCAGGATGACATCGAAAAGCAGGAAACGGCTCCGAGGGCATATGCCATGGATGGGTGGGAGGCGGCAAACGGCGCACCCACGTGCTGTTTCATTGCATTCAGACCTACCTAGCATCGAGCAGGCTGCCCGCGCAACCCGCACAACCCGCACATTGTCCTTCCGCATCAAGTTAACTGCAGGCTGGCGCAAAAGTCGACGATCCACGGCGGGATAGGTGAGCCTGGCAGGTGATAGGGGTTGTCTTGGACGCTGGGGCGTATAAGGCTGAGGAAAATGCCTAGGAGGAGTGGTGCCCGCAGGATGGCTCTTTTCACTCATTCCCGATGGCATTTCCCTCATGGCTGCGCACTTTAAGGAATACCAACAGATTACCGCTGGTCTCTCGCTTCGTCTTGCTGTTCGCTTTTACCCTCGCGTAAGACGCTTACTAGCCATCCGCAACCGCTGCGCATAACGTTCGGGGCTTGGCCTCACACCCTCACTATCCCGCCGGCAGGCGGCTTTCTACCCTACCCAACGGCAGGCAACTGGCTGTTTTCAAGAGGAGTCGGCGAGTCGTCGTCAGCGCAGTCTGCCAAGCCCTCTGGATGTTTGGGAACTGACTGAGATTTACCAGTGTCGCACAAAACATCGAGCAACCGTGTTGGTCGCCCAGTCAAGTCGCTTGGCTTGCACGCGTGCCTGCATTTGTGGACCGTGACGACAAGTCTTGTACGATTTGCGAAATTCCAGGAACCCCGGCGACGGAGCCTCTTATTGAGTATGCAGCAATCCGCAATATCGACCAATGGGTTGGCCTCCCAGCCCTCTCATAGCCGTCTCCACGAGCCCAGCACGAGGGAGATGGAACGGCACCAGATTCAGGGCAATACAAATCTCATCAATCCAATATTGGTTACCAACGTGCTGGAAGAGAGCGAACTGGAAAGCCTCACCACCCCAGCCTCCCCCAGTTTCCCTACCCCGGATTCAGCCGCCACATAGTTCGGATCGCGAACAAGTCACGTTTGGATTTTAGAACAGCAATCGACTATCAGATCATCAACCCTCGAGCTTCCGCTCGTTCATCCCTTGGTTCTGCCTCACAGCTTACAATGATGTGACCGATCCGGTATCCCCCCGGATGATCAGCTTTGCTCCCGGAAGATGGCTTTGCCAGTGCTCGCTCATCTTTTCCCGCATTTTCCCACGATCAACACATCATGCAAACGGCTCGATGAAAGAGGCAGTCCCATCATCGACGGCCGGGAGGACGAAAGTGAGCTCCTCCGACGCGTCTGGCACGCGGCTCAGCGTCATACGGGGACACTCTCCGTTACCAAGTCCCATTTGCCCGTGAAACCGCCCGAGTCAGAGTGACTCAGTTGGGAGGGCAAATGTTGACTTTGCGGTCTCTTCTGTGCCTGTCAATCGGGCCGCGCCGCTATCAGCTGGAGCGCTCGCTGCTGGCGTCCCGTGATAGGACGGTACATCCCGATGTATTGGACAAGCCGTAGCCAACCAAACCGAGCGGATGTTTTGGATGTGCAACATCGCGCAGGTCCCGTCCGGTGCGTCCGGTGCGTCCGGTGCGCGCAAGCCCCAAGTCAAGCACAATGGGGCTGGCCTGTCCGACAACGCGGCTTCCTGTCAGCGAGGCCGGATCCACGCTGCGCCTACAGCTGTACGAAGTACAATTCTGGACATCGGCCCCCTCCCCAGCCATTCAAACGTTGACGGCTAAACCCTCTCGGCCATTGGCGTGGCTCATGTCCTGGAGCTCAATATATATCGGCGTATTGTCAAGTACAGGATAAGGCCGAGCTGCACCGTCTTCAGAGCCTGCCCGAACCACCAGGCCTGCCCGCCGCCGCGCCAGGCATCATATTAATATCAACCCGTGTGGATTGCATGGTCAAAGTCGGGTGGCTCTACGCGTCGATTCGTCCACCAGCAGAATAGCTCAGGCGGCCTTGGTGCAGCGTCTTGAAGCCTTCACACACCTGTATCATCAGCTTTGTGGTGGATGATTCCTGTGCATCTCTCTGCAGACTGCATGCCTGTGGGGTTACCGCCGGGGAAGTCAGCGGCACGCGGTCTAGCACCATCAAAAGGCCCAATATCACAACATCCATCACTGCGTTAGACCTGCCTTTATCGGTATGGTTACCAGCTTTCGCCAGGCGCTTTTCGTCGGACGTCGGGTTGCGAGATGGTCGTGACATACGAGTCCGCCACGCGATACACAGCGAGCGGCGAGGTGGACTCTCTCATGCAGAGCGAACGAGACGAGTCCCGCCATGAGGTCTGCGATCTGCACATGATCTGAGTTGTAGGGTGTACTGCAGA
>Ga0247760_1002146_pt1 | contig 15780 bp, 21 predicted proteins | sample UWRJL171409R4_FD_179936 | JGI IMG/M metagenome (GOLD analysis project Ga0247760, IMG submission 179936) | Plant litter microbial communities from Arlington Agricultural Research Station in Wisconsin, United States - UWRJ-L171-409R-4 | ecosystem: Environmental > Terrestrial > Plant litter >... | reverse complement strand
CTCCCCATCCTTCACGCTCTTCCCCCTCCTCCCCACCGAACTCCAACTCCTCATCTGGTCTCTCGCCTACACCACCCCACACCTCATCCCCTCCTACCCGGAGTCGGGCACTCCTCCCCTATAACCTCCCGCGCCCTCGCCATCCCTCCCATCCTGCACACCACCTTCCAGTCCCGCGCCGTGGGCCTAACCCACTACTCCCTCGCCTTGCACCCCCGATTATACCTCAACCGCTCCCACGACCAGCTCGTGCTGCACTTCACCTTCTCGCCCCAAGTCGACCCCCGGATGTACTTCTCGGCGAAGGCTGGGTTCGACTGGTCTGCGGACCAGACCGGGTCGCAATTCTGCTCAGTCCCCCTGGCAGCTACAACAAGCAAAGGGATTACGCTCGGAGAAGGCGCGGGCAACGGTTGATGGGGTGGCAGCCGCATCAGAATCCGTGGGATTATAGCAAGGGTGACGTGTGGAACGGGGGTAGTGGGAAGGAGTGGTTGGAGAGGGTGAGGGCGTTTGAAGGGGGGTTTGCGTGGTCGGTTCGGCGGCTGAGGGATTTGAGTGCGGTGGGGCAGGTTACGGTGTTAATGGTGCCGCCGTTGGAGGGGAGGATGGATGGGGTGCTGGTGCCGAGGGATGAGTTGGTGGAGGGGTTGGGGGATGTGGGTGTTGAGATAGGGAGGTATCTTACGAGGAAGCTAGCGGAGGGGGGTGGGTGATGGCTTAGGGGACGGGGAAGGATGGACATCGCCTGTTGCGAGCGTGCGGTATGCGGCGTGTAAGCTGTGGCAGGAATCACAAGCGGATGATTCGGGGTTGATTTCGTTAGGCAAAGTCAAGCGGGACTGTCCGGCGTATTATGTCGACTTGGAACTCGGCAACACACCTCGGCGTGGAACTCCAACCAACATGGGAAGCATTCCCCCAGGGAGACGACCCTCTAAGATTTCAAACACGCAGCATCGCGCGATCATCGCACCCGCGGTATGTTCAAGGACTTGCAATGGATGGTGCGACTTCTCCGCCAACACCAGACTGGAGCCGCATCTTCCCTACCTGAATCGGAACGAAACACGTGCGGAGGTTGACGTCGAGTGATGGAATTGCTGATATGACCATGAAGCAGCCATCCGTTTGGATTGGATCTTGATATAGAGGAAGAGCTACTAGAAAACCTAGCCAGTGAGGGTGCCGAAGTTCACTTTGACCCGTTCATGAGAAGGGGCGGGGCCCCTTTGGACCAGCCTTCAAGCTATTGGATAACAAAATCTCCAACAACACCACCTCCACTAGATCCAGCGAGTCCAATAGCCTCTCCATCCATCAGTCCGGGAATAATACAAGCTCCAACATGTACATAGCAGTCTCCTTCCTTACGCAAAATGACCGGATATCTCGACCCTTTCAGGAGGCATATTCGGTCCTGCTCCATACACCCTTGTAGGGCAATTCCAAGATAATCCCCGGATATCCGAAAGATGGCGTGTTTCTCTTCTCTCTGCACAACTTCAACGACAGATATCATGGCACTTAAAATGGACGCCGAATCACGATACTCTCTCACAACCGAGCCCACGACGTCTTCTACATACTGTTGCGGCCTCTCCATGAAAAGAGGGCGACGCTCAGGGTTTCCAAAGTCCGAGGATAAATATTCGTGTTTTGACGCAGTGTCGTATTCAGGGTTTGAGATGGCTCGTAGGGTGTCGACGTCCAACCCTCTCAGAGCCTCCAGAAGAGGCTTCAGACGCATGGAAAAGATGAAGTCGCTTCCCTTCTTGTTCGAAACAAAATGGCTCACTGGGTGAATACTGGCGAGGAGTCGATATACCGCTATGATGGGATTGGTGCCGCTGACGAGGGGGCGGAATGTCGGAGTCATCTGGCAGAAAACTTCCTGGAGCGCGTCGAAAATCGCCCCGCCCTTGCCTTGGCCTGCACTGAGCTTCAATTCCATGTCCTCAACGCTAAGTATGGTGCCGATTTCGATGCCTTGCGTGTGCAGGCGTTGCGCTTGAACAGTTGCGCCGGAACTGTCCGCTGAGAAGATGCCTGCGGCGGCGTCGAAAGTGGTATTGGTGCGAATAGCAAGTCCGTGGGAGGCCGGAGCGGAGAACCTCGGGCACCACGACGGAAAAGAGTGGGAATTAGTGTTAGTGGGTGTTCCGATGCCGGAATAGCCGAGAAACGCAAGGCTTTCGGGTTGTTGTGATCGATGACAGTGGTCCAGATATGTGCGAATGAAATCACAGTAAACGTCCGCTGGGGAAGTGGCTGGGGTGTAGTCTGGTACTATGTCGAGATTTAGGACACCAAGGAGGCCGTATATCAAATCCTTTGGGTCTTTTGACTCTAGCTTCCGCGCGACCTCGAATGCAAGGTCCCATTGTCCGCTGATTGGGTCGATACTAGTAACAGCTTGCGGGCCGTTCCCGAGTCGATGCAACTTTCGGCGTCCTTCCGAGACCCATTTCAGGGGAGCCCAGAGGTCGGGAGAGTTAGCATGAAAGAAGTTCAGCCAAATCGAGTCATGCAGGAATGAGGGCTTTGCTGTCTTGGTTTTTAGGATAGCGGTCCTTAGTGTTCTCAGCTGCTGGTCGAGACATAGGAGCTTCTCGAGATGCAGATGTCGGGAGGTAGTGAACAGGTAGACATCTTTGGGAAGAACAAGTTCCTGGTATATCCACAGCCTCTTCCAGTAATCTTCCTCCAAGAGCTGCATGGTGCCGTTCCAACGCGTGTTTGTTGTGTGGCTGCCGATGTCCTCGTGGTCCCAGCAAAGCCACGGGTGACGTCGAAGCCAATCAAACGTGAGAAGCTCGTCGGCGCTTAGACCTTCGACTTCGTGGGCCAAAGTTGCGAAGGTGTCGATTCCCCAGGCCAAGTAGTTCCGGCTCGACGGTTCAAGGCCAAGCCACGAGAGGACAAAGTTTGCGGAGGAATATATCGATCCCATCATGCGGACTTGCATGCTGCGCTCCGGAAGGTCGGACTGATTGATGCAGATAGCATCCGCCCAGATGTGCAATCCCGACAGGGTGATATCTTCGTGGATGGTGGCCCAAACGTTCAAGGCGTGGTGAAGCGCGTGGGCTAGGTTCTCAGTGACAGCGATGGCGTGGCCATTGACACTGATGCTCTCGATTCTGGTTACATCCCCCCAGACGTAGGACAGCGCGACGTACTGGGGATTGCTGTCTAAAGATGCCACTTTGAGGCCCCAGAGTGTGCGTTCTTCCTCAAGAGCAATGACGTGCAGCAATCGAATTTCGCGCGAGCCTACTGGTAGGGCATGGTACAGGTCTGCCGAAGGCGTTGCCATAGTCGACCGGCGTGATGGAGTCGAGGGGAAAGGCTCCAGAAGCGGGGAGGGCCGTTCGATGACGGAGTTCGCGCTCTGTGTTTGACTGGACGGCAGTGAGCGACGTGATGTAAAGTGTGGGAAATTTCAAATCGTAGAGTGGAGGGAAGGTGAAGATTCTCGTGTTTAGTCAGAGCGTTGCGCGAAATTTGTCTCCACCACGAGAGTGTACTGATGGAGCAGTGACGTTCGGGCTTTTAGTCGGAAAGGTACCGGGCACTGCAGGTTTGGCCCCATCGAATGGCCTCCAGGTGGACGAAGGTGGGCATTGCTCTTGTCCCGTTTTGGCGAATGACCTGATACTCCAGGCTGCCACCTCATTGCTGCCTGAATTGTTGGACTCCCTCAGGCATTCACCCAACCACTGGGTAGTACACTTTCCCCTTTTCGTCATCTAAGTACCGTACCAACATCATGGCTTGGACGTCCCCCAATTGTGACGCAGGAGATCAGAACGGGCAAGTTATCAGGATCGAAGAATTCCCCGACGAAGCTACGCGCTTCCGCCCCTAATATTGCGACAACCCATCTCGGCCGTGAAAAGCGATCCAGAACGCTCCATTTTATTCCCCCAATTCCCGCCGTAAGTTGAACTCTATCTGTATCAACTGCACCTTCACCCGCACCACTACGATGGCAGACGACAAGACGCTCAGCTCGCAGATACTCAGCTCGGCAGACGCATTGCAGAAATGGAAAGCAATGGAGCCCATCACGGACGAGATGAAGAGCTTTGTGGGCCAATATCGTGAGAGTATTGATGGCATCGGTACTTTCTTTGGGGTTTTCGGTTTCGTCTGGAACATTTATTCGAGTATGAAAAAATCAAAGGCGCGGCCCAGCAGCAAGCCATGGTGCAGCCGATCACGCGTGCCGGTATGTTGTGCCCTCTACCTACCTAGTTGCTGACGAGCGGCCGGGACTCGTTGGTTAACCAGTGGGCAGTCGACATCATGATTGCACACGCAACGGCTGAGATCACAAACTATATCGATAAAAAGGAGGTCGATGCCGCCATCATCGCTGTCAATGCCGTGCAGCGCGGCTTCCAGGACGACGTGCTGCCCCACGCCAAGACGTTTCCCCTCGCGGGCTTCGACACCGTCCAACTTGACATCCTGATCAACAACGCGCGCCAGTACATCGGGACGCTGCACTTCCCCATCACGGCACGCGCCAAGGTCGGCAACGGCGCGGCTGTCGTGGTGCTCTACCGCAACTTGAATGCCGTCGTCTAGTGCAAGCTCATGATGGACAAGTGGCGGCACGGCACGGCGCCGGCTACCTTGAAGACTACAAGGGTAAGGCCCAGCCGGTCAAGGGGTCAAACAAGGCGCTTGTCGTGTAGGCCTTTATCGACGCCCGCAAGGAGGCGCGCGGTCGTGTGATCCCTAAGGAGGTGATTGAATGGGCAACTCAGACAAATAGGACCTTTCAACAGATCCTACAGCTGCAAAAGCAGTTCTAGACGTGTGCGGTGGAAATCATTTGTCTCGCTTGCTTGTCTCTTGGTGGAATGGGTTGGTTTGGTATGGGTGGTGTGAGTGGTGTGGGTGCCACACCGGTTTGTGGATTTTGTAATCAATTGTATAATCTGCACACGTTGAGGAAATATCCCCTTTTAGGGCTGTTCTTCGTCAATGCTTGAAAAACTGCGAGAAAACCATTCAAAAGGCGGGATTCAGGAGGCTAAAACTCCTTCCGGCCAAGCCCAACCTTTTTGGGCCAACTGCAACAACTAAGATTCCAGTCGCTGATGATAGCCCATCGACAGTTGTCGAGTCCCAAATAATTGGAAGCATGTATCCATTTCCGGTTGGTCAAGGGGTAGGGAGTGCAGTGGTTGCAGGCGGCCAAGCGAGCGACGCGGAGCTGAAACAGGCGCACGGCCGAGATGCTGAAAGGAGGTGTCTCATCATCAAGCCCCCACCAAAACCGCCCGCGCCGAGTCGCTGACCAACGTGATTACAACCAGGACACTACTGCGGGAAGATGCATCATGCAGCCCGTTGGTCTGTGCAGCTGACAGCGGGAGAACCAACGATGACGGCGATGATCATGATAAGACGACCGTCAACACCACACTCGGGTGGCGAAGATTCCTGGTTACGTTTCTGGAAGGCCAAATAAAACTTGCAGTTCCTGCTGGCAGAGCGCAATGGACAAGCATCCGCCATGCACGCCTCCGCCCTATACGGGCTCGACGTTCCTGAAGGACGATCCCTCGGCATCCAATATCTCCCTAATGAGCCCCACGATCCGCGATGACACGAAACCACGAATTCTTGAACGACTACGGCGGCATTGGGTGCCGGACATCCTCTGGTGTCTTTTTGGGTTGGGCTGCGGGGCGGCGATTGTTGGTGTACTCGCGCAGTATGACGGCCAGCGACCCCCTGAATGGCCCCTGGGCATCACTCTCAACACCTTTTTGGCATTTCTGGCGACAATAGCCAAAGCATCGCTGCTCATACCAGTCACGCGTGGCTTGGGTCAGTTGCGATGGGTTTGGTTCTCGACTAGGCCGCGAAGGGCGGATGATTTCGACCTGTTCGAGGGGGCGACGCGAGGAGCATTTGGGAGTTTGAGGTTCCTGATTTCGCTCAAAGGAGGGTATATATTGTGCCCTTGTTACACTGATCGGATAAATCTCCGTTCTAACAATCACCAGCACCCTCGGGTTCCTCGGCGCCCTGGTCATCGTCGCCAGCCTGATGGTCTCAACCGTCACCCAAGGCGCCGTCGACTTCAAAACGCAACCCTCACCCTCAACCTCCAACGGAAACGTCTCCGTCCCGCGCATCACCGTCTTCGACACGGACCGCTTCTTCATGGACGGCTCCGACGACAACTACCACCGCGTCCTCAACATGAAGCAACACGTCACGGCCGGCGCTTACACCCCGTCCACGCAGCCCATCCCGCCCGACCCCATCCTCTGCAGCACCGGCGACTGCCTCTTCCCTGACATCGTCACCCTCGGCGTCTGCAGCGACGTGGCCGACATCACCCCCCTCCTGCGCACCTCCCAGCTCCCACCCCGCCAGTGGCCCAACATGCCCAACCTCCCCTCCAACCTCACCTGGTCCGCCGCCCTCCCCGCGGGCCAAAACCTCACCATCCCCACCGTCTTCGCCTTCGACTTCTTCCTCACCCTCGACCTCGCCCCCTCGCTGGCCTTCTCCGCCATCCAAAACCAAACCTTCGCCAACATCTACCTCATCTACTCCAACGTCCTCAACCTTCCCAACCCCAACAACCCCAACCCCCTCGCCCCGCCCCGCGCCGAATTCCAAGCCGTCGAAATGGCCTGGCACTGGTGCACCAAAGCCTACTCCGTCAACGTCACCCGCGGCATCACCCACACTACCGAACTCTCCCGCTCGTCGGTAGTCCTCTCCGACTCCACCACCGCCGTCAACATGCCCCTCAACCTGGCCTTCATCCTGTGCATCTTCGAGCTCACCCCTACCAAATGCGAAGCCAACCCCTGGGGGAACCTCACCCTCGCCCCCCCGCCCGGGTTTGAATCCCATCCCCCTTTGGTGGTTAACGAGCTCGCCTCCCTGTCGCTTTCCTCCTTCCTCTCCATGTCCTTCTGGAACGGCGAGAAATCCCCGCTCAACCTCGCCAGCACAAGCGAGATGGAGATTGGCGCCGAGTCACCGGGGATGTTCAGCGCTTTTGGGCGGAAGTTGTTCCGTGTCCAGGGGGATTTGAGTCTGGCGTTTGCGATCAATCTGTACCGCGACTTTCTGGGCGGGGTGGCACCCGCAGAGCAGTTTGGCGTGCTGCAGCGGCTGACGGGGAACATTGCGGGCGGGATTGAGAATTTCGTGAGGGCGGATTGGAAGGCGCATGTGCTCTCGGCGAGGCCGGTGCAGGGGGTGGTGCTGGCGGAGACGACGTTTGTGCAGATTCGGTGGGCGTGGTTGGCGTATTTGTTGGTGGAGTTGGTGTTGTCGAGTGTGTTTTTGGTGGGGATTGTGGTGTGGACGGCGGTGAGCAAGGCGGAGAATTTGGGGGGGTCGGCGCTGGTGACGCTTTGTGCGTTGGATGAGGGGACGAGGAGGAGGTTGGGGCATGTTGGGGATTATGAGGAGTTGAGGAGGAGGGCGGCGAGGATGAGGGTGCAGTTGAGGGAGGGGCCGGAGGGGTTGGCGTTGAGGGAGTTTGGGGGTGAGGATGTGAAGTAGGGGGGATATTGTATTGGTTATGACGAAATGAAACTTGTTCCTGCTTTTCATATTATACAACGCTTTGAGGTTTTCTGGTACCTACCTCTCTACCTGCTCACCTACTTAATACGGGGATATGCCTTGTTTCAACACAACGTGATGGATTCACTGTGTGCATGTCAAGCATGCCTAATTAGGTTCTAGGAAGTGCAAGACGGTCGGGTACCTGAGTTAAATATTCCATTTCCCATCTTTGGTCTCTTGATAACTCCCGAGCTAACTACTTACCTTCGGGAACGCGGTATATCTACTTCTACGGCGCCAGAGGGGTCTCAGGTAACATGAAAGTCAGCCTGATAATGTCACTTTCGGCCCTAAGTGCAGGTCATGGGTACAGCGCCGTCGAGATGCACCTGCAATTTTGGGTGATGTCGGGCTATGGTTGGTTTGGACGCTGGGGCCGGGACGAGCAACGTCCAGCCAAAAACGTGGCCCTTATGGCTACTACATCGATCGACAGGTCTTGATACCTTATCTACCTACTACCTTATAAAAAGAAAACGTGGAGCGCTCAGCTAGAGTTTGAGGGAAGAGATTCAAGGTTGCGGGAGCTTGTACACCACCTCCCTCAACGTGAACTAGGTTTTGTGATTTCCTTCTATTTTTGCTATGACGGCCGAGTCTCTCTGTCGCCACACCGATTTTGCCCTGCCCCATCTTGCCAAGGTGTCCACCTATTTACTGCCACCGAGACAAACTTTTGCAGGCCTCTATTATTGTTCTCATCGCCATATTTTCGTTTCGTTGCATTTCTCCCACCATAAATGACGGCCCTTGGAAACCTGGGCCAAATCATCCTCACCACTAACCACAGCTCGCGAGTGCCTGTTTCAAGATCGTCAAATACTCGCTGAAAGCAATCATGGAGAACCCTCCACAGAATGATCAGCCAGACCCCCAGGAGCCCCTCGCCGGGATCCTTGATGAGTTCCCTTTCGGGGAAATGGCCAGGGCCTACGAGCAAATACTCACCGACGTGGCCGACCCAGATTTCTCGCCGTTGACCACTGGTATGGTTCTGGAATTCTCCGACATCGCCAACGCAAATCAACTCCTCCAACACCTCCGCAAGTTCCTGTATTACGAGCTGGCCGAAACCGTTTGTCGTCGCGCCCTCGGCGACACAATGGCCGATAACATTCTCCTTGCCGTCACGCGCAATGCGGAGCTGCCGGAGGATGACCCGCGTCACGCAACCCTCCGCGATAGGAGCAACATCAGTCTTTCCTGGGCGCTAGCGACGCGTTTTATTTGTACCTATCTTCAAGGCTTCTACCTCACGTGGTCCGACGAGGAGAGTGACTCAGGGGCCGGAGAGGAGGAGACGGAGAACGAGGAAGGGGACGGTGCAGACGACGAGGCGGAGTTCAACTGGTGGGTCTCGAACCCTGAAAGTTCGGACGAGTATCACTGGAAAAATCTGCTGGTCTTCTACGATCTTGGACGATACGTAGACTGCTATAGGGAACGTGTGAGTGAAGCTGCTTGCGAACTTCTTCAAGAAATGGCAAGTTGGTGCAGCGAGAATCGGCAGAGGGAGCACCCCGTGCTGATCGTCATGGCATGCGGAGTCAAGTTGCAGGTTCGGCAATGGTTTGATTCGGACCGGGGCAAGCCGCGCGGCACTGCGACCGTCGTGGGTGCCGTAGGTACCCTTCTGCAAGGTGAGGGAGAATGGTGGGCGGAACGCTTCGAGAACCCTGATGAATAACCCTAAGTTCAGGGACGTCCTTGTAGAATAGTTCACGGAGGAAAAGATGACTTAATATTGTTAACAAAGCCCTAGAGGTTCAACCACAACCTCAAATGGAAACTTGGGTTACATGAATACAAACTCGCCAGTATCCCTACCTTCCCAGAGTAGCACCTTGCTACAGGACGATCCCTTAAAACCGGAGGATGTGAAGAGCGCTGGCACCACGCACCAATGCCCACAGCAGACTTGGCTGTGGCAGACTCTCGAGGCTTCGACCTCCATTCGATTGAAAAATTTCGAAGCTGGAAGCTATGAAGCATCATAGGTACTTATTCCCGGGTATTTACGACTTCAGAATACGAGTTAGCAATGAGATTAACTACCACTTCCACACACATATCCTAGCTTGCAGTGCCCCACCTCAATACCCGGCTCTGTCCCATCGCTTGTAGGGATCTCGGGAGCTGTGTTATATCGTCAACGACAAACAGCGAGGCCCGGTGCCGGGCTAGGCCGAAACAGATCTGGTGAGAGACCACAAAGCAAGGATAAATAATCACTCACTTTAGTTATTTCCTCTCGAAAGAGCGACTCCAGTTTTTATGATTTAACCGCTGAGGGCTTGGACTCGGCGGCAACCAAAAGCATCTTGTGCGGCTGACAATTTTGGGTTTCAACGGTCAGACCCAAACAGGAGGCTCAACTCTCCCCTGCATTTGGTCCCATTCCAGGACTCATGCTGGGCGCCCCTCTCCCTGTGCAAAGAATACTACACTACAACCCTTCCAATCCGGAAAGGTGGTGCTCAATCCATTTCCGGTGCCCATGCTTTTTCTTGAACCTCGTGTGTTTCGCAACCTCATTGGCCACGCAGGTTGGGGCTTGCACTGACCGAAAAAACAAGCTTTGCCAAAAAATTCGCCCCTGGGCACGAAGGTTGCGTTGGAACCCTCCTGCACTGTGAGACCCGCCGTCCAAATGGCGTGAGAGAGAAGTCTGATCGCGCCACACTCGACACGCTTCTTGGCTCGTCCCTAAATATGGGGTTGAACTACCGTCCCGCGAGGAAACGTCAGGTCCATGGGGGTGTCGACACTGGCATTTCTTGCGGTAGCAACAAGGCTGCTTGGCCGGGCGGTGGTGATTTCGAATGCGGTATGGATTGTGTTGAGCTCGCTGTGGGAGTTGGTGAAATTTTATGATAGCTGTTGGTGCGAGGGGACGGTGTTTGCGGCGAGAGAAAAGGCGTGGATTTTGATGTTTAAGAGGGCGGTGGATCCTAGTGAGAAGGCGGAGGGCCCGTGAGCGAGAGGGGTGACGATGAGCTTTGTGGTGGCCTTCTAGTTGTGGTTGGGGTTTGTCTTGCTTTGTAGGGATGCTAAGGGGCGGTGATGACAGGTAAGAAATCCGGGGAGGGGAGGGAGGTGATGGGTAATGATACAGGTGAGGAGCATATGGAAGATTGAATGTTCATGTTTACCTAGATGCTAAGATGTATGCCGTACTTTCCTCAACCCCTAAGTTGTTTCCCATTCAATTTCAGCTAGGTGATGAATCTTCATTTTCACGAAGTGTTCCCTTAAGGTGTTCAGGGATATTCTTCTGCGGCGCTTTGGCAAATGCTTTGTCCCCTTATTGCAACGGTAAAAATGCAGTGATGGATTAATTTAAGCTTCCATTGGGCTACATCTGCAGTGTAACCCACCCTTAAAGCCTCAGACGTCGAATTTCTGCCCAGTCACAAGCACTTCACTGCAATTTTAGCGTCGAGCGAGAGGACAAATGCCCCCCAGTATGACCCCCATGTAAATGGGGGCACAGAGCATAAGACATTGTTTATAGCCATCTGAACACATCATACAATTGTGTGTCGGTTTCACAAAATCTAAAAAAAGAAAAGCAATCATTGCACACTACACACCGACGGACAGGCTCTACCATTCGCTCACTTCTTTCCCTGCCAAGCTCTGTCAAACAGTGCAATTGCCTCTGATGCAGCCTGCCGATAGTCAACCGCCTTCTCTCGATAACCTCCAGACAATTGTTCGGTCACCGGCCCGGCCGTCGAGCCTAAAGATTGCTGAAGTGCCATGCCGCTGAGTCCAGCCCTGTTCGATCCAGTGGAGGGCATCTCGAAAGATTGCTGGATGGTATGGAGAGAGCATCCCTTCTGCTCTAGCGGCTGGATCTTCCAAGGGTGCTGGGTATCGGTCTTCGGCGATTGCTGTCTTGGATGGGTGTTAGAGACGTGAGCACCTTCAAGTTTGTAGAGTGGGCCTTGGGTGATACGTACGACTTGGTGTCAAGGTTGACCAAGAGGGAGGAACTCGTAGATTGGGGCATAACCACGGTACTGTAGCGCGGGCTCCGAGTTGATTGAATGCCCAGTATGTGCAGCCGTAGAAATATGTGCTCGACGATGATGATATCGGAAGGAAGGTAGGTACTAAGATGGGAGGCTCAGTTCAAAGTGGTGTGGTCTCATATAAAAGAAGATGCAAACTGTTGTGCAGGTAGTAGCTGAGGTTATTATACTTTGCTACGCATTCTAGCTCAGAATAATTGAAGTTTGGTTCTCTCGAGTCCGCCATTTTATTGGTATTATATTTATGTGTCGAACTTCGCGTTTCCGAGTCCGCCTCAGACGCCAAGGCGCAAAGGCTTGGTGGACTCACAACATGACATATTTCGCCGGCTATGCGGCCTGAGTACTTCTTGTACAGACAAGGCCCCCGAAAATTCCGGTCCTGGCCAATTGTATGTTTGTGGTGGGAGGACTCACTCGGGGACGGACGGAGCCCAGTACCGTAGAAGACTCAATAACTCCAGCCAATGAGAAAGGGGCGGACTCAATCTGCTCGTCAAAGGTCCGGTGTGTGTGTTTAGTCATCCCACTTGGCTGCATACGGGCAGATATTGGCCCGACTGTGGAGGACTCAAAGTCTTCCTGCGAGGCTACCAATGATATTGAAGCATTGCAGCGTTCTCAGTCCTCCCCTTTCTCCCGTCGGAATGAGCTTTTAAGGGCCTTAACCCGCTCTTGACGTCCTCAGGCTCTGCATTTTCTTCTTTCCAAGCGACTTTCAGCATCTTCTTGTTGGCCCATTTTTCGTCTCTCTCTACGACGAGGGACTTCCAAAGAATTGGCGCCGCACCAATACACTGCGGCAATCTTGACAAGCTATCCAGAGCCTTTGGGCAGGATTACTTCACCCCGCTACATTTGACATTGACTTCCAGGTCACTGTTGACACAATCGACCCGTTCCTGCTCTCCAACAGCCACCAAGACACGTCTTCGTGCTACTCTACCCCAGAATACCTTTTGAATCTCGACAAACTGTTTGGCGGCAGCAGTACAGCCCCCTGTTTTGATCATTATGCCTACTCCATCGATCGTCAGGTCCGCCCACCATCCACCATTCCACCGACCCTCAACTTGAATGATGCCAGTAACCCAATGGTGTTGCCGCCACCACCCCATCTGCAACAACCACCCGCTTCAGGGAGTTCCCTAAGCCGCAAGGCACGGCGCGAACGCCCTCGAAGACACAGCTGTGACTTTCCAGGATGCGACTACATTTGCGCCCTTCCAAAGGACCTCCTGAAGCACCAGGTCAAGCACGTCGGACCAAATCCAGACACCGCATTCACATGCCCCAACCCAGGTTGCGGAAAGGTATTTGGTCGCAAAGAGAATGGGAGACGTCACGCAACGCGGCACTGCAAATACCAACCATCCCTGACCTGATGGCCGATGAATGTTGCGACGACAACTGAGAGAGGATTGCAACTGATTGATCCGGCTGTGCTCTGGGGCGGAACCCCGGATACGGCTGAGATTATCAGCGGCAAGGAATGGAAGATGTGGAGAAGTATGGGATGAGAAGTAAGCTGAAGTGTGAGACAAAGGTCGGAAGGCCGCCGCTGATTGCAGCGGCATGCTATGATCTCCTTTTTTTTTTCCCAGTGCGAAAATATTATTTCCCTTGGATGGATGCTGTCTTGCAGGTTAAATTGACATTACACTGCGTACCGGTCGTTATGAGGTTTCTGTTTTCATGGTCCCCCGGGCTGGCAGGACAAAAGGGGATTTGGCCCTGAATCGAGTGTCTGGTGTCTTGGAAAAAGAGGGGCAGTGTTTTTTTTCGGCCACCACCACCATTTCTTTGCTGTCTGCAGCACTACACTGTCATTCACCAGCATTGAGACCAATTTCAACTCTCAAGTCTTTATTCGAATATCAGTGTTTGGTGCGACTGAGTGAAATCCAGTGAAACAAAGGAGATATCTCTGTCATGCACGTCGCAGGTCTTGAACTGCGACTTGATGGTTAAGATCGTGAATGGAGAAGATTTCAACAACTCCCCCTTATTCTATTGGAGGTGCTTTTGGAAAGCGGGCCGTCACTCAGACTTGGATGCGCAGTGGGGTGGAGAAGTACGTGGAGGCTTTCAATGTTTCCAGATTGGGTTTCTTACGCCACGTGCGACTCGGCACAATATAGTTCTAGGCAAGGTTGAGAGATGAGCCGGCTACCGACTTTCACGTTCCCCGAGCCCTTTTGTGCCAGGTACGATACTTCCCAGCGACTATTTTCACATTCTGGACCCTTCCAGCATACGCTTGACCAATGTACACACGGGGATCTAGATTACCAACTGAAAATACCCAAGCCAGACGAACGGGCTTATGTTGCTGTCAATCAAGCTGACATCTGTCGCTAGCTCGGCAAAAGCATCAGTTTGGCCGAAAGATCAGCACTGACCCTGGCTAGCCTGTTTCCCAGACCGCCGTGTCGTATAGCTGGCCCTAACATCATACTCGTCGTGAAGGGTAGGAGGACAAGGGAATGCTGGCAATTCTATCGAGTTTTTCGTTGCTAAAGACTGGGTCTGTCTACTGAAGATTCTGCCGAAATCACCGCTCTCTCAGGGCAGCCCTAACATTGATATCGAAACTAAAGCCGGGAAAGCATCACGGGTTCTTGACGGAAGCTTCAGATTAAAGTTCGTGACGAAAGAGCAACGTCCAATCTACCACGTGCAGAAATCCTCAACGACACCCCCGGAGCGCAGAAGCCGACATGAGAAAAGCTTATTAATTAACTTCATCCCGTCACAACCAGATCTGCAGCTTCAGACAACAGACGAACCACTCAACCCACTCATTTTGTCTCTCGGCTCTGGAGAACTTCAGCACCGAAAAAATGGCCAGGCGGTACACTTTGAACGAAAATCCCACCCAACTGCAAAGAATCTGGTCCCGCAATCCCTCAGCTATGGACAACTCCGAGCGCGAAAAAATGCCGACCGCAAACATCACTGCCTCCAACCCTTCACCAGCAGAGACCCGAATGGCGCATGCATTTTCCGCACATCCCAGACTGGCCCTCTACGCGCTGAGGCAAGACAGCGAACCCGTCAACCGCGCCACCCGACAGCAACTCAATAAGCGCGACGATAGCAGAAGCCGAGGACCCTGGAACCATGCCGACCACAGCCGACAAGCTTTGCCGCAAACCGGCCACCGCGCTCAAAGCTGGCGCCGCGACGACGGCAACCAGGGCCACGCCAACCAGACCCACCGCAACAACCCGAACCTAACCACCGACCGGACCCACATCAACGCCTTGCACATCAACACCGACACCGACACCGACACCATCGCCGACAGCCCGCGGACCGGCCGACGCACCCCCGGCGCCCCAAGCATCCCCACCCGCACCCCCAGCGCGACTACCAACACCGACACCAACACCAACACCTCCCACCCGCACCCCAGCTACTACGACCACCACCAGTTCTCCAAGCGCACCGGCGACAGCTTCTTCTTCCTCGGCCCAAAGGTGCACCACAAGGAGCCCGGCGAGTCGTGCTTCGTCCAAGACCGCGACGGCGCCTGGAGACACTGCACCGTCTACGACGGCTGCCCGTTCCGCCCGGACGACGAGCAGCGGAACCTTGCCGAGCGGCCGGCGACGATGCTGGGGCTGTCGGGGCTGAGTGTGCGGGAGGTGTATGATTTGTTCCAGAGCCCGGAGCAGGAGCCGCCTGCTTGGGGGAGACGGCGCATGGAGAAGTGGAGACGGATGGGGGTGCTGCCGGATGGGAGTGAGTGAGTGGATGGAGGACTGGGCTGGGGGTTGGGATGGCTGTCGCCAGAGACTTGAGGCTGGTGGGATTCTGGGGGCAGATGAACGGCGAGGAAAGCGCAGAAGAGTTTTGTATAGGTTCGATACCTAGATCAATGCCGCATAGTTTGCTTTCGCTAGATCCCTATAGATAGATAGGATGAATCGCAAGACCCATTTCCTCCCCGGGCATCAACATGATGCATGTCCCCCGTGACTGCACCCGACAAGACACAGCAACACCATCACCATCACCATAAGCCCACATCCCACCCCTACACCCTAATTAACACCTCCCCCTCCGCTAGCAACCCCACCCCTTCCTCTCCCTCCTCCCCCCCTCCCCTCGTCAACCA
>Ga0247760_1002145_pt1 | contig 15795 bp, 23 predicted proteins | sample UWRJL171409R4_FD_179936 | JGI IMG/M metagenome (GOLD analysis project Ga0247760, IMG submission 179936) | Plant litter microbial communities from Arlington Agricultural Research Station in Wisconsin, United States - UWRJ-L171-409R-4 | ecosystem: Environmental > Terrestrial > Plant litter >... | reverse complement strand
CCCTCCCCTCTAGCCACTCTCTCCCCCACCGCCCACACACTCTCATCATCCATCTGCCTCCTCAGCGCAGCAACCACCAATCCCACCACCAGCACCACCGCCATGCGACCCACAAAGTCCCCTACGAACGGGAAGGCCATGATGGGCCCAATGATGGCTACGGCGCCTAGGCTTGCGACTTGGGCTGCTGCGGAGGGGGTGTGGTGAGAGTCTTGTTTTGGGGAGGAGGACGGTTTGGATTCGAAGGGGGGTGAGCTGTGGTGGTGGGAGCCGTCGACGCTGTGATTGCGAGAGGTGGTGGTTGTTGTGCTTGGGGAAGGGGAGAAGCCTGATTGGTTAGACATAGTTTTGGGTCTGGGGAGGGTAAGGGGGAGGGGGGTAAGGGAGGAGGGCTTACCGAAGGTGGTTTTGAGGGGCATGGGTGTGAGCATGTCCTCTGAGAGAGAAGGGGAGGTGGAGGAGTAAGAGGACGAGGAGCGGCGGGAGTGATTTGGGGACGCGAGGCAGACGAGGTCGTCTGCTGGGTCGAGGAAGCGGGTTTCGATCTCGGCGATGGGGTTCTTTGTTGCGAGGTAGGTGCGGTAAGTCTCGATGTCGGAGAGGGAGGCGGGCGGGAGGGTTTGAGTTTCGGTGAAGGAGGTGAGAACTTGGTCTGGGGGTTGGGGTTAGTGATTTGGTTTTGGAGATTGGGGAAAAGGGGTCATACTATAGTGGCCGAGTTTGAATCCGATCTTGCCGAGGATGTCGGTCTTGTGCCATTGGAGCTCACCGCCAGCCATGAACTCGGCTCGTCGGGATGCGGGTAGGATGCAATTCGCTAGTCGTCGCGTTTGCGTGTCGGTTGTGTCTAAGCGGTGGAGTTGTTCTTCGAGCTCGCTCAACTCATCTTGCAGGTGGAGAAGTAGACGATGATTGAGTGCTTCGAAGCGTCGATAAATCGGTTTGATAGGAGCCTCGCCGTCGTCGCCCTGGGCTGACCGGATAGACCCCCGCCTCTTTGAGCGGGAATCTTCCGAGCTGGAGAGCTTTGCCGCCAGAAGCTCATATCCTGACATGGGGAGCTTTTCCGCTCTTGGCAGGTGTTTTGCGTGCCCTTGGCCGGGCGCAGCGATTCGTGGCTGGAGCTCCTTGGGTGGGATGTGTGGGTGTTTCATCGGCCCTCGAGTCATTTCAGGGGTGCCGTATCTATCCACTTTCTCTTCCGCATCCAGTTCTCTCGGTGAGTGTCCCTGACCCGATGCCATGGGCGCTGAGACGTCGCCGTTTACGCTGTGCTCGGGCGTAGTAACGTCCGTATCGGCCGTGCTGCGCTGGCCGGTGCTGTCGCCGCTTGAGGACGACGACGACGACGATGCACTGCGTGGTGACCACTCCCCAGAGGACTCAACAACCACTTGCCTGATACGCTCTTCAGTGATTTCAGGAGAGTCGGCGTCCAGAAAGTTCAAGGCGTTTGGCCTCTTTGGAGGGCTGGGCGCGTTTGCTTCCACATCCTTGAAGCCGTCTTTCGAAGCCGTCCCGCTCCTCTTCCGGCGCTGGGGATGCTCCAGGGTCGGCGCGGAGCTCCTGGCGCGGGTGACCTTGCGCGCCCCTCGAGTTCCAAAAGGGTCCGAGACATCTTCCCCGATGTCCATGGTGCGTGCATCCGCAATCTCGTCTTCAAAATCGGCCTTGGTGATTCTGCTGCCGCGATAGGGGCGCTGAGCTTGCGGCGCAGAACTTTGCGAGCGTGGGATGGCGCGTCTCTCTGGTTTGGGCTTCCGATCGGAGCCCCTCGGCCGTTGCTCCGCGGCTTGCCGCTTTGGCGAAACGGCGGTGCCCGATTCCGAGCCAGAACCAGAACCAGAACCAGAGCTTTCGCTAAAGCTCTGCCGCTCCTCTGCCGCTCCGCGCAGTGCCCATGATTTGTTTGCCACTTCTGCGGCGTCCTGCAGCTTCGACATCAGCTCCGACTGTGGCATCACCGTGGGATACATGGCGCAATTGCGCAGACAGTCCGACGGCTAACTAGCTTGGGCAGCGAATATGCGCGGGAGAATGGAAGGGTAATGTCCGTAGTTCGGATGGGGCGGTCGCACCGAGAACACTCAGATGCAAACTGCCGCTAGGGGTGCGACGTGCGTGATCGGGTTGGTCGGCTATTAAAGGGCAGGGCCCGTCGAGAAATGCCAAGCCGAGGATCTCGTACAGCATGAGGAAAGACACCACAACGCCGGCAAGCCCAGCGGCGGAGGCGAGCATCATTATGAATGGCAGCGACGATCCAAGTGCGCCCAGGTGGATGGGTCCTTAGGTAAGGCTGAGGCAAGGGGGTGGAAGCGGGTGTGGGCGAGAGGGCAATTGTGGCCTGATTTTTCGTTCGCTGTGTTTTATAAGGCGATCCTGACCAGTCGGGACGGCCATTCGGGGGTGTCATCACGAGCCTTGTGTTTGCGACCTTGCATGGAGATCCGAGCCAAAAGCGGGCGCGAACTGCCTTTGCCGCTTGCGGAGACCGATCGCTGGGCTCCGAGGTAGCGCTGCCGCGGCGCAAGTATGGCGCAGGTACTTGTGCGCTGCGCTGCAGTTCAGGCCCCGAGTGTTTCACATCTGGCAGGCGAAGGGGCAGTTTTGCTGATGGGGGTCGGCGGGTACACGCGGGGTGGAGATCGGTAAGATGTCGCGTGTCGCGAATTGGAGTCTGGGCTTTCACCGCCCACGGTCGTCCACAATTGCAAATGCCATTGTAAAACAGGAGGAGCATTGATCGAAAAGTGGTGATTCGGTGCAGGTGAATGCGCATTCATCGCAGGAATCTGGGCCCTGTCCTGGTTGGCGGGTGAATTGGGAAGGAAGGACGAGCCGGCCCCACTTCCGGCCGACTCAGCCAGAAGCGGCCTGGATGATAGGCATGGCCTAGAGTACTGCGCCAGCGTTTGTGCGGGCCAACTTAATTGCTCGAGTGACGTCGGCCTAATCTTCAGACTTCAGATGACTGCCCCACAACCCTGACGGACGAGTTTCGACGTAGGTGCTGCATGCCCGTTATGCGATTGTACTCGGACTTGAGAAGTTGACTCAGTTTCGCCTGGTCGAAGTCTGCAAACTCCGCCGTGGCATCTGCGAAATTCTTCTCCCAGGTCTTCTTCTCCTGGCCCCCGGAACCAAGGCCCTTCGTGACCACAAGCGTGTTGGGATTCGTGCCGCGGCTCGTTACATGCGTACAGTTGGCACGCGACGCGTCAAGGCTATTGTGCAAGTGTTGCCGACGCCCTTTGCCCGCTGGGAACCTCCAGACCTGATGGGTTGACGAGCGTAGGAAGACATTCAGGGGGGTGCAGTCGCGACAGCCGCAAGACAGTGGGGGTTGGGAATGGTTGACCACGACACGGGGCTCTTTCCCAACACATGTTATGTACGCGTCGAGTATGCAACACGCAAGTAAATGGTACCGATGGGTGCTGAGCGGCAGGTTGCGGCTCTCCAGGGTGCTGATCAGGCATTGAACGACAGGAACCCAAAATGGTCGGAACTCGGAGACTGAGATCTCGCCAATGTCGGCGACAATCTTCAAAGACAGCTGCATTGCTAAGTCGTCCGAACACTGCATGCAATACTCAAGGAAAACGGCAAGCCGGCGAGGGTTCATGATTCTTGTCGGTTGGTAGGCAGTCTGGGGGGCAGAGTCCTGGCCGTAGTGACTTCTCGTCGACTTGTTCGCTTCTCCCCGCAGACCTGCCTCGGTGCAAAGTTTCGATATGTCTAGAGATGCCACTATCGACTTCATGAGGGGCTTGCAGATGTCAAGAGTTTCGGGCACTCCAAGCGGCGGAGTTCATGGTCTTTTGAAGCGCAGCCAACACAAAGGGGTGGAGTTGAGCCTCAAGTTGAGAACGGGAACAATGCTATCATGATCAAGAAGATAGAACAGCTCATTCGGGACCGTTCCGACACCACTTTGACAACTTATGACAGCTCCGCTGTCATAAGTTGAGTGATGCCCAGTTTATTGGCGACAAACTTGGTGGCAATCTTCTCGGTCTTGGCCCAGTCGGGGTTGCGGATCTAGAACTAGATTAGGTCAAGCTCCCATGTGTTGCAGACCGAGGTGTTGACGATGGTCTCGCTTCCCCTGCCGTACGGGGCTATTGATGGCGAGCGTCAATTGTGCGCTCACTGGCCACCGGAAGTTTGGAAAAGGGAGTCAGACCTTGCCTGGCTTTTTCGATGATCTGGTAGGCTTGGGCCTCGCGCAGAGGGAGAGAAACAGGGCCGACATCGTTGACGAAGAGGTCGGGGTGCAGCTCTGGGAGCTTGGCGAACGCAGCAAAGGACCCTCGTGTGGTGATATTGTCCAGTTCGGTCTCAAGATTCTTTTTGAGGCCCACACGGTATTCTGCTGTGCTGAGGTCGCCGGCCTCACTTTCGTCGCCATTGTCGTCGTTATTGTTATCGTCGCAATTGTCATCGCTGGACATTACGGCGTCTGCAGCTGCTGCAGCGACGGCGACCACGGCGGCCAAGACAGGATTTGTGGGCAGTGAGGCCGCAGCAGAGGCCGCCTCGGGGGCAAGAAACATGGGAAACATGGGGGATACAGAGCGGGAGAGCTTTCAGAATATATAATTGTAATAAATACTAAACTCGCGTAACTTTCATTCCCCAAGTGCCGCTGCTAGTCTGGCACAAAAGGGAGTACGCATTGATGCTGGGAATTAGCTTCCATAAAAGCATTAAGTTCGGCAATAAAAGCAAAGCTCGGTGACGTGGCACAATGAACAGACTTGTCCTAGCTGACTCGAGTTATATCAAACAGAAAATCGTCGCATCTTCAGACACGACTTGAAACACAACACGCCCTCCCACTCACCCGAGAACGAGCAGCCACGCAGACAACTACATAAAAAAAAGGTTGCCCCCCAGAGAGGGGAACACGGAAGATCCTGGTGTTGAACGGGTTGGAAGCACCGCTGGTCAGCCTGGGCAGTAACTCTGGTGCTACCGTGTCGACTCAGCCCACGCTGGCTTCGCCGAAGGTATCGAAGCAGACGGAATGAAGGTCGACATCTTTGCCGATTGGCAGTGTCAGAATCTCATTGAGACTTGGACGACTGACGGTTGTCTTGTGAAGGAACATCTGATGCCCGCCCTCAAGGGTATGCTCGAGCTCACCAAAATGGGTACCGACCTTGTCGCTGCTAGCATAGCCAACAAGACAATGACGGAACTTCTATGGCTCCTCGACGAAGTAGAACGCATTAATCCCGACTCCTATTTCTAGCCTCCCGTTACAAGGCTACTCTAGGACGTGGCTCGGCCTCTGCTGCATGGATACACGATTCATGTACTTGGGAATCACGTAGGAGTCGAGATGATGAAATATATTTATGATGGGATAACACAAGAAGTTACTATTCTGAGGGAACACGAGAAGAGCTTGGAGGTCATGGGTTCGACAGTCCTTGAATATACCGAGACCGCGAGGGTGAAAGTCCTGATCGAGAGCTTCATGCCGGAACTTCAAAGCATGTTATGTTGGCGGACAAAGACGGAGGGAACGACTCCAAAGACGCCTAAAGACGAGTTTGATGCAAACGGGTATGTGGGTTCAAACCGATCCTTGGGGTCCTTGCCGAGCGAGGATATTGAGACGGACATCACCAGCGAGGGCAAGAACCTTGTCAGCGAGATTTCGTTGCACTTCTGCAACACTGGCGATTCGGCCGTGATTTCAGGGGAGCAGCAAGATGTCTTGCCGTCGGAGAGAATCAGAGCCGGAGGGATCGGCTGCAGAAGAACTATCAGACTGGGTTCCTGTTTAGGCTCCACAGTGAAGACGAGAGCTTAGAGTCATGGACATCTGATGCGCCCAGTTCTATGTAAGTAATTACTCGTCAGGTAGCAGATAGGTAGGGAGCTTATGGATTAGGTTAATATTAACCAGCTTTTGTGCAGTCTGGATCCAGTTATGCCTCTGTCGCGGCTGGTACTTCCTAACGAAAATGCATCCAATGAATATATCCTGTTTCGTTCCGTTCCTCATGGTTTCCGCTCGGACAACTTAAAGGAAGAGGCTTAACCTCCTCAGCCGGCCATAAATCGTAGCCCCAGGCCTTGGGCGTCATTCCGGCGCGTGCCTTGTTTATGATGTCCCGAGAAGAGAGGATAGACTCGTGGCCCTTATTTGTGATGTCTTTCTGGAACTCGTTTAGCTTTACCTGGAGAGTGGCAAACTCGGCTGTGCTGTTATCACCAAGTAACTTACTTAACTACATAACATCTTTAATTATGAAGATGCCACCTTCACCTTAATCTATGACTATCAGGAAAGGTGGGGAGAGGAAATGAGTGACTGAAGAAGTTGATGGAGCGCCCATGGTTGTGGGAGGGCTTCACCTCTTGGCTGCGTGCAGCTAGACCAACTTGGATATCGGGCCCAAACCACTGGGAGGGGAGGATTCCGGCTCCGGATAGGAGTGGGGCTAACTGCCCACGGAGGGGCATGCATTGTGAAGGCTCCGTCTCCACGAGAGGCCTGGCCCGCCTCAGGCTCTCACCTCGGTGTGGGGAATCGAAATCACGAAGTGGGTGAGAAGATAGGAAAAGATAAGAAATACCAGGCCCCGAGGCCCCACATTCTCAACGTCAATCCCAGCATCTGCCATCCTTATCATCAGACGACAATGCTTGGTGCCCCGCCTCTTATTTCTGCCAAATGCGGATGGGGTCCAAAACGCCCCCGTCTTTTATTCTCCGATTGCAACGGGACACGGCAAGTCGCAACCCGCTGCGGCTCTCTCCCAAAGCGTACTTTCGGGTCGTCGGCTAACCTCAATTAAGCTTGTTGGCAAGCAGTCCGATTTTGCTTTCTCATTTCATTTACGAATCGAGACCATGGGACGTGAAACCAGATCGGTCCGAACTCTCGACTCGGCCATGTCGAATGCCTGCCTGTCATGTCAGCTCATCGCAGTCCTGGTTTGCCTGTCATGCTGATCACCCAAGCCATATTGGAGGAAAATAATTACCGATTGACTGGTAGGGTCGGCAAGATGCACAAACCCGCTTCGGATCACTGGTCAAACCCGGCTCCAGGTTGCAGTCCAGGGGCCTCACCTGAGGTCGAAGTCGTTGTGCGTATGATCGACGCGGGCGATCATCAACACCACCCCAACACCACCCCGGATCTTGGCAGCGATAAATATGCAGCGTCTTCCCGTGCCGAGCACCGCGCTACTTTCTCGCCTAGTCGACGCGGAAGCAGTATTCTGCACCATGCCCGGCTGATTGCCACTCATTCAAGATGAAAAACGCACCGGGTCAGCAGAATGGCGAGAACGCCGATTTCGGTCCGTTGCTTAACCTTTCCATCTGGACCCTGTCGGTGGCGTCCACGGGCTTCCTCAGCCTCCGACTCTGGGCGAAAGTCCAACGTGGTCGGTCGCTATGGTACGATGACCACGTCCTTATTGCCGCATGGGTAAACCAGCCCCTGAGCCCGATTTTTCAGTGGATGCAAAACTCACCGCTTCTACAGATCTCACTCATTGTATCCTGCATCATGCAGAGCATCGATGTTCACTTCGGGTTCGGGAAAGACTCCAGCACTATCGAACCAAGTCTCGTCAGCACGCACCGTTTGGTCTCGGTCATCGCCGGCTTCCTCTTGATCCTAGCAGCTTGTTGGAGCAAGACGTCGTTTGCCCTTACATTGCTGCGTATTTCCCACGGTTGTCCCAGAAGATGGATAATATTCGTCATCTGCACCACCAACTTCTTCTTCGCAGGCAGCGGTCTCGTCCATTGGGTTCAGTGCTGGCCGTTGCGTCTTCTCTGGGAGCATCACCTGGAGGGGCATTGTATCCCTCGCCGTTACGTGAATTTGTACAATATCTTTGTTGCAGCATACTCTGGGGTCATGGATATTGCTTTGGCCATGTTGCCTTGGATAATATTTCGCAACCCCGACAATCTCAGCACTCTTGATTTGGAGGTCAACAAGATGCGCCGGAAGGAGAAGATTGGGATAAGCGTCGCCATGTCTATGGGCGTCTTGTAAGTACATCCTCTTAGCTGGAATATCAGGCGTTCACTAACGGCGACATCTAGCGCTGGCATAACATCGTTTTTGAAGATATACGCGATCATACGCGTCAACATGCCTCATGCACAGCCAGGTTAGAAATATTCACCTCATCCTGTGTAAGCATCCAAGCTAACTTGCTGCCCTGGGCAGGACATTTCGTAGCCCTCATGGTATTAGGCACGGCCGAGGGCGCCATAACCATCATGGCCGTATCAATCCCCGTGCTGAGAACCCTGCAAGGAAATTTGAAGGCTGAAGTGACGAGCTGGGAACTGAAATAGTGAAATATAGCCTTATTCTTCCTTTCCAACTGCGGTCATTGTAGTTTGACCAATGCCCTACCTCAGGATACCGCTATTCTCTAAAGCTCCCACCCTAAAACCTCAAAACCACTTAACATAAACCACTACCACCTCAATCCCAAACACAAAGCAATAGTACGCTGACTTCCCATCAAACCACCCCGGCCTCCGCACCGGCCTCGCATGCCACGCCACGCCACACCAAAAGCCAACCTCCACCGTCAACAACACCGCCGTGCCCAGCAACACCCACTTCCTAATCATGAACCTCCTCCTCTGCTTGTTGCGTTGGGTTTGATGAAGAGGAAAAAGTTGGTAGGGGGAGTCTTGGTCGGATTATATTCGTTTCTACGGCCTCGCCTGAGCGTTGCCCCTTAACAGCCTTGTTTTTTCCCTGCGCCTTTAATGTCCATCTTCCTGTAGCTGTTCAGGTTCTGCTTTACTGATCCGACATGAACCTGCTGTCAATCCATTGTTGCCACTTAAATACAGTTACCCTGAACTCTAACCAGCCCAGTTGATCAATACCGGCTTTATGACTTTCCCGCCTTTGACATCGTCAATGGCTTCGTGGAGCTCCCCAAAGTCATAAAATGTTAACAGTTCGTCAAACGGAAAGTTCCCTATGCTGATGTTAGTGTGTTGTTCAACTGCCTCAGCCGTCCCCCTGAACATACCCTGACGCCACAACCCGATCAAGTGTGGAATTGCCTGGCATGATCATATTAGTCTGGTAGGTTGTTATCGACTTCTAACAAAGAACTCACCATAGATGGCACTGAATTCCCCTGATGCGTCCCCTTGTAGGTGATCCCCCTTGTCAAATGCTGTGACAGCGTAACCTGCAACGCCATGTCCGTTGAGCCACCCACTGTTACCATCGTTCCCCTTGCCCTCAACGCCAGATGTGCTAGCCTCACTACATCCCCCCGCCCAACACAATCTAACGCATAATCGAACCCTCTACCGTCAGTAGTCAACCCCTTCAACTTGTCTACAAGCTCATCCCCATCCTTTATCGTCGAAGAGTTCACCAACTCTGATATTGCCCCTTTGATACACGCCGGAAGAACCCCCAACTTAGCACTCGAATTATCCACCAAAACCAGCATCTCCGGCTCCGTCAACCTCGCAGCCAAACAAGCAGCCAACCCCACCGATCCAGCCCCAAACACCAAAATCCGACTCGCCCTTTCTGGCTTCGCAACATTGAATATCGCCCCCGCCCCTGTCTGAATCCCACACCCCAAACTTGCAAATATGCGCATTTCCTCCTCTGTCGTATCATCCGGCACCTTCACCGCACATGCCCCCCGTGCAATGGCCATTCGTCCCATGCTGCTCTGTCCGAAGAAGTGCCCCTTTAACTGCATCTCTTTTCCGTCTGAATCCGCGAACGTAGCAGCAGTGGTTCCATCTCCCCTTACCCCCGAGAAATTCAACTCCATCAACCTCTCGCAATACGCGTTCGCACCGGATAAACACTCCCTGCATTCGTGGCAGCTTGCATAGGAGAGAATAACCTTGTCTCCGGGACGGGAGGAAGTGTCGCTGCCGGCTTGGATCACGGTCCCGGCTGATTCGTGCCCGAGGATCATGGGTGGACCCACGAGGAATTTTCCGGTGGCGGCTTTGAGATCTGTTGCGCAGAGGGAGACGGCTGAGGTAGAGACGAGGATTTCATCGGGGTGGATTGGTGAAAGGGTGATGGGGGAGAGGGTGATGGGGGCATCGGGGGCGGTGACGATGTAAGCTTCGGTTTGGATGGGAGGAGGGGATGGTAAGGCCATTTTGAAATTCTCGTGTGATATTTTTTGTAGTTAGGTGAGGAGTGAGATGGTGAAGAGCTAAGATGGAATTGGAATGGTTAATTTGTACATATACTACCGGATAATAGGGGCAAGTGGGGCTCGGCTTTAATTGCTGCCCACTGGGACATGACGGGAGACGGCTAGGCCGGGTGTGAGCCGGCGCTAACGGAAACACGAAACTTCTGTTGTTGTGAGACGAATCTTGGATTATAAAATTCCCATTTCGTACCTTACCTACGTGACATTGCTTGCCCCGGCTCAGGCTCGGTTCAGGATTGGCTTAGGATTTACTTAGGCTTACTTACCCTGATTACCATTTTCGGCAGTCTGCGCTACAGTATGCTGAATTGCTTTAACTCTAGCCAAGTGGCCTAAAATTGGTCCTGTTGGAATATAGCCATTGTTGCCTCCTGGGCTGACTGAGCCAGCCGTTCGCTCCTTGCACCACAGTTGCGGTTGCGCAATGGGACCCCGGCTACTCTGCAGCCAATTAGCGTACTCTGCGCCGGGCCCCACAGCGCTAAACCGTAACAGGGTTGATTGAATCTTCTAAAGTGTCCTCGCAACTGTGAATTCGCCCTAGGTGCCCCATACCGCAAAAGCGGGCTTCTGCCCATCCAGGTCACCCTCGACAGGCCACGACAATACGGCACGCAACTAACCACCCTTAGCCAAACCTACCTATAAATTCGGAAAATACAGCCGGCCGAACCCCCCAGGGCGCGCAAACGCTTTACACATCCCAGGTTGAACCACTCCGGGCCGGAAACGAGAAATCATCATCTTCTCCAGCAGTCAAGCGGCTATAAAGGCTTATCGGAAAGGGATTTCTTTCTCTAGCAAATCATACACCGAACAAGCACGCTTCCTTCTCGACATCGCCTATAAACCAATCAACTAGAGGTATATAATAGAATCACCGGCCTCGCCACGTGCATTACCTCACGGCACACTCGGATGCAGCCGAGATCTTTATGGCAGCCCAACCTTTCTCACAGGCCGTATTTCGCATCCGAGATCAGTGGGTGGAGCTGCGTCCAGCGCAGCATCCTCTCTGTTTCAACCCACCAATCAATGACACCCACAAAATCTTGGCTTCGTATTCCTCGGTTAGACCCACCACCCCAATACCATATCTCCCAGGATATGCTCAGCACCACATCAAAGACTTTGTAAGTGGCACCATTCGAGACGCCAGCCTTGGGAAATTTGCCGGGTATAAGGTAGGCCCTCACGGCCCCAGACGGTACGTTTTCAGAACGCTGCAACAAATTTGGCCTTGACCTCCAGCACTCAACATGGTTCGTCTTTCAAATTTCTCAAAGATCTTTGCTATCGTGCCCACCACGGCGCTGGCTCTCGAATGCCACCCCGAAGGCCCTCTGGTCCCGCGTCCTCGTCAACTGAACCATTCGGCTTCCTTCCAACGAGTCCTTGCCAACCTCACCGGCATCCTCGATGCAGCTTTTGCGGGTGAGATTAGAGCTGGCTTTGACGTCAAAAACACATCTGTCTCGGTGGGAATCGTGAGTTTTGACCAGGCCGGGGCCAGCGTGCCGGTCTGGGAATACCACCACCTCTCGGCCGAGAATATCAACGGCACCAAGAGACTGGATAGACAATCCCAGTATCTTGTGGGCTCCGTCTCGAAAGCGATTACGGTAAACCCCTTCCTGTCGATATGGGCGTCTTGAAATTCTGACACTGTCAGGATGCCATTTTTCTGCGGAGCGGCGTTGACGCTGACGAGCCCATCACAAAATACTTGCCTTCTCTAGCAGACGACAAGTCTCCGATCCAGTGGCAAAATATCACCCTCGGAGCGCTGGCCGGGCAGGTGGCTGGCGTGGTTCCCAACTGTAATGGCTTCCTACATTCTCTTTCACATCGACTCGATAGCTGACGCGTTACAGATGGCTTCTCGGTTTGTCCCTCGTTTCAGCATTGCACCGCATTTTTTACCCACCTCTAACAAAGCCAGGAATACTACTACCTCAAGGATTACTTTGAGGCGCTCGGCTTCCCCCATATCGATAACAGTAGTTACCCCGAGTGTGGCGTCATCGGCTTTAACGGACAATGTAGCAAAGAGCGTGCGTACCATTTCCACGCTCCTTGATGCTACCTAGCTAATAACGCCGCAAGAACTCCTCAGGGGCATGCTCGACTCTCATCCTATCGCGCCGCCGGAGACGCGGCCTGTGTACTCAAACGTCGCCTTTACCTTGCTTATGTACGCCGTCGAGGTGCACACCGGCAAGGACTACACCCAGCTAGTGCGTGACTTCTCAGCCGCGTTAGGCATGTCATCGACCCGTCCCAGCCCGGGGGAAGACGCACTTGCCGTCATCCCTCCTATGGCTAACACCTGGGGAGCCGACTATGGCGACAACGCTCCCGGTGGCGGCCTCGTCTCGACCCTTGCCGACCTGTCGGCCTTTATGCACGCTATTCTCGCCAAGTCCCCGGCGCTTGCCCCTGCGACAAAGATTCGGTGAGCGCCTTTGCTTCCATCCTTGTTCAGGCTCCAAAACTAATACGCGTTCCCCTTCCAAGCTCCTGGCTAAAACCGCACATCTTCTCTGGCTCCCCCTCCACCGCAGTCGGCTCCCCATGGGAGATCTTCCGTCCCCCTCCTTCCCTCATCTTCCCTCCCTCCAATGCCACCGACGACAACGACACGGGCGGCCACACGGTTACCATCATCTCCAAAGACGGCGCCGCCTACGGTTACCACGCGCGTATCTCGCTGCTAGACGAATACGGCCTTGGCATTGCTGTGCTTACGGCTGGCGACCAAGGCGCATTGGCGCCCCTGCTTGACGCCCTGTACGCCCGCGTCATCCCCGCCATTGACGCTGCGGCGCGAGAGCAGGCGGCTGTGAAGTACGCGGGGACGTTCCATGGCGCTGCCCCCGGTCCTGGGCCTTGGGGAAACGATAGCACGGTGGCGACGACGAATGCAAGTGCGACGCTTGCCATGGATGGCCACTCGCTCCGGTTGGTCAGGCTGTCGCGGGAAGGGAGGGATATCCTTGCGGCGCTGGGGGAGATCTGGCGGGCCACGGCGGGGCAGTTCCTGCCGCCGGAGATGGGGGAGCTTACCGGGGTATATCGGTTGTATCCGGCCGAGGTGGAGCGCGAAAGGACGCTGGGAGATGGAAGGCGGGTGGTAGAGGAGGACTGGCGGTTGGAGTGGGGGATTGATGTCAGCGGACTTGAGACGGACCTGCCGGGAAGAGGTGTCAGTGATGGCGACTGTAGGAGCTGGGCGCTTGCGGACTGGATGCATTATGGGCAGCAGCCGGTGGATCGCTTTGTGTTTGTGAGGGATGCGGAGACGGCCGAGGTAATTGGACTGGAGGTGCCGTTCCTGAGGACTGCGGTCATGAAGAGGGTTGTAGGGCGTTGACAATGGTCTATATGATTGACTCGAGCTCCTAGAGAGTGAGATGTGATTGGACAGAATTGCCTCAAGTGCCGAACTCAACCCTTAAATTTGTGCTGAGAAGTGACCGAGCGGATTGGTGTGCGTTATTGACCTCGGATGGGGAAACTCCTAAGTTTGAATCCGAAGCCCACGTGGACACCACTATGCTCATCGTCGAAAGCACCAACCTCCATCCCTACCGGATCCCTCATCCGCATAGTGCTCAACCCTAACACTAACACGGGCTCCCCGGGCTTATTACTGGTGGCGGAAAAGAACGATGGCAAACTCGCCGAAGCATTCTACCTCCTCCGGTGATCAAAACACGGCAAATAATTCGTGCGCCGTTGCAATCACTCCTACCCCGCAAAGAGTAAATACCATCACTACCACCGGCACGCCCCCATACTTCTTCATATCCCAGGCAGATAGCACGAAGGTAGGGAAGATGACATATTTTGAAAGTTTGAGGACGAGAAAATGAATGCTTGGGCTCATTGGAGTCGGAAGGCGACGAGAGTGAGAGGGTTAAAAAGTATGAGCAAGATGGGTAGGAGAAGGAGGACAAGGACGGCTAGAATGAGAGGGTCAATCGGAACTGCAAAGATGGCAAAGAATGTGAGGCCTCTCGCTCAATGTTATTGGAGGTTTGCTAGAAACGTAGCGATTGGTGTTGGCGCAACGACATAATGTGTCGAATTAGTTGAGTTGCCCTTTCTCCACGATATGTCGAGCCTCTGGACTGTTACTCAATGCAGAGGCTTCTGTACATATACCGTTTTCCTATTATGATATTAGTTTCGGGATAATCAGACGTCAAGAACGCAACACTTACATAACGATATAATTATGCGCCTTTCTGTCATTCATAGCAGCCCGTACCTTCGCTAGCATAATCGTAATCTCGTCCTGAGACCAACCCAGAACCTTGGCGCACAGATACGAGGCAAAGCCATCAAGCCCCTGCTCGAGGGCCATCTTGTTAAGGGCGCCAATCTCTTTCTGTTTTTTATCCAGCGGCCAAACCCCAGCCGGCAAGCGCATCGACTTCTCCTTCACCCCGTCGAATCCAGCCTGCTTAAGCCACTCGACCCAGTGGTCCGTCACCAAAAACGTTCGGCCGGTCTTTTCGCCGGCATCCGTAAAAATCTTAAACCACAGATGCCAGATGGAGTCGGCGGGGAGCTGCCCCTCGTTAGGCATCATAGCCATATCGTACTCCTGCTGCTCCAACCAGCCGCCGGGCTTTAGACAGCGGTAGCACTCGCGGTACAGTCTCGGCCAGTCCTCGATACAGCCGAGCAAAAGGCGGACATGGATGAAGTCGAACGAATTATCGTCAAACGTCCAAGGCAGCTCGCAGTTATCCAGCTCGAACTTAACATTAGGGGGTACCCAGCTCGGTTGGATAGGGGATAAGTCTGTTCCTGTTACTTCTGCTGAGGGGAACTCGTCGCCAAAGTCGCTGTCATAACTCAGTCAAAATTGGGGAGCGAGATGCAAGAGGAAAACACACATGGCCCAGATTCCAGTACCCGTACCGACGTCAAGGACTTTCTGAGGGTTTTCGACGGGGGCGAGGAACAGTTTGTGGTCGTTGGCGAGATACGCCACGTGGTGTCTATTTTACATAGTGTTAGATCTCACCTAGCAAGGAGAAGCTGTTAGATACATACTGTATATCTAACGAATCGTTCTGTTTTTCGTCATTTGGTCCCCTTTTTGCACATCTTCAGATCCGAGTTTCCGCGGCGAACGGGTACGGATTAGTAACCCACCAGTATTCCGCCCCCTCAAAGTTATGATATGTCCGTCCGTGCAGCCTACGATACTCGAGAATGGTGGACCCGACGGAGGCCGTTGATGTGAGATGGCTCGCGCTGTGAGGGTTGTCCGTGTTAGTACACTGCGGACCAGGAAACGGGAAAGTGAGGATCCTACCTGTCGTCGAAGAGGGAATCGTTGTCGTCAAGCTGCCTGGCAAATTCAGGGTCCTGTTGGGCGACGAAACCGTGAATTTCTGATTCGCAACCATGACTGGACGAGATTCGGCACACTCACGACTCCAATCGACTCGGTCGCATCCGCGTTGTCGCTCATGGCCGATGACGAGGATTACCGAACAGCGACCCGGTAACCCAAAAAAAAAAAAAACCCCGGGGGAAAAAGACGGGCGGCCCGGCCCCC